>JAEEGL013377652.1_pt1 | contig 10805 bp, 10 predicted proteins | sample 9134231 | NCBI WGS metagenome assembly JAEEGL01 (sample SAMN16246548, study PRJNA631951) | gut metagenome | biome: gut microbiome; feature: rumen; material: fiber-attached | host: Bos | place: Iran: Karaj | collected 2018-10
GTCATTTTGAGATATTACCTCCTCTATCAAATCACTTGAATAATATGGCACCTTCTCACACCTTCTTTCTTATGCTTCTATCATTTTTATTCTTTCTTCTCTATTATAATAAATATTTGTTGTGTTAACTATGCATGTAATAACAAGTAGTAATGTCATTACTGGTTGGAAATATATCACTTCAATTTTAAATAATGTAACTAATGCGAATAATAATATGAATAGTAATTTAATAACAGTAGATTTTGTATCATACTTTCTATGTAAAATTACTGCTAAAACTTCCATAAATATTATATATATGTAGCAGAACATATAAAATCTTGTAGACATACTTGAAAACTCTGATGCCTTATTTCCAAGATCCTTAATAGAACCACTAGCTTGAGAATGAATCCCAACTGTTAAATCATTTACAATATTTTGACATACACCATTACCATGATTTGCAAGTCCTCTAACAGCTCCTCTTCCAACATAATAAATACAAGTTGAAATAATAGCTATTATTGCAAGAGATATAAATAACTTAGAAATCTTAATTCTTTCAATTTTATATATAAAATAATTATTCTTTCTTTTCTTTATAGTCTTGTTTTGTCTATTAGATAAATTTAAACTTGTTGAGTCTAAATTTGAAGTTATAAATAGTGAAACTATTGCAACTCCAAGCCAAACCAAATAGTTAACTCCAACTATAGTACTAATTCCTATACATACACCTAGTATTATAGCTTGTACTAAATATTTTCTATTTTTTAAGTTTAATTGCTTTAATTCGTCAAGTAATATTTGTAATACGTATATTGAAGTCACCATTGTAAGAGTAATAAACTTAGAATTTAAATCTATTGTTTTATCTCCTACAGCACTAGGTAGTGTGAATACTACAAACATACTTAGTACAGAAAGTACTTCACTCTTTGAAACATTAAAAATAATCTTTTGGGTGAAAATTCCTGTAAGGTAAATTAATATAAAATACAATATCAAAGTGCCTGTTGGATATGTATCCATAACACCATACACTTTAAAAAAAGTTGAAGCCAACATTACAAGCGTAATGTATATATACTTATAAACTACAGCGATAGATTTTTGTAATTTTAGTCTAGATATTTTTTCTCTAACATATGTATATAACGAAACAAGCACAATTACTAAAACTACATATAAAAGTTTGAACCAATTGCTTATAGTTTGAGTATTAACTCCATCTTTATTAATGTATACAATGTCTGTTATACCTAAAAATACAATTAATGCTACAAATATTGCTACCACTATACTACGTGAAATTTTACTCATACTAATACCACTCTTTTTTTATTATTTATTTGAATATAATTCGTTTACTTGAGCTAATGCTTCATGAGTTCCTACGTCAAACCATTCTCCTTCAAAAGCATAACCATAAACTGGTAATTTTTTGTAAAGATAAGCAACGAAGTTACCTGGAGCATCAGGTTTATTTCCTTCATCTATATATTGTTTGAAAACTGGTACAACTTCTCTTGGATATAAATATACAGCTGTTGCAGCATATTTTCCTTTTGGTTGTTCTGGTTTTTCTTCAAAACCAACAATTTTCATATTTTCATCTGTTTCTACAACACCTAATCTTTTTAAGTTTTCATATTCTTCTGTTTTTACACAGATAGCAGATGTTCCAAATTGTTTTTGGAAATCTACAAAATCTCTAAGTTTAAATGTAAATAAATTGTCTGTTGCAATAATTAAAACATCATCATCAATTTTAGCTTGTTCAATTGTAAATTCAATGTCTCCTATTGCTCCTAATCTATTTTCATTAGTTGTTGTCATATCATTATACACTGTTATTGGTTTAACATTGTTTAATTTATCAGCCCATTCTTGGAAATGAGGAGTATATTTATTGTTTGTAACTAAATAAATTTCATCTACTTCATTTAAAGTATTTACCTCATCAATAACATAATTAATTATTGGCTTTCCACCAACCTCAAGTAATGCTTTTGGAAAATTCTCTGTTAAAGGGAATAATCTAGTTGCATAACCTGCACATAATAAAATACATTTCATATTCTTCTCTCCTTTGTTATTTTATTTTTGTTTTTGTTTCGTTAGTTACTCCACCATTATATCACAAGAATATAGATTTTTCAACTGGTTTTAAGCACTTATTTTAGGTCAAAAAAATAAGGATTCGAGTGAATCCTTATTCTTATTTTTTACTATAATTTTCACACATTAAACTGATTCAATATCATTTAATTTTTCTTCAAATTCAGATATTCTTTGCTCAGTTTCATATTGTTCAATTCTGTTTAAAGCATATAAGTATTTTCTTTCTTGAGAAAGTAAAGATTGATATTCTTCATTCCAATCTTCATGATTTTTTAGATTGTTATGAACATCATCTAATTTTTCTTCAAGTACAGATTTTATTGGTTCAAGTACATCAGCATCTTTTTCTACTTTGATTCCATTGTCTACCATATAAGTAACAACTTCAGCAAATAGTCTTTCACCTTGTACATTAACACCTTCATCTGTATTATCATGTAAAATACCAACTACTTTGTTAACTTGGTCTATTCCCATTCTATCAAATATTGTATCAACTCTTGAATCAATGAATTGTCCATTTTCTCCAAACACTTCTTGTCCTTTAATGAATAGGTCAACATTGTTTTGGATAATTCTAGCTTGTTGAACTGGAAGTTCTTCAGTAGCTATTTTTAAAGCATGTCTGTCATAATATTTTCTAAATGCACTATTACACATATCTTGTGCTTCAGAATATGGTTTGAAATATTGAGCATATTCTCTTAATACTTCATGTTGAGTTTTATCTCCACTCATATTAACTCTTAATTCATCAATATTTTCACCAAAATATGCAGTAACTTTATGATCAATTCCATCTAATTGATATGATGGTTGAGTAGCTACTGCAGTATCAACTGCTGGTGCCATTTCTGCAAATACAGCGTTATTGCTTTGAGCAAATACTCCGCCTGCATTAGCACCTTCCATTGAATCTAGAGTTACTTCAGAAGAAACGCTTTCTAATGTAACTGGTGAAGCTTGAGTAACAGCTTCTTCAGTTGGAAGAGCTTCTCCTTCTTCAGGTTTACCAGATTTTAGCATTAAATAATCTTGTTTTCTTCCAAAAATTCTACCAAATGCATTTTTTACTGCATCTAGATCTTCTAAAAACAATTTCCATTCATTTTTCCAAAATTCAAACATTTTATCCACCTCATTTGTACACATATATAATTTACAATTATACATTTTTTATCAATTTCATTATATTAAAAGGCATTATAAATTGCAATAACAATAATATTTTATTTACATTGCATTAAAGTTACAAATTAGGTTTTTGAGTAACCTTTTATAATTTTTATTTGCGTTACAAAATGTCACAGTTTACAATAATCGGCATAATATGTGAACTAAATAACCTGAAAAATATATTCTAAATATGATTTAAAATCTTTAATATCTCCTTTTACCCTTTTCCACTCATTTTTCCAAAAAGAATTAACCTCGCATTTTTGTTCTATCTCCATAATGCTAGGATATAGCATTAATATTTTTTCGCTTTTCATATACATAATCCTCCAAAACGTAGCATTATTATATAAAAACCAATAATGTCATTCAAGTGCAAAAACATTTCATTTAAGTTACCTTTAAAATTTAAGAATAATAAAAGATATTTTTTTCTATACATTATATAATTAATTTTTACATAATTTGTTCTTTTACATTTTTAACATATCTTTATATGGAAAATTTAATAATGAACCATACTCCCAAATGTATATATTAGAATAGCCCATATTATTCAATATTCTAATTGCCTCTTTAGATCTTTGTCCAGTCGAACAATATACAATAATCCCCTGCTTTAAACGATATTCATTTTCGCATACCCTAAGTCTTTCTACTGGAATATTTACAGCATTCACTATATGCATAAAATTATACTCAGCATTACTTCTTACATCTATAACTATATATTTACTATCCATTATCATCTCTTTTATTTTTTCATAAGATACCAAAGTATATACCAAATTTCTATATCCACGATTATTTCTACGCATAAAAAAATTAAACATAGTTATACCTCCTTGTATAGTCTATGTTTAACTTATTATTTTATTACTTATTATTTTGCATGAATAATTTCATGTTTTTCTTCTTTAGGTCCTTGAAGTAGTGAAACAAACATGCCTGTTGCTAAAATAAATACAAATGCATTTATTAATACACCGATAAATGGTATAGTTCCAAGTACTTCTAAAATTATAATTTCAAAAATAGCTGTAAGAATTCTATTTGGTTTAACTTTAGTATCGTCAAATCTATCCAAAGCCATCTCAGTTATAAATATAACTAGTATTGCATTTTTTAGTAATGCTGCAATAACAGCAAAACTTAATCCAAATACAATTAATGCAACTCCTAATTTAGTTAAGAATAGCACCATTGCTATACCAAAAGCAACAGATAATACCATCACTAATAATGATACTATTCCATTTAATATAGCTTTTCTTCCATTTGTAACTTTAGTTGGAATTTTTGCCAATTTATCTTTTTTAATTATTAATAGTGCTAATAAATATACAACTAAGTCTCCAATTACAGCACCAATTAATAGTTTAAAGTAATTTTTTACTTTTGTTGATGTACTTTCTTGGCTACCAGTTAATTCAATAGTACCATTTTCAAAGCCTTCAGGTAATGTTAAATCTTTATTTGGTGTTTTTACATATAATTGTCCATCAACAGTAACACCTTCAGCTACATTTACTATGTTAGATAACACTCTTACTGCACCTTTAACACTTTTATTTAGGTTTAAAGTAGAAGCTGTGCCATAAATATTGCAATCTAAGTCTGAGTTAACAGTTAAACTTGGTGTATAAACAATTAAATTTCCTTTAACATTTGCACCATCTTCTATTATTACTCCAGTACCAGCATACACTATTGTTGTTCTTTCAACTTCACCAGTGATAATTACATTCCCTACAGTATATATAACTGCATTTTCTATATTTGCATTTATTCTAATTGTATCTGTAGAATAAAAAATTTGATTTCCTTTTAAATTACTATTTACTTCAATTACTGAATTAGTAAAGAAAACACCATCTTGGTTTATTTCTTTATCTATATCCATTCTTCCATTTGAAATTCTTACAAACGGAAATTTAAATTCTGAAGAATCATCGCTTGCTTTATATACATCTGAAAATCTTTTAGTATCTGCAAGTGAATCCGCATTTACTTGGCTTACACAAACAAATAACATCATAATTAAAGCAAGAATTAATCCTAATTTATTCTTTCTCATATTAATTCCCCCTATTTTTTACAATGATAATTTTATACTAAAGCCATCAAAATTGCAATATCTACATTGCTTTATTAATACTTTCAGATATAATATTTGACATTGTTTGTAGTGTAAAATCTACATCTTTTGGTGTTAATATATAATTCTCTTTTATCTCATTTACCATACTCGAAATATCTAAAGCCATAGGCACACCAATGGATATAATTTTAGATGAGCTATCTATCTTTTTGTTTACATTACTTATACCAGATCCAGGTGTTATTCCTCTATTACTTAGCTGTATAGATGCTCCCACTCTATTAACACTACTTGTAACCAAACTATCTATAACTATTATACAATCTGGATTTACAATTTTAGAAACAGCATTAATAATTTCAACAGTTTCAATTCCTGTGTTTCCCATTACACCTGGACATATTGCACTAACTTCACGAATATTATCTATACTAAAATCCATTTTAATATTTTTTAAATATCTAGTAACATTAATATTTTTAACTACACTATTTCCTAGAGCATCTGCTACAACATATATATTACCTAAACCTACAACCATAATTTTATCCTTGGGTTCAATAAAAGAACTTATCTCTTCACTTAGAGTTTCAACAAGCTTTTCTTTATCTTGATCTTCTATATAATTTACATCTTTTATCTCATAAGTTATATACGTTCCAATTTCCTTTTCAATTGCTCTACTTCCATTTTCATCCAAAACATTTACTCTTACCACACTAAAATCTTCATAACTATCTTTAATTACTTCTAATCCATCAACATCTGATAGATTATGTACGTATTTATATTCATCTACTCTTTCATCTGCCATATCTGTATTAAACATAATAAAACACCTCTATTATATTTTTTACATAACAGAAGTGTTTTATTCTTATTTTTTATAACATACAAATTATTTTCTTTAATCCTATTTCAAAATCCATATCTCCATTTTTGGTTTTTTGATCATAATCATCAAAAGCATAAATAATGTTTTTTAATGAATTTTCGCTATATTTATCTGCAGCAACAGCTAACTTTTTAGCAACAAAAGGATGAATACCTAGCTCTTGTGCATAATTATTGTTTCCAGATTGCTTTAAAAGCTTTATCATATAGAGTTGTTTGAATTGTTTATATAGCATTATATATATTTTAACAATTGGCTCTTTTTGTTTAAGTAGTGAATTTAATTCTTTAATAGCCACATCCTTTTTCTTGTTTATAATATCATCTAAAACGTCAAAAATTTTTGCATTAAGTGTTTTTGAACATACAGTATCTATTACTTCTTTTGTAACTGTTCCACCTTGTCCAACATATATTACAAGTTTTTGTAATTCATTAATATTATTTTGTTTATCTGTTCCACATACATTTTGCATATATGTAGCATCTTCAAATGATATTTTAACACCATATCTTTTTAGTAAATCTATTATAAACTGAGTCATTTGGCTCTCATCATAATGTTTAAATTCAACAACCTCCGCAATTTTAGACAAAGCTTTGTACTCTGAAAGTCTTTTATCCACACTATCCTCAATTATAACTACTTTAATTTCTTCATCTAAATCATTAAGCAAAGAAGAGTTAAATTTTAATTTTGTATCTTTAATAATTACTAATTTTTGACTTCCAAAAAAAGTAACACCTTGAAGAACACTTTCAAGTTCATCAATATTATCTGGATTGATATAAAAAAGATTTACTCCAACTTCTAAATTAGAAAACTCTTTTTTAATTTTTTCCACCCTTGCATTTAAATCATACTTTTCTTCACCATAAAATAAATAAATATTTGACATGTTTACTCCTCTATTTTTACTTCTCTTATCACTTCGTCTATTGGTTCAGATACTATACCAGTTTTTTTATTTACAGTAGTTTTAGCTACTTTTACTTCTATAACAGATTTTTCCTTTTGAACATAGAATCTAGAATATACAAACTCGTTATCATTTTCTTCTACTCCAGAATCTATTGTTACTCCAAGTTCATTTTTATAATATGCATTTAGTATTCTTCTTATAGTAGTACTATCTAGATGTTTTGATCCAATAGCTTTTTTCTCTATATCAAAGTAATCCTTTTTATACACTAATATCTCAGTTGTTCCGTTAGATTCATAATTTGATTTTGTAATAACATTATATGCAAAATCTATTTCTTGAATATCTTCATAAGAATAAGATATATAGTCTTTTTTAATTGCATTTCTAGCTTCTCTTTCACTAGAAACAGACTTATCATAAATATCAAAACATTGTATAATTTCATTATCTACAAAGTCATCTGGAAATCTAAAGCTTGTTCTATTATCTGCATACATTTTTACTTCAGCATCAGTAAGATTATCTACTTTTTCTTTAACGCTTTGAGCAGTTTTTTCTTCATATACTCTAATATTATCTGGATCTTCTTCTCCTTCTTCTATTAGATTATTTCTAAAACCGACCGCATCAGTTTCATAAGATAATATCTCTTGTTTAAATCTATTTACATTTCCATCTACATCTATTTTATAAGTATCTACATATTCATGTAGAGTATCTCTTAGACCCCAGTCTCCATATACATATTCTATATATGAAATTGAATATTCATATCCTAAGCCATCTTTAACAATATTAGAATCTATAAACTTAGCATAACCATAATTACTATTTACATAGTATCGCAAATCTAATATTTCTTTAATTTTTTTCATATCTTTAGTATTAAACTTAATAGGACGATTTCCATCAAAATCTGCATAATTTGAATTTATTACTAGCATCTTTTCTAAATAATCATCTGCACTAGTTGAATCTTTTCCATTCCAACCATATTTAAAACCAAATACAGTTCCATCATCTAGTATTGGTAATATGTAATCATCCGAAGCTTCAGCTAAATCATACTCTTTAGCTATTACTTCTTGTGCTTCTCTAACAGATGAAGCAGAACCAGCTATTGAATTATAAAATTTATATTCATTCTTTACAAAATTCTTTGGAAATTCATTTCTATCTGTTAAAATTGCAGCATCCATTTCTAGTTTTGTTTTATATACTTTAAGTTTTTTTGAATTAAGGATAGAAACAACCAACATAATTATAATTAAAACTATAACACAAATTGATATAACAATAATATTCTTCTTTTTCATATACCTAACCTCACAACTAAAAATTTTCTTTTTTAAATTTTTCTAAACTTTCTAATGCAATATTTGCAAGCACACCATATTTTTCTTTTTTATCTCTAATTTTCTTTTCTAATGGTTTTATTATTCCAAAATTTGCATTCATAGGTTGAAAGTTTTCATTTTCTGTAGAAACATATTTAGCTAAACTTCCAAGCATTGTATCTTCTGGAAAGGTTAAATCCTTTCCTTTTTCTTTTGCAATTATACTTAATGCTACCATCATTCCAGAAGCAGCAGATTCAACATATCCCTCAACTCCAGATATTTGACCAGCAAAATATATATTATCGTTTTTTCTTAATGAAAAGTTTTTGGTAAGTAATTTTCCACCATTAATATATGAATTTCTATGCATAACGCCATATCTTTCAAAAACAGCATTTTGAAGACCTGGTATCATTTGAAATACTCTTTTTTGCTCACCAAATTTTAAGTTTGTTTGGAAACCAACAAGATTAAATAATTCACCTTCTTTGTTTTCCATTCTAAGTTGAACATTTGCATATGGACGACGAGCAGTTCTAGGATCTGTAAATCCAACTGGTTTTAGAGGGCCAAATCTAATAGTATCTTTTCCGCGTTTTGCCATAATCTCTATAGGCATACAGCCTTCAAAAATTTCCCTTTTTTCAAAATCATGAAGAGTTACAACTTCTGCATTTACAAGAGCATCAACAAAAGCATCATATTCTTCTTTATTCATAGGAAGATTCAAATAATCCGCCTCTTTAATTTCTTCTATCCTTTTTCTCCACTCAATTTCATCTTCTTCTCTACCACGTTCTTGAGTATATCTATCTCCCCAATACGCTATAGACATGTCTATCGAATCTCTAGATACAATTGGAGCAGCAGCATCATAAAAATATAAACTATCCTGGCCAATTATATCTTTTAGTGATTCCATTAAATGATTATCTGTAAGTGGTCCAGTTGCTATTACTATAGTTCCATCTAAAGACTTAATATCATCTACTCTTTCATATACTATTTCTATATTTTCATTTTCTTTTATTTTTTCTGTGATATATCTAGAAAAAATATCTCTATCTACAGCCAGTGCTTGTCCAGCCGGAACTTTTGCTTTATATGCCGCTTCTACAAATAGGCTTCCAAACATACTCATTTCTTTTTTTAAAAGTCCACAAGCATTTGTTAAAAGTTCAGATTTTAATGAATTAGAGCATACAAGTTCAGCAAAATCATCTGTTTTATGTGCTTGACTCTTATATTTTGGTTTCATTTCATATAGCTTTACTTTAAAACCATTGTTTGCAAGTAAGTAAGCACATTCACATCCTGCAAGTCCTGCACCAATTATGTTTATTTCTTTTTCCATTTTCTTCTCCATTCAAGTCTATTATATTATACAAGAGCGTATTTTTCAAGAAAACAAAGGTAAAAAAAGAAGTAGAAAAACTTCTACTTCTTAGCTTTTGGTTTTGACCATGAAATATAATGACATTTACTATCTTCTGTATTTGTATTATTTTCACAAACATAAAATGGTCTTCTAGTTTTTGTATGTTTAATTATTACCTTTCCTCCACAATCTGGACAAGGTACATCAATTGATTCATTAAATGGTTTTATATTAGAACATTCTGGGAAGCCAGGGCATGCTAAAAACTTTCCAAACTTTCCATGTTTAATAACCATAGTTCTTCCACATTTTTCACATACAACATCTGACTCTTGTTCTGGTACTTTAACTTTTTCTATCTTATCTTGAACTTCATTTAAATTAGAAATAAATGGTCCATAGAAATCTTTTAGCATTTGAATATAGTCTATTTTGTTTTCTGCTACTTCATCTAACTTATGTTCCATATCTGCAGTAAACTTTACATCTACTATATCTTTAAAATTATCTTCTAGAAGTTTATTTACCACCATACCTAAATCTGTAGGAACTAAATATTTTCCTTCTTTTTCTATATATAATCTATCCTCAATAGTAGATATTGTTGGAGCATATGTACTTGGTCTTCCAACACCGTTTTCTTCCATTGCCTTAACAAGACTTGCTTCTGTATATCTTGCAGGAGGCTCTGTTGTTTTCTTATCTGCTTTTAATTCTTTTTGTTTTAATATATCTCCTACATTAATCTCAGGTAAAACATTTTCTTCATCATTGTCTTCATCATCATCTGCATCTTTTCTTTTTCTTTTTTCATCTTTACCTTCAATATATAATTTCATGAAACCATCAAACTTAATTGTACTTCCATTAATATAGAAAAC
>JAEEGL013397388.1_pt1 | contig 10805 bp, 7 predicted proteins | sample 9134231 | NCBI WGS metagenome assembly JAEEGL01 (sample SAMN16246548, study PRJNA631951) | gut metagenome | biome: gut microbiome; feature: rumen; material: fiber-attached | host: Bos | place: Iran: Karaj | collected 2018-10
CTTCAAGGTGATCCTGTGGCAGTGCATCAGTTCAATGGGAAGTACATGACACAGTATGATTTTGCAGAGGAAACACAAGAGGCCCTGAAAGTTGCGGGATTGAATCTATGACGGAAGCACATGTGATAAGATCCATCAGAGTTTTGAACAGACGGTAGATGAGTTTGACCAACCCGATTTTTTCGGCGAACTCCTTTATAAGGAGAAGTCCGGCATCGGATGACAGGTCTCCGCCGTCAAAATTTATTTTCAGATAGGGGTTGCATTCAAGTGCGGTGTCTTTTAAAATATTCATAGGGCTTCTCCTTATGGTATTTGTTTTAGTTTTAGCACCTAAATTATACCAAATCAGGAGCTCTTTTTTCATCTATTAGATGAAAGCAACAGTATAAAAATGTCAAGGAACTATGCGGCTTTAAGCCGCCATCGATTCATTCGGTGAATAATACAGGTTAAGTAAGCGGAGATAAAAGGGATGACTTTTATCGGGGGGAGGTAATATGTCTGAGGTCAGGATCATATCAACAATTTTCAGCATCTTGTTTGCAGTGGTGGCTTTGTTTATTTCGGCAAGCCTCAGGGCAAGGCTTGGTTCCTATAAGGATGCAAAAAAGCCGGAGGAGAGGATCTTTATCAGCATGATCGATCTGCTCATGATCTGCAGCATCCTTAATCCGATCGCATGCGGTTTAATCGGTATTGACTTTAAGGGACAGACTGCGATCATCACGCTTTCTTATACCGTGTGTATGGTGCTGTATCTGTTTCTCATGTTTCTCTGGATGAACTTTGTGGATTTCAAATTTTTCCATAGTAAGAGCAGGGTTGAAAGATTGGGGAAAAAGGCATTTATCCCGCTTGCGATCATGCTTGTTCTTTTAGTCATCAATCTACCCACCAATATCATGTTTTATGTCGATGCTGAAAATACAATCGTCCAGAAGCCTCTGTGGCTTTTAGCGATCAGCCTTCAGCTTATCTATCTTTTTTATACACTGACGCTGGTCAGAAAGTATAAAAAACTGTATGGAGGGCTTCACTTTTTCTCAATCAAATCCTTTATCATTCCTTTTCTGTTCGGATTTCTGCTTCAGCTGGCTATGAGAGATTGGGTTTTTGTCTCATTGGCAGCTGCTATAGGACTTACCAATATTTATATTGGGCTTATGGAGGAAAAAGTATACATCGGTCCCGTGACGGGAATGTATAACAGTTATTTTCTGAACCGGGTTTTTGATGAAATAAAGACCGGAGATTACGATTTTTCCAGTGCCATTCTTTTTAAACTTACCGGGGAAAAAGATGATGGTGCCGGAGATATATCTTTCAATATGGAGATGACCAAAGCCATCAGTAAAACAATCGATGAGATTATGCCCGAGGGGTGCGAGACCATGTATATGGGAGGCGGCGAGCTTTTGGTCCTGACAAAAGTAAAAAGCGATCAGGAGGCCGCTGTTAAGCTTTTGTGTATGATGTTTGGGGAAAGCCTGAAAGCTAACGGCTACGAAGGTTTTCATATCGAGCACAGTTATTCCTTCAGAAATGAGGGGCAAAGTGCCGATGCATTTCTTCGTAAGCTCGGAGGGAAAGAGGAGGTGGCAGCATGAGCATGGAACCTCTTCGACTCAAACTTTCTGAGTTTTCTGAGATTGCGATATTAAAAAGTCTGAAGGTTCCGAAGGCAGTAGGACCACTGGAGGATCTGAATCTCTTCCAGTTCAGAACGGGACTATTAAATTGTGCATTTACAGGCAGAGAGGGGATCCCCTCCGACCTGGTGGATTACCCTCCCAGCAGCTTTGAGCTTGCGGTGTCCAGCTATATTGATGTGGACGAAAAGATCCGCGGGATGTTTCTGGTTAAAAAAAATGATGACGGAGAGCTGGAACTTATGCTTTTGCAGGCCACAGGGGCGGATTATAAGCTTTACCTTGCTGCACTTATGAGACACACCTATGCCAGGGCTATTGAAAACTACCCGATGGACATAACCGTGGTGATCCCGCGGAATTCAAAGGAGACCATAGTGCTGACAAAGAAACTGTTTCCCGGAAGATAGGAAAAGGCTTAATAAACATAGCGAAGGAGAGAAAACGATATGGGTTTTGTTCTTGTAACAGAAGGGTTTGAACGGTTTGGTACACTGATCAGTCCGGCAGCTCTTGAGGGTCTTAATACGGAAAAGACAAGATGCATGGTGCTGTATACGATTGATGATACGGCGGTGGGTGCGGCCGTGTTTGCGGCAGGACCCGTCACCTGTATTTTTGAGATCAATACTACAAAAAGCGGCAAAGAAGGAGACAGGATCAGACTCGAGCTCCTGGACTGGGTCACGGAGCTGGCAAGACAGATGAAAGGATCAGCCATTGCGGTGGACACATATCTTACCGAGATGACTGAATCATGGAGGAATCTGCTTTTTGCCAGAGGATTTGTAGATGAGCCTGAAAGGACGGCGTATCGTTTTAAATTAAAAAAGATCGCGGATAATCCGCTGCTTAAAAAAGCCCCGGTTTCCGGAAAATGTATCGCGCTTAAGAAAACAACTCCCGACCAGAGAGAGAAGTATGATGCGCTCTTAAAAAATGAAAGACTCTTTTCCGATTTTTACCATCCGAGGATTTCAGACGAGTTGAGCACGGTATGTGTAATAAATGGTGAGATAGAGGGCTCGCTTCTTGTAAGTTTGGTGCCTGAGGGGTTCTATCTGGAGTACCTTCATATGACCCCCAAGGTGTCGCCTGCTTTTTTGCCGGAGCTTTTGATGAGAAGTATCAATGAGGCAATGCTTAAATACGGTGGGGATACAGAGGTACTGGCACTTACGATCAATGATCATTCTTCAAATCTTATGAAAAAGCTTTTACCTCATGCGGGGATCACGGAGATCGTAACCAGGTATTCAAGGTATCTGTAGAAAGTATATGTAAAGGAGGTTATATCATGTCAGATCAGACTACGGTTAATAAAAAATACGGTGAGGATCTTATCGACATTGTGGAAGATGATTACAAGTTCGATATGAAGCTGGCATTTAGAAATGAGACCCAGAAAGTTGATGATTATGTTGAGAATTATAAGGAAAGTATAGAGCATAAAACGGATACCGAACGTTTTAAAGGCGGCGAGCTGGATGAGAACATGCAGCGGTTCGACACGGGGGAGTTTTCTCTGGAAGAGGTGACAGAGGCCGCGAAGTTTATCCGTAAGACCCAGGTCCTGAGACTGGACGTAAAGGCCGAGAAGGTAAAGGTGGACGATAATCCCGTTATCTTTAAAAACGGTAAGGAGAGGGGCTATTTCGAAAAGAAACGGTTACGTGATAAAGCAAATGAGTTTAACATGAAAAATAAGCAATACGAAGAGGCGCGTCTTGAAAGACAGGTGCAAAGCTGGGTGACACTCAAGGATCCCCAGTCTTTTTCCTGGGACACTTTTGGCCGTCAGAACCAATATTTCGGTGATAAGGACATTAAGCATATCAGCACAAATGATGACGGAACCTATTCCGATATGAAGAGCAAAAGTGCTCTTGATCGTGTGCTTTTAGGTATGCAGCCCGAAGTGCAGGACGAAGAATACGAAAAAAACGAACAAAAGATTCTTGACGATACAGTTAAGATCATGGGAGAGATCGATGAGTTTGTTACAACGGAGGAATGTGCCAGATTTGTCTTTTCACAAAAAACATTTGAAGAAAGACAGTCCGCGATCCAGCCTCTGGTACATCAAAACTATGCCGGTAACGTGGATAATACAAAAATGATAGAGACACTTAGAAAATGGCATGATGAGCCGGAAAAATACGGTTTTGTCAGAAGTGACGATCCGAATGCCAATGACGGACTTAATATGGCGGTTTTAAACGAAATGCTCCAGTATAACTCTTATAATCAGATCTTTTTGAGCTACGGTCAGAAGGCTGAGCTCGTAATGGAGATATACAAAAAAAGGCTGAATAATGAGGATATGACGGATGAGGGAAAAGCTGAGCTTGAAAAAAAGATAAACAATATCGACCGGTATTGTCTGGTATCGGTAAACTCCCGTGGGAGTGTATTAAATGGTTTGATGGGTGCCATGGTCAAGGATATAAGAAAACACCCCAAATATAAGGGAGAGGATGCATATCCTGCCGAAAAACAAGTGGATCAAAAGATCATATCCTTAGGTGAACGGGCAAAAACAGTTAAGTTTGTGTAAAGGAAGATTATGAAAGAACGTAACAAAGAATTATTAAAACAAACCCAAAAACAGGAATGGCAGACAGACTTTTTTGATGAGGCAGAGAAGCTCGGTGAAGCCAATGACTACTTCAATCCAGCCTACATGGGGGCGCCGGAGGTGGTGGATGCGGAGTTTGCCGAGAGGAAAAAGCAAAATTCTGACATTACCATGCCAATGTACATGTTCCAAAAGGGCTGTCTGGAGAGTATCAAGGATCATGCGGGAAATGAAGAGGACTGGTTAAAAGCCGAGCTGAAGCTGAATCTGATCTCAAAATGTGATTCGATAGATCATGCAGAGCAAAAAAAGGCTTATGATGCCATGGTTAAAAACTTCCTTACCATTGATCTGCCCGAAAATGCCCTGGATGAGAAATATATGGCGCAGCATGGCGATGAGATAATGCGGATTGTAAATCTCGCAAAATCCATGAAATCTCTTATGGATGACGAAGGCAATAAGTGGTATTTTGAGCAGATGCCGGCTGCAGAGTACATAAAGCTGTATTCCTTAAATAATCTGTTGAGCAGTTATGAAAAGTGCATTCATCACACCATGCGCACACAGGGACTAAATCCCACCATTACCGATATCAAGGACGAGAATGACCTTGATGTTCCGGCTACCGACGAACAGAAGGAAAAGGCAAGAGAAGATCTTTTGACCGAAAAGGAAGAACTGAAAAAACAGTTCAAAAGCTATAAAAAGTCGGTGAAATATACTGATCCCGAAAAGCTTAAAAAGAACAAAAAGGCTGAAGAAGAACTTAAGCGTATGGACCTGTCGAAAAAGGCCAAGGAGATTACCGAAGAGGACAGGGAAAAACTCCGTGCTAAAAAAGACTACACCATCGAAAAGGAGTCGAAGGAACAAAGTGAAGCCAAAAAGAAAAAGATCAATAAGAAGATGCACATCAATGATGTGGAAAGTGCCCTTATGCAGGTTATGGGGGATGCCTACAAAGAAATGCATGATATACTCATGGATCCCGAAACCGAAAAGCAGAAGGTTGAACTGGTACACTCTGTAGGAACACAGCTTTTGGAAAAGGGGCATGATGTTTTAGAGATCGATGTAGGCGGCTCCAGCTTCAGTGAGTTTAGAAAGGAATACGAGGGGCTTCACGGCAAACACAAGGAAGATGACAAGTCCCTGGATGATAAATACGGTAAGCTTACTGATGAAAAAGATAAGTATATCCGCTCCAAAACAAAGGATGTAAAGGTAAAGGTCGGCGACAAAGAAATGTCCCGCAACAAGACCAGATATACCATGCCCGGACCTCTGGGACTCGGCGGCAAACTCAATACCGGAGATTACAGCATCGAAAAGACCAGAGAGCGGATCAGGGATTACGGGGCACAGTACCTTACGCCCATATTTAAAAAGTGGGAGGAGGATATAGGTAATAACATTACTCCGGATTTCCATGATATTGATCTGATGATCCGCGGGCACAGCCGTGGCGGCGTGGGTGCTTCTCAGGGTGCCATGATGCTAAAAAGCTGGATCCATGATAATTATCCTCATTTTGAGATGTTCGCGAAGTTTCATATGATCCAGTACGATCCCGTCCCCGGCGGTGATGTGACGACAAAGTCTAAGATCAAGGATGAAGCTTATGAGCGTTTTGATTATGAGCAGTATCAGGGAGTCCATGGCGGTGACTTTACCATCAGCGGTGAAAAGATGCGTGCCGTTGGCAGGGAGGCAAGCTCCACCGTGGTGTATTCCATGGTCAATCAGGACGATCTGGTACACAACACCATGTTCAAGCCTCAGGAGGTACTCCATGCCAAGCGTTTGATCCTGACTCCATTTAACCATGATGTAGGTCTGGATATGGAGCATATCGACGAGACCCAGGTGGGCGGCGAGACAAAAGAAAAGGCCCATGGCATGGCTTTTTACGATGCCACCAGCAAAAAGGTGTACCGTAATTCCGGTATAGATGCATTAGGCGACGGCGTGTATGTGATGGATGAAAACCAGATCATGGTCAGGGTGGATTCCCTGGCACAGCTTAAGTCCATCCTGGCTCTTACCATGCCTGAGGATTTCCAGAAGGAGAGACAGGCCCGTATCCTTCGTGCGGCGGCCTCCATACTGGGTGACAGTGCCGATATGGATGATTATGCACCCATCAATCACTCGCGTACTTTGACGTTATCCGACAAAATAAAAGGCGGCACGGGACTTATGGCCTCCAAATACAGAAAAGACGTTGTGAAAAAAATGGACGCTCTAAAGAAAACGCTGGGCAGTGGTTTTACGGCGGATAAAGATGGCGTTTTGGACACGACACAGATCATGGCAGCTTATGATGAGGCCATCAAGGCATGCGCGATCTATGTGGAAAAGAGATCCGGAGATAAGTTTACGGATGAGGGTGATAAGCGTCTTGATGATATCCGCACCCTTTACACCAACCTGGTAAAGGATCGGGATTTTGTGAAAAAAGAGGCCGAAAAGCGAAAGACAGACAGGACGGCGGCTACCTGGGATGAGCTTTTTGATGCCACGGCAGAGATTGATATTTCCGATGCAAACGAGGTGTCCGGTGGATTGCTTCGCAAGGAAAAAACAACGGGAGTTTCCTTCATAGAAAAGCAGGATGAAAAGACTGAAAAAAAGCACGGAAGTGCAAAGGGGGTCGCTTTTTCAAGCAGGTTTGCCGAGATGTATTCCGGGGAGAGCGGTCTGTATCAGGGCGCACAGTTTGCAAAGCTGAAAAACGGGGATGAGGAGTCCGAGGGACTTGTGATCGAGCAGCTGCCACCCATGTCGATGGATGCTCTGCTAAAGAAATATCCAAAGGCACGTTTCTATCCCGAGACGAGAGAAAAGGCGGACAGGATCACTGCCATGGATCTGGTGCTCGGCATGGCTTCATATGAGAAGCGTCTGGATCTGCGTGTGACATACACCATGAATCCGAAGACAAAAGAAGTCGTTGTAAATGATGTTATCGCGCCTATACATGTCACTGCATTTGCGGATGGTGGCACTGCAGAGATCAATGCGGGAGAAAAGAAGATTTTGGAAAAACTTTCCTCCGGTGCGAAGGATATGATAAAGAAAATGAATGTGGATGCAGACCGGGTAAAAAAGTGGGGGCTTATTGATCCTGAGAGGATCTATGTGTTGGTTGCACGTATTAAGAATCTGCAAAAACTGCTTGGCAAGTAACCTGTAAAGATGCTCGTTATATGAAAAACAATGATGTTGAATAAAAAACCTATGTTTTCTTGTCTTCTCCCCGGGACTTTAGCCTGGATTATTCACGGGGACGAAAAATATAAAAACGACTGTCCCCGAAGTGTCGTTTTAGACGGTTTCCTTGATGATAGTGTTGGGTTTGCCCTGAAAAAGAGGGCACTATCCCCTTGAAGCCTTATCATCATATGAAACTGTCAATGTACATTGAAAACTGTTGCTATTCCATCTGTGGCTGCAAACCCTGGATGTTTTGGAGAGTTTCGGAAAACTCATCTTTATATGGGCAGCTGCTGCATAGTTTGAAAGTCGTATATCGTGCCGAACGAACAACCCTTGCGGCTATCTTCATCAGTTTCAGCCTGACCGTATATATGCGGAGTTTCCGCATCCTTGCTGCAATAGTGAGTTCCGTCACGAAGTTCTATCTTTAGCAGATCCCCGGTGATGCCGTCAAAGCACAGAAGTGGATGATAGCCATGCGCCTGATAATGATAGTTGAAAGCCTCTCCTTCCTGCTTTCCATATGTGTTGAGCAGGGTGGAGTCCAAGTCAAAGAGCATATGTTCCGGTGTTTTGATCGAATAAACGATATCACGCATCAGTCTATCAATCTGGTCGAACTGCTTGAGTGTTGTGTCATCCATACGGTTGAAAAATCTTGATATCGTGGGTTGCGAAGAAAGAGAGGTTTTCTCAAGGATCGCAGTAAACACCGGATCAACCGTCAACTCGTCAGCGCAGTCATCTTCAAAGTACGCAGCAATGGTCTGGTAGATCATCTGAAGAAGATTTTCAGGATCTATATGGTATCTGAATGTTGCAGCATCATTCGTTTTGAACAGACGGTAGATGAGTTTGACCAACCCGATTTTTTCGGCGAACTCCTTTATAAGGAGAAGTCCGGCATCGGATGACAGGTCTCCGCCGTCAAAATTTAATAATGATTGCATTATTCTCATTCCTATTAGTTTATGGTATGATTAAAAATACTATTTTTCGGTGGATGATCCGAAACAGCGGTTGTCATTGTTTGCATGAAACGGGGGATATTATGGATCTACTCAGTAATAATGTTAAGCAGGCACAAAAAGCATACCGTACCCTTAAAAACGATACGGTAAATGTTGAGGAAGAGCGGCGCAAGGCTGACAAAATGCTTCAGCCTCGCAGCGATGCGGAAAAGTTCAAAAGCGGTGAAGCGACTTATGTCAGGATGAAAAGGATCCGCGATGCCTTCAGAAAGAACGCCAAGGCGGTTCAGGCCGACGGGCGCAGGGGAACACTGACAGCGCAGAATCTTAATCTTCATGCCGCAGATCTTGTATATACCGAAGAGGAGAGGACTGCCCTTGCGACTAGGAGAGCCGACAGAGAGAACAATTATGTTACCGAGTTCGATGAACGTCTCGGTAAGGCTCTTGAAGCCGACAGACAGCATGAAAAGGATCGTTTCAAGCGCGTAGAAGACGCCATGTGCGCCCAGTACCTGCAGGAAAAGGAGCAGCTCAAAGATAAGCTCAAAGACCGGAAGAACAGAAAAGATGCGGACAGAGAGCGAGACCGGGAGCTTGACCGACTGATCAGCAACGTTCATGACAAAGTGCGTGACGCCAATACACTGGACTGTTTTCTGACAGATGATGATGAAGCGAACAGGACACTTGTTGAGCGCTGGCTGAGCGGCAGAGAGCAGAAGCATGAGATAATGACACAGTTGGCTGAGGAGGTTTTGACGTATAACTTCTCTTTGGCCATGCTGGATCCCAAGTGGCTTGGCAATAACATGACCACCTTCCATACAATGGTATCGAGGACGTTCGCGATAAATACGCTTCTCAATGAGGAAAAGGATTTCAAGAAGATCATGCCATACGACACATGGAAGGCACTTGATCTCAAGAAAAAGCAGGCCAACGAACTGACTTATGCGATTGATTTCGAGGCAAGGAAGCGCGGAGTCAATCTCAACTATCGCACAAGCAGCTATTCAGTTAAGCGTTTCAGCGAGGAAGAAAAGAATAAATATCCCGCGCTTAATAAGGACAAGACAGCGGAGAGCTGCATCAAAAAGTTCATCAGCTTCAAGAAAAACGAGCTTGACCTTTCGGGCAAGGTAACGACACACCGCGATTCGGATGATGCGGCAGTCAATTCACTTACCTATATGGATTTCGTTGCCATGATAGGTACCATGAACCGCGGCCAGGTTACCCTCTCGCGCGGTAAGCTTACGGTTATCAACAACGGATATTTCTGTCGCAAAAAGGGTGACGTTTCCGAAGTAAACTATGCGATCAAGCAGCGCTTCATGGCGGTTATACTCGATCAGCTTAATACCACGGATGACGAGAAGCTGTTCAGACCGAAACTGACTGCGATGCTTCATCTCTACGACAAGGACGAGCAGGCCTGCAGACCTATTACGAGAAAACTCATAAGAGAGATACTGGCGGAGGTCGGGCAGTATAACTCAAAGCTTGAGAAGTCCTTGAAAAAGGGTGAAAAGGCTGAGAATAATAACGAGCCCGAGGTAAAGATCGCGCGCAAGGTGGAAGAACTCATTCCGGGAGTTGTGGGAGGTATCCCCACCTCAAAGCCTGACAGACGCAGGATTAGTATGGCCATAAGTTCCATTCTCCGTGAGGCGCGAGGTCTCGGTGTGGCGGGCAGAGACCTTACGACGCATCAGATGGACAACATCCTGAACGGTAATCTGTCTCTGCTTCGCGACAATATCTTCCGCAGACTGATCGAGCTGGACAAACTCATCCTCAACATAAAGGCGGGAGAGGATCTGGATCCGGAAGTATGGCTTGCCGACAATACTGTCGTTAAAAAGATAGCGGCGCTGGAGATCCGGAGGATAGCGGAGTCCGGCGGTGACGGCGTTCTTACAAGAGAAAAGGAACTGTCCGTTTTCCTTGGTGACAAGGCATTTGAACTTGCAGGCAAGCAGGATCTTAAAAATGATTTTGAAAGTCTCTACATCTCGCCGATATCGGCTGACGGAGATCAGGGACTTATGGAGTTGCTCGAGAACAGGAAGAACACCATACCGGACTATGACACTCCGGCTTTCAAAAAGAAGGCAGGAGATTTTGCGATGCTCTTGAATCGCATTCAGAGGATCTCGCTGATCAACGGTAACTGGCTGTCGAGGACATCGAACCAGACAAAGGTCAGTGCAACTGAGATGAAAGAGCTCGGTAAGCTGATCGATGACGAGCTTATGGGTGATGAAAAGTATGCGGATTTATTTGATGCCCTTCGCGGAACCAGATTCCTCGAGGGTTATCAGCAGGTTCGTGTTAAGGTAACACAGGGATTCAGATTTGAAACCGCGGCGAATACTC
>JAEEGL013869999.1_pt1 | contig 10805 bp, 9 predicted proteins | sample 9134231 | NCBI WGS metagenome assembly JAEEGL01 (sample SAMN16246548, study PRJNA631951) | gut metagenome | biome: gut microbiome; feature: rumen; material: fiber-attached | host: Bos | place: Iran: Karaj | collected 2018-10
AAATGGCCGTTGAAACGTCTTCCGCTGTCGCGCACCACCCAAAGGACGGTTTTTCCTGTTTCCTCCAGGGTACGGGGGCACCGTCCTTGAAATGCTCGCATCCGAGGCAGAGCATGTCCGCGTCTGGCCATCGTTCCGACATTTCGTCATAGAGGGTGAGCGTCCACGGCGCCAGGACGTCGTCGCCGTCCAGGTACACGAGCCAGTCGCCTCTAGCGACCTCCAACGCGGCGTTGCGGGCGGAACTGACGCCTCCGTTCGCCTTGTGGATCACACGGAAACGCGAGTCCCGCTCTGCGTAACCGTCTAGAATGGCCCTGCTCCCGTCCGTGGAGCCATCATCCACGCAGACGCATTCCCAGTCGGGCAGCGTCTGCATCCGCACAGACTCCAAAGACGCGGGCAAATCCTTCGCGACATTGAATGCTGGGATGACAATCGAAAATCGCATCATCCCGCCCTCTCAATTCATTTTCCTGACAAAATCCACAAAAGATGAGGCCACGTTTTTGGAAAAAAAGCTTCGCCGAGCATTCTCGCGTTCTGCGTCAAAACGCCGCCCACTGGCAAGAGCAGCATGTAGGCTTTCCGCCAATTCGCCTTTTACCTCGGGATGGGCCGTCCAGATTCCAGCGTCAGGATATCGTTTGGCGCAAAGATCCATGGCGCTCCCGCGAGTGGTGAAAACAACGATGGGGCAGTCGCTGAAAAGCTGGTAGACGAATTTCGATGGGCAATACGGAGATGTGGAATAAGGCCCCTTCGTATCGACAACCAAACATATACTGGCCTGGCGATATAAAGACGTTGTCTCCGAAGGATCCACAAGACGAATCTGGCTACAGACGATTCCTTTTCCCCCGAGCTGGGCCGAGAAGCCCGCAGGCATGCTGCCCGCCAAGAGGAAACGGAACTGGTCCCCCTTGCCTTTCAGCAAACACAATTCGTCGGCGAGTTCCTTTCTGTATCGTTCGGGAGTAAGGGCACCACAATGGAGAATGCTCCCGGCGCCCAGAGCGGGAGCCTCTTGGTCAGGCACAAGCAAGGGGTTTCCAATGTGGGGGACGACAACGAATTTTCTCTTGTTTGCCTCGAAATCGGCTCCATACCGTTGCTGGAAAACGGAGAGGACGTTTGCGCAGGTGACCGAAATGGCGTCTGCGGCGTTTAGGATTTTTCGTCCCCATTGGATTGAACGACGGTAAATGAACCTGTCGCGCCTCGTACGGCATGTAAAAAAATAGGGGAAGGGATCGCTGAAATGGGCAACCCACCGATGCGCATGTCGTCTGCAACGATAACCGACATACGCGGATATGTCTGGAGCGGAACGAGTGACGAGGATAGCACCCTTTTCCATATCAAGAATGTTCAAAAGGCTCCGGGAGGCAAATGCCGAAAAAAAAGTCGTCCAAGTATTAAATCGGAGCCGGACATCCCAGAACCTCCAAAAACGAGAACGGAAAAAGGCGGGAATTCGGAAGCGGACGACTCGCACCCGATGATCTAGCAGCTGACGGATCGTGGCGTCGGAGATGGAAGGTTCGCGCTCTGGCGTCACCACGCAGACATCATGCCCCTCTGCGGCAAGTGCGCTCGCAAAACGAGTCGTGCAGAACGCCTCTGGATCGTTCTGCGGGACAAAATTCCAACTGAAAACGACAAAGGTCATATTTCCTTTTCCAGGATGGATAGAATCCGTTCCGTCGCATGTCCATCGCCATACGGGTTGATTGCGTTTGCCATCTTCTCGTAGGCCACCTTCGATTCCAGCAAGACGGTGACTTCACCGACGATGTTTTTACGGTTCGTCCCAACAAGTCGGGCCGCTCCCGCCTCCACGGCCTCTGGGCGTTCCGTCGTGTCGCGCATCACAAGCACGGGCTTGCCAAGACTGGGGGCTTCTTCCTGGACTCCTCCGGAATCCGTAAGCACCACCGCCGACTTTTCCAGCAACGCGAGAAAAGGGAGGTATTCCAGCGGCGGAAGAAGATGGATGTTCCCCCTCTGGCGCGAGCCGAGAATCCGATTGACCGGTTCTCGCACCTGTGGATTCAGATGGACGGGATAGATAAAATCGACATCAGGGAAGGCCTTCGCCAAGTCGTCGATCGCCAGGCAGATTTGCTCAAATCCACTTCCGAAATTCTCCCTGCGGTGCCCAGTCACCACGACTATTCGCCGATTGGGGCGCACTTGATAGAGGTCAAAAGGAAGTCCCTCAATGGCGGGCTTGATTTCATGGGCTTTCCCCACGCCAAGCAGAAGGGCGTCAATGACGGTGTTTCCCGTGACATGAATATCCTCACCCCGGATGCCTTCCGCAAGGAGGTTTGAACGATTTCTCGCCGTGGGGGCGAAATGCCAGCGTGCGAGACGAGAGGCCATCTGGCGGTTCGCCTCCTCGGGCCAAGGAGAGTAGAGGTTGTTGGTACGAAGTCCCGCTTCGACATGGCCGACAGGAATCCGGTGATAGAACGCGGCTAGGGCGCCAGCAAAAACGGTTGTCGTATCTCCTTGGACGAGTACGGCGTCAGGACGTTCTTTGGTGAAATAAGCATCCAGCCCTTCAAGGGCGCGAGCGGTAAGTTCGGCGAGCGTCTGCCCCGGACGCATCAAATCCAAATCGACATCCGGATGAATGCCGAAAACGGAAAGCACTTGATCCAGCATCTGCCGGTGCTGGGCGGTGACGCAAACCCGGCACTCCGCCCAGGGACAGCGCCTCAACGCCAGAACCACAGGCGCGAGCTTGATTGCCTCGGGACGCGTCCCCATTACGATGGAGATTTTCATGCGGGTCTCCTTTCCCCCGTGACCAAGCGCAGGATCCTACGGCACCAGAATCGGAACCTTTCTTCCAAGGGAGGGCGATACCACACCTCTCCCTTTTCCCGTCGTTTGTAGATTTTCCAGAATTCAGGAAAATCCCTTTGCCACATCCGGCAATACATCAGAACATAGAGATGGCGGTCGAGTTCCCGCTGAAGGGATTGAAAAGGGAAGGTTTTTCGGATGGACGCCGAAAGGCGGATCCGGTTCACAGCCTGGGAAAACGCGGCATATTGGCTGGCATTGGCAAGAGGGCACGCGCTGGCAACCAAATTGTAGGCCTGTTCCTCCTCGGGGGACAACGAAAGCCCCAGACGCTCCAGGACCTGGCGCCGCACCCGGTTGGAGCATTCCTGTTGTTGCCCATGATTCGCCCTGGAGATGCTGTTCCCATGGATCCTCATCCGCATCAGTGCCTTCGGGTGATTGGCAAGGCGGACATCCAACATGGCGCGCGTCCATAGTTCATGATCTTGGGAATAGCGAAAGTCTGGATTGTAATTGAGGGAATGTCTCCTCATTTCCGACATCCGGAACATCACCGTCGGATGAAACAACGTGAAATTGACGAAGAGCTTGACCATGATGTCGCCATGCTCCTCCGGTTCGTGTGTGACTCCTGCGATGATGCCGTCGTCCCGAAACAGCTCCACCTGCGTCCCCAGAATCGCCACGTCTGGGTGTTCATCCAAGTATTTCAGCTGTTCGCCGAGGCGCTCGGGCTTGGCGATGTCGTCGCCATCCATCCGCGCTACAAACGCCCCCCGCGCCAACCGCATCCCCTCCTCGAGGTTTGCCGTCAACCCGCAGTTCTCCTTGTTGCACCTTAGGACAATCCGTGGATCGTCATAGCTTTCCAAGATGGATCGAGTCTGGTCGGTCGAGGCGTCGTCGTAGATCACGAACTCAAAATCCCCGAAGGTCTGGGCAAGAATGCTGTCTATCGCCTCGCGGAGATACTTCTCCGCGTTGAAGACCGACATCAAGACTGTAATTGTGGGTTTCCCAGAGTTCATCGAATCTCATATCCAGGAAAATGTTCAATGTCGAAGTCACCAGCGAGCCCGAGATACCGGCACATGTACGCGAGGGCGAGCGTCCTGAACCATGTCGCGAAAAGGTTGCTCTCCCCGGGAAAGCTCGATGTCAGCGGATGCCCCCCGTAGGACTGCCCGGAGCGGGGCTCGAACGAAAAGCCGCCGTCGGAATTGCGACTCGCAAAGTACCAGACAAACGACTGGCGAACCGCCTGGGTCACGTCGGGCCTCCGATACCCCGTCTCCGCGGCAAAGCGGATGAGGGGCTCCAGTGCGTCGATGTCCTCGCAGGCCCCCGACGACGTCTGTTCCGGAGAGAATCCCCCCCAGCGGTTTTGCAACGGCAGGATGGTGTCGATGACTCGCTCCCGGCAGGGAATCGGGATGCCGTCGTATTCGAAGAGCGGATAGAAGTGATAGGCGCCCCGGACAACATCAAGGGCCTGCGCCTTCGACTCCAAGGGTCTTTTATGCCACATCCCCGTTTCCTGGGACTGGTGTTTCAGCAGCCAGTCGGCCATGACCTCCACGGCATGACCAGCCTTCGCGTCATTCATCCAATCGCGGGAATACTGCATCGCCGTATAGAGGTTCATGACATAGTTGCTGGACGTCCACATGCTCTTTCCCCGGAAAAGAGCTTCCAGCCAGTCTCGAAGCGCCCCATCCCGATAGAACGGCTCCAAAAAACGGAACGGGTGGCCAGGGACGACGCCCAACCGCCCCAGCGCAATGATCATGTGTCCCAGGAGATGCTGCTTCCCCCAGCCTTCATTCCAATCGCTGCGTCCCTCGAATGCCTCCCCCGCGAGCCCGGAATCGTAGAAGAACCCGTCTTCTCGCTGATGCGAGCAAAGAAAGGCCCCCCAGGCCTTCCGCTCGTCCTCTGGGCGGCGCTCCAATACCCCGAGAAGCCCCTCCAGCATACAGGCGTAAATCGACGCATACAGGACAGGCTTCCCGCAGCTGGCCGCATAGCGATAGGAGAAGTCGCCGCAGGAAAGCGTCCGCTCGTAGCCCAGGACCTCGTCCCGGAACTCCAGGAAGGAATAGGCCTGCGCCCCTCGGACGCCGCAGGCAACGGCGTCCGCCAACTGGAATTGCTGGACGGGAACGGCATGGAGCCGCTTCAACAGGGAATCCTTGATTCGCTCTTTCAAACGGCTCATTTGTGGAACTTCCGGGCGATGGCCTTTCCGAAATTCGCGATCAGCAACTCACGGTCCGCCGCCGTGCAAACGACGAACCACCCCATGGCGCCCATCACGGCCGTGGTGCAGAAGCTGGTGCTGACCACGCGGAGGAAGCTGGGATGGGGGAAGAGCAGGAGCACGGCCCATCCCGCCAACCCCGCTGTCGCGCTGCCGGCGAACACCCTCGCCAGCACGTCTTTGGCCCAGATGCGAATCGGAATTTGAAGACGGGTCCGCCCGAAGATCAGACGGGCGATTGAACAACATGCCATGCAGATGGCGATGGCCCAGCTGACGCATTCCGGTCCGCCTCCCAGTTCCAACCAGACCCAGGCGACGGGAATGCAAAGCATGGTGATCATCCCCGTGGTGAACTGGTAGAGGGCGATGCGTCCCGTCGCAATGATACCCACCATGTGGCCGAACGTCAGGTTGTCCAAAATGAACTGGAGCAGCACGAGCCGACAGAAGACGGACGCGAATTCGGGCGGGGTTCTCAGCCACAGCTTGAGGACATAGTCGGCTTCCAAGGCAACGGGGACGGCGATCAAAAGCATGAGGGTTGCGCCGAATTTCGATGCCCGGTTCGCGGCGCGCACCACCCCCGCGCGATCTCCTCTCCCCTCTCGGGTCGTGATTTCAGGTTGGAAGGCGCCCATGAGCGCCGAGGAAAGCGTATTGGAATAACCGGCAAGGGAGGTTCCAATCGAGAAGGAGGCGTTGACCTCGGGAAACTCCTTCGGAGGGAAATACTTGTTGAGGAAAATGGCGGGGCATTGGCTTCGGGCCATATATCCAAGGCTCCCGAACAGCGTCCAGGCGGAGAACGAGAATATGGCCCTCAGCTTCGCCTTGTCGAACCAATATTCGAAACGGATTTTGCAGGCCTTGTAGATGAATGCGGCGCGAATGGACTGCCCGAGGTTGAAGCTCGTGGCGAGCAAGACGGTAAACGCGGCCAACAGGAACCAGGCGTCCCCCTTGTACGTGGTCAGCCACCAGATGAAGAAGAAGCGGATGATCATGCTTCCCAAATCCCATAAGGTCCTCTCCGCAATGTTCTGCGTAGCCGTGTACATGGCACGGTAGGGGGTGGTCGCCATGCCCTGGAAGGCGGTGAAGAGCGAGAAGCGGAAGACCCAGTGTGCCGTCCGCACCCGATCGGGGGGGATGTTGATGAAGTGGTCGATTGCCCATTCACAGATGGGCCAGCCAATGGCGACGAGAATCGCCGGCAGGATGATGTGGACGGAAAGAGCCACGTTGAACCACCGGTTGAGTTCCTCTTCATCTTTTCTGCCAATGGAAAACGCGAAGAAGCGGGAGCAGGATCCCGCGGCGACGCCATTGAAGAAGGTGATGAAGACAATCAGACTTCCAACGACCCCCATGAGGCCGTAGTCCACCTTGCCCAGGGATTGCAGGACCCAGCGGCTTGAAAAGAGACCGAGGGCGATTCCCAGCACGGTGCGCCCATAGGTGGCGCAGGCGTTGAGGACGACGCGTTGAGATGTGGAAAGCTGCATGGTCGCTTGCCGACGTTTCCGTCAGGCCCTAAAGTTAGCGGATCGCACAGGAAATGCCCACCTTCTTCTGGTGCGGTTCATCGGTTTTCCCCAAGGGTTTCTTCGCGACGGCCAGCCCCAGCCCGATGGCCTAGTCAATATCATAATAGAGGTATTCGCCAAGGCGATCACCTACAACAAGGTGCGGAAGTTTCGCTCCACACAATCCACGCCACTTCCTTATCCATTGAGATAAACGGATTATACTTAACGAATAATGACTTAATCGACATTTTACGCATTTTATGGGATAGGTCACAGGATTGACAAATCTGAAGATTTACTTGCCGCCAAGAGTTCAATTTGGTGGAACAGTTCCGCCGTGAATATCTCCGCTCCTGTTTTGACAAGATGCACATTATCGAAGAAGTCTTTTTCGCCAAGCTCAATCTGTGGCTTGATGTACGTGATTCCTAGATCGAGCAGACGTTCCTCATAGATAGCTACCTGACGTTGCGCCGTTTCATTGAGGTTATGTTCAAACTGCGACAAAAGCGGAGCCTTGTAGACAACAAGACGAATCCCGTTACGCTTGCAGATTTCATTCATCTCTCGATAAGCATCAAAGAGCCGACTCTCCCACTCGGGTGACGAACCTCGCACAACCGTAATTTGGGCCGTCTGTTGAAAACTCGACAACACTTTACGTCTGTATGACTCAGGCCGGCTTGCGAGCCCCTCACGCTCGGGGGGCGTATCTGAGAGATGCATGTGGAACGGAAAACGCAAGTTGCTCAAGATGTACCAAACGAATTCAATCCTACTGTATGGCAACATATCCAAATAGCGCCACGAAACCGGCAGTTCCTGGTACCATCCCCACAGATACCCCCTCTTGGTCTGAGACACGACGGAAAGGAGATTGAAAGGCACGACAACCATTTTCAAGCTGTTTAATTGCCCACGTCTCTCAAGTTCCTTCAACCGCATAAGGCAAGAAGGCGTAATCGTATCGGACACCCAGAGTTTGCGGAGGCGGTAAACCCGCTCCTCGTCTTCGTCAATCGAGCAGCCAACCTGCGACGATCCGAGGAACAGCACCTCCGTCGACGCGTCGATTTTGTAAACCGCATTTACTTCTTCCTGCATGTTCCAAATCGCTACAGCATGCATGCCAATGATAATCATCAGCATGATTGACGGAAACACGGCTAATCTGTACAGAAACTTAACCATCAGAATTTAAAGTATTCGAACTGTTCGAACCCCGAGCCGTATTCCCCGTAGAAGACCATGAGCCACAGCCCAACCACGTAGACCGCCCAGCGCGCCGCCACGGGCCAACGGCGTAGCCACGCGCGAATCGTCCCGTTCGGCTTCGTGTAGTGAACCGCGTCGACCGCGAACATGAGTGCGATCCACGCGAACACCTTGATGAAACTGTGGTGCAGTGTGTACTGTATTTGGTAGACGCCCCCGCCGTCAATCGCACTAAACATCTGCCGTAAAATCTCACCCGTCGTCGCGAGGTTAGCGGGCTTGAAGATGGCATACCCCATCGTGACGATTGCGAACGTCCTCGCCATCTGGAAGATGGCATAACATTTGCTAGCTGCAAGCGCCGGAAAACGCGTGTGAAAACTGTCATATAGGGGCGCGAGCATGACGGCGAGGATGATGAACGCCCCGTGGAAGAGTCCGTACGCAACATACGACCAGTCTGCGCCGTGCCAGAGGCCGATCAAGAGCCAGACCACGAACAGCGCAATGACCGTCGGAACCGTGTTCGATAGCCACGCACGTCCTTTCAACCGCTTGCGCAGATTCGTCAGAGGTTCACTCCGCAACAGCGGATAAAAGACATAGTTTTTGAACCACGCGCCGAGTGTGATGTGCCATCGTCTCCAGAAGTCAGCGATGCTCTTGGCGAAATATGGGCATTGGAAGTTCTCGTCAAGCTTGATGCCTAGCATCTGAGAACATCCGCAGGCAATATCCATGTAACCCGAGAAGTCTGCATAAAGCTGGATTGCGTAGAGAACGAGTATCGCCGACCAGCAGATGAATCCGGGGTAGTCCCCTACCGCAGACCAGACTGGATTGATTCGGTCCGCAATAATGTTGGCAATCATCACTTTCTTGAAGAAGCCCCATGCCACGCGCTGGATACCGAATACCGCTTCTTCGTAGCTGAAATTCTTTTCCTGAAAGAACTGTGGACCAAGACGCCCATAATCGCCAATCGGCCCCTGCAGAATCTGGGGGAAGTAGGAGACGAAGAGCGCGTGCTTGAAAAAGTTCCACTCGGCTGGCACCATCTCCCTCTGTACATCAATGCAGTACCCGAGGCTTTGAAACACGTAGAAAGAGAGACCGATCGGCAACAACAACTTAACGATGGGTAGCGAGGAGGGTATACCAACTGTACCCATGAGCCAGTTGACGTTAGTGAAGAGGAACTCAAGATACTTGAAGACGACCAACATCCCTATCGTGACCACGGCGGCGCCAACGACTATGTGTTGACGCCGTCTCTCCATCTTTGCCTTATAGGTCTTCTTATCATCGCGAGACACATTCTTACCATTTTCCGCGATCCAAGCCTTCTGTCTATGGAGATTCGCGTCCATGCCGACGGCAGCAAGGTACGTGACTCCCGTCGTCACGCCCAAAAAGATCAGGTAATATGGCGACGCCCAGGCATAAAAGAACCAGCTCGCAGCCAAGAGCAGTTCCCAACGCGCGCGTGACGGCAGCGCCCAATAGACGACGAACACGGCCGCGAAGAAGAGGATGAACTCGAGCGTCGTGAATACCATCAACCAGCCTTCTCGAGGAGTTCAACCATGCCCAAATACGGGTGGACGAGAAACGCGACGCGCGTACCGCCACACGCGGGAGCCGGCGCGGGGTCGCTGCTCACGACGTACCGGGCGTCGCGCAGCCGTTCGATTGCCGCATCCAGATCGGCCACCTCGTAACAGACATGGTACGGCGAGTTGCCCGTCCGCACGAGCAGCCCAGCGACAACGGAGGTGGAATCGTATGGCGAGACGAGTTCGATGCGGTAGCCGTCCTTGGAGAGAAACACGATGTCCACTTTGCGGGATTCGTCCCGGATCGTCTCCTGCTCCACGCCATACCCCAGCGCCTCGAACGCCAGGCGTGCACGGTCGAGTTTCTTCACGAGGTAACCGATGTGGTGGATCGTCATGCTGACAGCTCAATGATCTTGTCCACGAGCTCGCCGACGTTCTTCATGCCGACAACGTCCTTCATCGGAAACTTGACGTCGAATTCGTCCTCGACGGTGCCGATGAGCGTGATGTGGTTGAGCGAGTCCCAGCCGGGGACATCCGCCGCGGTCGTCTCGTCCGTGAGCGCGACCTCGCGGTCGAAGACGTCCTGAAATACCGAAGCGAGTCGCGTGTAGACTTCTGTACGATCCATAGTTCTCTCCTTATCGGTCGATTTTGATGTGGTGGTTCTTCGGTTCGTAGCCGTCCGAGACATCCAGCTCCCAGACGGCGTTGCCCTGCGCGTCCTCGGAGACTTTGGCGAACCCCTGCGTCTTGTAGAACTCACGCACCATGCCGTTCTTCGCGGTGGGATAGTAGAAGCCGCGAATGAGCCGCATGCCCCGCGCCCGCGCCGCCGCGACCATTTCGTCCATCATCGCGAACTCCATGTCGCGCTTGAGGACGCGGCAGGACATGAGCCAGAGAACCAGCTCCAGCACGTCGCCCTTCACTTCGCCGATGGAGATCGCGACCACGCCGTTGTCACCGAAGCGGTCTTCAAGCTTTCCATAGCGCGTGATGAACGTGGAATCTGCCGCCGTCCGCTCAATCTCCTCCTGCGTATAACGTCGCGTGGTGAGGTTGAACTGGTTGGACTTGTTCGTGAGCTGCGCGATCCGGGCCATGTAGACGGACTCGAACGGACGGATTGTCGCCGTCATCTCCAGCGAGTCGAGGTACGCCCCGTAGTCGGTGAAGCTGCTCTGCAACTGCGCGCGCTGGGCGTTCTCGCGGTACATCGCGTTCCGCTTGAGGTCGTCGCCGGAGAGTTTGACTGTCTCGAACCAGCCGCCGTGGTCGAGGGCGGAAATGTAGTTCTCCACTTGTCCGATCTCCGGCACGGCCACGCCCGGAACCTGCTGGCGGACAATCTCGCGTTCGGCGGGCTTGTCGTATACGAACACGAACGACTCCGGAAGAAGCGAAAGCTCCTGCGCC
>JAEEGL014355323.1_pt1 | contig 10805 bp, 8 predicted proteins | sample 9134231 | NCBI WGS metagenome assembly JAEEGL01 (sample SAMN16246548, study PRJNA631951) | gut metagenome | biome: gut microbiome; feature: rumen; material: fiber-attached | host: Bos | place: Iran: Karaj | collected 2018-10
TCTGGCCGAAGGTAGTTACGGTCAGCAAGGTATCGCTTGCGACGGCGGCAGACAGCATGGGCAGCCATATCCTGCCCAGCGTGGGCTGCACCGCGTCATTCGAAAAGATGTAGTAACACAACAGGAAGATGATGAAATAGAAGATTGGCTTGTAGAGGTTCCATAGTCCATCAGCACTTTCGGGTCGCGGATTAAGGATAAGCGTCTGCTGGCCTGCCCAAAACAGTACGCCAAGCATCACCAGTACTACAACAAGTAGCCACTTCCGCGAAGCAAATAATTTACAAAATTTACAAGATTTCGCGGAGCAGGAGATCTTTCTTATCAGCAGCAGTATCAGCGAGAACAGCCATAGGTCTTGTATGAACCACAGCGGGCCGATGCCGCTGAAAGCCCAGATGAAGTACTTCGCCGGTTGAGGTACGGCGGCCATCACGTCGGTGCCACCAACATGTGTATTGAAGTAGCCCGTCATCCACTGGAACACTAGCAGACCAATGGTGGCTGGCACAAGCAGTTTGCGTGTGCGTGCTTTGAACCATTCCTTATCCGAATGGACGCGACCGTATGGGAGCAACCCTTCGGATAAGGAATGGTTTGCAAGTGCATACCGTGCACTCACGCCAGCCAGCAGGAACAGCAGCGGCATGAACCAAGGGTAGAGCACATACATCAGCACGTCCTGGTACTGCGGCCCGTCGCCGAAACCGCCCACGCCGCCGAAGACGCCTTTGTTGTTGTAGAAATAGATTACATGGTAGAGCAGCACCAGCAGTACCGTCACCCAGCGTAGGTTGTCAATCCAATGTTTTCTCATAGTCTTTCTAGTTTCATTATCTTTACAGGCCGGTCGCTACCGACTTGCAGTCGGCTGCAGTAGTTGATATCGCCAGTGTCGACAAAGCCGCACTTCTCCATCACCTTGCCGCTGGCAGGGTTGTCGGGGAAGTAGTCGGCCCAGAGGGAGCCGAAACCTTTCTCATTAAAACAATAGTCTATCAGTAGCCGCAGCGCCTCGCTGCAGATGCCGCGGTTCCAGTAGGGCCGCGCCAACCAGTAGCCCACCTCAGCGTCATTCTCACCGATATTGATGTTGCTCTCGCCATAGACCATATAGCCCATGCAGCCGATAGGCTCGCCAGTCTCTTTCAGCCCTATCGCCCACATGTGGTCGCTGTGGAAGATGGTGCGGATAATTTCGAGACTCTCCTCGACGCTCTTGTGTGGCGGCCATCCTGCGCGGGGCCCCACCTCCGGATCGGAAGCCCATTTGTACAGTACTTCCGCATCACTCTCTCGCCAAGGGCGTAATATAATTCTATCTGTTTCCATTAGATTATACTGTTTGGTGATGTAGTTCTGTATGTCGATAACGACAAGTGCTTTGTTGTTCATTTAGTTCTTTGTCATATTTTCAAAGTCCCTTAAGGCGGATTTCAGCACCCCGCGAAGTTGCTTTGTCAAACCAGTTTAATAATTCTATCGGCCACCTCATCAGGATGGTCAACCAGCAGTTGGCCGTGGTTCATGCCTTTGAAGATTTGGATGTGCGCCTCGGGACAAAGCGCAAGCAGGTGTTTTGCCTGTGGTTTGGCGGCAAAGGCCTCCTTCGTTCCATACCAGAAATGAATATCTTTCCCAGAAATACGCTCTAATTTGTTGGTATAAACTGACTTGTAGCCCTCCAAAACCGCTTGTCTGCCTCCGAAAGGATAAGTCTTTTTGCACTCGTCCAGCAGCACGTCAAAATAATGGGAATGGAACACCCATCTCCAAAACTTTGTCCAGCGGTAGCAGGTCCACACGTTGCATGCCTGATAGTGGCGCAGGGGGCCGACCAACCAGCGCGGCAAGGGCAACAATGGTGCTGCATCAAGGATGGCGTGGTCGATGGTTATCTCGTTGCGTTCCAACACGCGCGACAATATCTTTCCTCCCAACGACAGTCCGTAGGCGCAATCCAAATGGCCGCCATATTGCTTCTGTACGTAAGCAATCACTTGTGCGGCCTGGTCATCAACGGAAGTAAAAGGTGTCCGTTTACCCAAGATGAAGCCATCCACTTCAACCGCGACGATTCGGAAACGCTCTTCCAACAAATGCACAAGCGGCAAAAATATCTCGTAAGACACCCCCAGCCCGGGAATAAGTAGTAACGTCGGGTCATCCCCTTTGCCGAAAGTCTGGAATTCCATCTTATAATATCTTATGCCAATTGTTCTGGTGGGTGTTGTTTTTTCTAAAACCTGCGGGTACAACGGCGGTAGGCGTCGTATTCCTCACCGAAGTCGCGGCGGAGACGGTGCTCCTCGCTGATGACCTGCACCAACATGATGGCCAGGAAGGCCACCCATACCGCTGCCGCCTGCCAGGTCCACAGCCAGACGACCACGCCAGCGAGATAGAGCAGCGTTCCGCTGAGCATAGGATTGCGGTTCAATCGGTAGGGACCGTCGGTCATCAGGTGCTGTGTGCGCGGTGCCACTTCGTGGCCGAAAGCATCCATCGGATTACCTTTGCCACGCCGCTTCATATAGACTATGGTCCAGACGCTCAAGGCCAATCCGCCGAGCATCAACAATCCTGTAACAGAAGCCCTTAAGACGCCAATATGCTCTATCGGCGGCATACCGGATGCCAGCCACATCACAGTAGGCATCAGCCCTACGAAGATCACCCCGCCGAGCAGATATCCAGCAACCTCACGCAATCGTTTCATAATTATCTCCTGAAGAATTCCCACGTGTCGCTATGGCCGTCGCGGTAGGTGAAACTCCACTGCAGACGCTCTGCCGTCAGGGTGTCTACGTGGAACTTGTATTCATAGTCTATACTCCCACTATAGATATCGATAATCTTCTGTGCCAGTTCTGTTTCACATTCGCCCTCTATCAGTTCCATACGGAAGCTGTCCTTGATGCCGGCGAAGAACAATGTGTCGCCCTCAAGATGCCAACGGCTAGGGCTGATATAGTTGAACACCCACGTAACCGTGGTGCTGTCGGGTAGTGTAACCATATACACCTGACGTGCCGAATCGAGGGCCGTTCCATCAGCATAGAAGTCCATGGTACCGGTCTCGCTCACATCGAAGTGATTGCCGTTCATGTCGTAATTGAAAGCATGCTCATAGGTGTAGTCACCCTCCAGCTGCGGAGCCTTCTGTGTGTTGTTGCAGGCGTACGCCAAAAGAAGCAGTGCCGCCAGTCCGATTTGTCTAATCTTTTTCATATATTTAATGCAATGGTATATGTTTTTCACGTTTACGTTGTTTCATGTTCAGGTGAGCCTGATGGATAGTGGTCGGTGTCATGCAGACCTGCTGAAAATGGTCGTAGACGATGTCAGCGGCCAGCGGCGTCGGATGTGCCATATCCGGACCAAAGAAACGGTAGTCGCGCAATTCGTCAAGCACAATCTCGTATGAAGGGAAGTAGTGAGAGGGGAGTTGGCAGTTGATAGTTGATAGTATTTGATCGATGGCTAACAGCAGGGTGCTTTTGCTCAACTGGTTGCCATGTGCGCCATCGGCCAAGTGGCGGATGGGACTGACGGTGAATATAGTTGATAGTTGGGAGTTGAAAGTTGATAGCTTCCCCAATATTGGTCTCCATAGAGACACTATCTCATCCACAGTCATCATGCGGCGTGTAAAGTTCTGCGGAGGTAACTTGTGGCAATTGGCCACTACCCTACCCTCTCGCTCGAACACCCATGCAGTGCCGAAAGTAATCATCAAAAGCCGTGCCTCTTTGAGGGCATAGTGAGCTTGATGGATTCGGGAGTTGCTTACCGCAAGCGTCTCTTCCTTGTTGGGACGCGAGAAACTGCCATGATGGAACCACGAATGCCACAAGCCCTCATGCTGCACCATGTCGGCCTCACTTATTTCACGGTCGTCCATCAAGCGATCGAGTGCAGCAGCAACAGAGGCGGGATTATAGAGTGTACCGAACGGATTCTGCTCAATCTTGAATCCTCCCTCTTCCAGCCTACGGCCTATCTCATCGGCGAAGCAGGAGCCTAGCGACACCACACCGCTGTCGAAATCGAGCCTGATATCCATCGGCGGCACCGAAACAGGGGTGAACATCTGCGGCATCATAAGCAACTATATTACAATTGTCGGTTTTACATCGAACACTCCCTCCAGTTTCTCCAACTCTGGCATGAAATCGTGCACCTTCACCTTGAGTTTAGGGGCATTGAAAGTGAGCACCAGCGACTTTTCGGGGTCTACCACAATGGCCTGCAACGGCACTTTACCACTATGCTTCTTGGCCAATTGTTCGATTTCGCGACAGAATGCCTCGTCGATATCGCGAAGGGCAACTTTGAAGGTCAAACGAGTAGCATACCGGTCGAGCACTCCAGCGAGGTTCATCATGGCGCCGATACGAATCTTGGTATATTTGCGGCTGATGCCACTCTTGTCGACATAATCTTTGGAGAATACCGTAGCCTTTACATAGACAAACGTATTGTCCTTGAAGAATCCACTGAACGAACTATATTCGTCGCCGAAGAGCGAGAGTTTATAGCTACCCGAATAGTCGTCGATCATCATGCTGCCGAACGGCTCGCCTTTCTTACTCACCAAGTCTTTGGCAGCCGACACCATACCGGCGAAACGCACGTCGCGTCCGGCAAGCTCGTCGAGGTTGTTGAGCTTAGCCACAGGGGTATTCACCACATATTGCATCTCGTACTTATAGTCGTCCAACGGGTGGCCGCTCAAATAGGTGGAGATAACCTCTTTCTCGTATTGGCAGCGCTGGATGCTGTTCCACGGCTCGACTTCGGGCACCGGCGGATGTTCCTCTTCGGCAAGGTTGGCATCCATATCGAAGATGCTCATCTGCGACACGCTGGCACTCTCTTGACGGCGCAAAGCCCAGCGGAACAATATGTCGAGATAGGTGGGAGCATTGTCCAACTCGCTCTCTTTATAAAGATATTGCGCACGATGCATAGAACCTACTCCGTCGAATGCGCCAGCCTTGACTAGCACCTCGACATTCTTGCGGTTTACAGCATGCAGGTCGATACGCTTCAGAAAGTCGAACACATCTTTATAGGGACCATTCTTCTCCCTTTCTTCGATTATCACCGCCGATGCCGACTCGCCCATTCCGCTGATGGCCTGCAATCCGAAGCGGATACGTCCGTCGCTATCGACTGAGAAGTCCATATCGGAATGGTTCACCGACGGGGCTGCCACCTCGACGCCGTGTTTGCGGCAGTCTTCCATCAACTCGGTAACGCGCTTGATATCGCTCTGTGCCGAAGTCATCACGGCCGCCATATACTCGGCCGGATAGTGAGCCTTGAGGTAGGCCGTCTGGTAGGCCACCCACGAATAGCAGGCCGCATGGCTCTTATTGAAAGCATAGGAGGCGAACTTCTTCCACTCGTCCCATATCTTGGAAAGTATCTCTTTGGGATGCCCGTTCTTCTCACCGCCCTCGTAGAAAAGCACCTCCAACTCGTTCATCTTATCTATCTGCTTCTTGCCCATTGCCTTGCGGAGCGTGTCGCTCTGACCACGGGTAAAGCCCGCCAAGAGGCGGCTCAAGAGCATGACCTGCTCCTGATAGACGGTGATGCCGTAGGTGTCCTTCAGATACTTCTCCATCACAGGGATATCGTAAGCTATCGGCTTGCGACCCTGCTTGCGGTCGATAAACTCGGGTATGTTGTCCATGGGGCCCGGACGATAGAGGGCGTTCATGGCGATAAGGTCATCGATGACATGCGGCTGCAGTTCTCGCAGGTATTTCTGCATGCCAGCCGACTCGAACTGGAACACGCCGACGGTGTTTCCCTCGCAGAAGAGCTTGTAGGTAAGCTCGTCGTCGAGCGGCAGGTGGTCGATATCGACATCCACACCTTGGGTCTTCTTGACCATCTGCACACAATTCTTTATAATGGTGAGGTTCTTCAGGCCCAGGAAGTCCATCTTGATAAGGCCCACATTCTCCACCACGTGTCCGTCGTACTGGGTAACCAACTGGTTATCAATCACGCACACCGGAGCCACGTTGGTCAGGTCCTGCGAACCTATGATAACGCCGCAGGCGTGGATACCCACCTGGCGGTTGGTGTCCTCCAGTTCCTCGGCGTAGGTGAGCACTTGCTTCAGATGCTCGTCGGGGCCTTCCATAATAGCCTTCAACTCCGGCACATATTTATAGCAGTTGTGCAGATTTACCTTGGGCGACTTGCCCTTCTCGTCCTTCACGTTATCGGGAAAACTGCGGTCGGGGATGAAGCTCTTGAGTTCGTTTACAACCTTGAGGTCAATCTTTTCCACGCGTCCCACGTCGGCAATGGAACTCTTGGTGGCCATTGTGCCATAGGTAATGATATGGGCCACACGCTCTTTGCCATATTTCTGCGTAACCCATTCCAGCACACGGTCGCGACCAGCATCGTCGAAGTCCACGTCGATATCGGGCAGCGAGATACGGTCGGGGTTCAGGAAACGCTCGAACAGCAGATTATAGCGCAACGGATCGAGGTCGGTAATCCAAAGGCAATAGGCTACCACGGAGCCTGCCGCCGAACCTCGACCGGGACCGACGCTGACGCCCAGCTCCTCACGGGCGGCACGTATATAGTCGCTCACTATGAGGAAGTATCCAGGGAAGCCCATCGTTTTGATGGTATGCAACTCGAAGACGATACGTTCGCGAATCTCGTCGGTGAGGGCGTCCTTGATTTCCTGGTCCGTCATATCGGGCTTGTCGGCCAGATATCTCTTCCTCGCACCTTGCCACACAAGATGTTCAAGATAGTCGGCTTCGAACTTGATGCGGAAGAGCTTGTCGTAGCCGCCCAACTTCTTGATTTTCTTCTCGGCGGCTTCGCGCGAAAGCACCTCTTCGCCCTTATCGTTGCGGGTGAACTCGTTGAAGAGATCCTCCTCGGTGAGGCGTGCACGCCAGTCTTCCTCACGGCCAAACTCGTCGGGGATGGGGAACACCGGCATCAACGGGTCGGAATCGATGCTATAGACCTCCACCTTCTCGGCCACCTCCATCGTGTTCTCCAACGCCTCAGGCAGGTCGGAGAATATGGCTTCCATCTCTTCGGGACTCTTGAGCCACTCCTGCTTGGTGTAGTGCATGCGGGTGGGGTCGGCAAAGTCCTTGCCTGTGGCCAAGCATATCAGGTGGTCGTGGGCGTCGCCGTGGGACTCTTCCACAAAGTGGACGTCGTTGGTGGCGATAATCTTCACCCCGTATTTGCGGGCCAGCTTGACCAGCACGGGATTCACCTGCTCCTGCACCTCATAGGTGTGGGTGTTGGCTCCCGGCTTGTCGGTCTTGTGCCGCATGAGCTCAATATAGTAGTCGTCGCCGAAACGTTCCTTGAACCACATTATCGACTTCTCGGCGGCATCGAAATCGCCGGCCATAATATACTGCGGTACCTCGCCAGCCAGACATGCGGAACAGACGATAAGCCCTTCCTTGTACTGTTCCAGCACGTTATGGTCGATACGCGGACGGTCGTAGAAACCGTCGGTATACGCTATCGAGGCCAACTTGCAAAGCGAGTGGTAGCCTTTCAAGTTCTTGGCCAGCAAGATGAGGTGGTTACCCGAACGGTCGTGGATTCGCTCGCGGCCGTTTTCGGGATTTATGCTTTTGATATTCTTGTCTTTGTCGTACAGCGTACGACGGGCACAATATGCCTCCATACCGACGATGGGCTTGAACTTGGGCTCACCTTCGTCGAGTTTGCTGTTCACTTTCGCCACGGTATCGAGGAAATCCTTGATGCCGAACATGTTGCCATGGTCGGTTAAGGCCATAGCATGCATGCCGCACTTCCTGGCTCGGCTCACCAAGTCGGGGATTTTCGACATTCCGTCGAGCATCGAGTAGTGAGAGTGCACATGCAGGTGTGTGAACTGATGGGGCATAGCGTAGCTAATGGATGATGTTTGACTGGCGGTTTATTGTTCGGTCATGCTGCGGTAGCGCTCCACCTCGGCCTCGACGGCGCGTGCAGCCTTCTTGGCCTCTTCCACACGCTTCTCGGCGTCGACTTTCTTCGACTGGTCCTTCTCTATGCTCTTCTCCAAATCGCTGATATCCTTCTCGCAATCTTTGATTTTGCCCTGCAGCTTTTCAATCTCGCTACGCTTGTCGGCAATCTTTTTCTGCGACGAGGCGATATTTTTCTCCAAGCCCGAAACGGCCGATTCGGCGGCGGATACAGTCTTCTGGGCCTTCTTCAGCTCCTCCTGCTGGGCTGCCATATTCTGCATAGCCTCATAGCGGTTCACATACTGGGCAAAGCCGCCAAGATAGGTGCGAACATTGTCTTTCAGCGTGTTCTGGTCGATAGTGAGGTCGGTCGAAGTGGCGCAGAGGGTTATCACGGTAACCTTGTTTTTCTTCTTGCCTTCTTCCGACACTTTGGCATAAAGGCTCACGGGAACGGTGGCCAGTTCGGGCACAACCTGCTCAAGGGCAGCGATATAACCCTCGCTGTTCTTGGTCTTGAGATTGGCGTCGGAAAGACGGGCCTTAACAGCACCTTCCACCAGTTTGGCATCCTTCTCAAGGGTCATAGTGTAGGCGGGCACGGTAAGTGCACCGACGGTAACGACGGTCTCCTGGACACTCTGGGCCATCAGGCCGAGCGACATCGACAAAGCGACGGCGGCAACAACAAGTTTCTTAATCATAACTGATATGCTTAATGGTTAATATTCAATCAGGTTCAGAATAAAACAGGGAACCAATTCTGATTCCCTGTTCTGCTCGAGGTCGCTTCCGGATTTGAACCGGAGTAGCAGGTTTTGCAGACCTGTGCCTAGCCCCTCGGCCAAACGACCCTACTTTTCCTTTATTCAGGGTGCAAAAGTACGAACATTTTCCGATACGGCAAAATATTTTTTTGCACCCGTTGAGTAACATAATGATTTTTAGCCCAAAATTGACAATATTTTTTTTGCCACCTCGGATAAAAGATGTATCTTTGCATCGCAAAATGGAACGTTTTCTGACAAAATTCCGAGTGCCTATAGTAGTGGCGATACTGGTGCTTTTAGGTGCCGCTTTCGCGGTGGAATCGATTGGCAATCATATGCTTTTCCGCACCTACGGCCTCGATCTCGGCATCTACTCGAAGACCGCCTACGACTTTGCCCACCTGCGGGTCAACGACGGCACTTTTTACCATTGGGAACCCTTCAACCAGCTCGGCGACCACTTCGACCTTCTGCTGGCTCTGCTCTCTCCCCTCACCTGGATTATCCGCACCGACTGGCTGCTGCTCGTCGTGCAGATTCTCGCCGTTCTCATCGGCGCATTGGGGCTCTATCGGCTCACCCGCGACCTATGCAATCGCGAACTACCATCGATGCTCGCCATATTGCTGATGCTCTGCCAGTTCGGAGTATGGCACGCATTGGGATACGACTACCACAGCAACGTAGTGGCCGCCTGCCAGCTACCTTGGCTAATCTTCTTCGTCCGCAAACAGCGGCTTTGGGGTGCAACCGCCATATTGATACTAATGGCCATCTCGAAGGAGACCGTAGCCCTATGGCTATGCCTTGTGCTTGTGGCACTTATGTTCGACCATCGGCACGATCGCGCCACCCTCCGCTGGCTCTCTATCGCCGCTGCAGGTTGCGCCGTATATTTCTTCGTAATCTCAATGCTGGTAATGCCCGCTCTTGGCGGAGGTGGCGGTACCGGATTCTGGCGCTACCAGTGGATGGGGGCTTCTGTTGGCGAAGTGGCGCAATGGCTTGTAAGCCACCCGCTTAAAGCACTTCAAGCCTTCTTCACCGACTTCACCCCCGATGGAGATCTCGGCGCCACCAAGACCGAGTTCTTCCTCTGTGCATTAGCCTCCGGGATGCTGCTCGCCTTCCTCAAACCCAACTACCTGCTGATGCTCCTACCGCCGCTCGCCATGAAGATGTTCTCAGCCGACGGCGGAAATTTCTGGGGAATCACCAACCACTACAACATAGAAATCTGCATCGTGGGCTGTTGCGCCGCCGTTATGGTGCTAAGCCACATCAAACCAGCCTTTTGGCAGTCGGCAGCATATACCGCAACTATGCTTCTGGCGCTTGCGACCGCGCTCTACACCATCAACCGGCCGCTCACCCATATCCGTCAGGCGCAGGTCAACATCCTGAAAGCCGACCACTACCGCCAACCCGATTTCGACGTCGCCACCGTCCGCAAGGCTCTCGACATGATTCCCGGCGACGCATCTGTCTGTGCCACAAGCCCATTCACGCCCCATCTGGCGACTCGCGACAGCGTCTATATCTTCCCTATCGGCTGGAAGTACAAAGCGCAATACTACCTCATCCTACCCGACCATTGGAGTTATTACGACAACAACGCCGATGTGGCAGCAGCATTTATCGCCGACACAGCGAGATTTCAAATCCTGCTCACCGACGGCACCGTCTTCCTGCTGCAGGCAAAATAAACGCTCCGACCTTCGATCGCTCTTCGATTGTTCTTCGATTGTTTTTCGCTCCGAATCGAAGAACAATCGAAGAACAATCGAAGAACGGTGGTAGTTGATAGGTAGAAGATAGGTAGAAGATAGGGGGTTGATAGGGTTAAAAACGGGGTCTGATTTTGTGAAAAAATAAAAAAAATTTGGCGGGATTGAAAAAAGGTTGTATCTTTGCAGGACGTTTCTGTGGCATAGAAACGCAATTATCAATTGATTGTCAAGAATATAAACAAATAAAAAGTATACACCATGGGTATCAATGCTAACAAAAAAGTGAAGAGAAGAAAGGTCCGCATCAA
>JAEEGL014367578.1_pt1 | contig 10805 bp, 7 predicted proteins | sample 9134231 | NCBI WGS metagenome assembly JAEEGL01 (sample SAMN16246548, study PRJNA631951) | gut metagenome | biome: gut microbiome; feature: rumen; material: fiber-attached | host: Bos | place: Iran: Karaj | collected 2018-10
AAAATATTCAATTTTAAATGAAAAATTATTGAGTATTTTAATATATTTCAGTATAAAGATGATTGAAATTCAAATTCTTTGTCTTATTACCAAAATACTTAAATTTTTTCTTATTAATAAATTAATTCATTTTATTTTCATTTAATTTTTTTTAATACTATATTTTATAAAATATTATTTAAATAAAAAATGGATTTTATTTCTTCATCTATATTATTTTCTTTCCAATTACTTTCTAGAATATTTCCGGTTTGATAATATATTTTACCAAATCCTTCTTTTAAATCTTCTTTAAATTTACCTTTATATTTTAATTTATAATGATATTTCTTTTATTCATATATACTATTTCTTCACCTTATTTTTTATTATTTTTATTTTTATCCTTATAAAATAAGTCTTTTAATTCAAAATTAAATATTTCAACTAAATTATTAATATTAATATTTTTTATAATATTATAATCTTCTTCATTTAAACAAAATAATCCTTCATTATTATTATAAAATTCACCATAAAATATTTCTCCATTCATTTTTTTATATTAATTATTATGCATAAAATTTATTGATTCACTATTTTTGTCCTAAAAATTATTTGTATTATTTTTTTTTCTAATTTATTTTAGACATTTTTATCTAAAAATGATTTTTTTAAATAATTTTAATGATAAATTATTAGATTTTATTTTATTGTAAGAGAGATTTTAAAGTTCAGAAATAAAATCAAAAAATGCGAATATATGTCATCGAAAGAAAAATATAATATTAAAAAGGAATAAAAAAAAATTCAATTAATATTAATATACTATTTTCTATTTTAATTATTCCTTTTCCTTCTCTTTTCCTATTTATAAAATATCCTTCAAATTTATTATTATTATAATATATTTTTCCATTTCCATTTAATTCATTATTATTCTAATATCCATCACATTGATCCTTATTATTATATTTCATTTTTCCTTTTCCTTCTTTTGCTTTATTTTTATAAATCCAATATATTTATCTCCATTATCATATTTTATTACTTCTTTTCCTTCTTTAATTTCATTTTTTTCTTCTTCTGTCTGATTTAAATAAAATTTACATGCTGTTTTAAAAAAATATTCAACACTCTCATAATCTACAGCACTTGTTTCAAAAAATAAAGCATTATTATCTTTTGCAAATTCTTCTCCTTCTTTATTATTAACTTCTTTATATTCAAATAAATCCTTCTTATTCCCAATAATACCTAATCTTATTTCTTTATTTTTATTAGATTCTTTAACAACATTAATTATTTGAAGTTAATTCTTCAAAAGATTTTCTATTTGTTATATCACAAAGCAATATCTGAATTTTTCCTGATTATTTCATTCATCTTGAAATCCAGTAAATCACAAATTTCTAATTTTATTTCTTTAAATTTCATATTAATGAATTCATGTATTTTTTCAGCAGCAAGATTAATATAATAAAAATTTTTTTACATATTGATTTATAATAGATGAAACTCCAACTTTATCTCCTCCTTTGAATATTACTTTTATTTTTTTCATTTTAATTTAAATGTTTTATTTCATATATTAGAACAAAAAACAATCACAAAAATCAAATATCACCAATTTAAATTAATCTCATTTCATACAAAAAGTTAATTTTTGAAATATATTGTTGTACATTAAATAAGAATAAATTCAATAATCATTTAATTTTCTTCATATAATTAATATTATCAACTAAAATTATCTCAATCCAATTAGATTTAAGAAAATACTAAATAAAAACTGTTTTCAATTATATCAATCTATTTAATGTAAAAGTAGGATTAGAACCACCTCTGCCCTAAAGAACAAGCCAAATTTTTTTTTGGGAGGGGCGGTTTTATTAAGGCTTAAATTATATTTTTCTTAAAATTTCATTAAAAATAAATTTTTAATATAGATGAATGTAAATACTATAATCTTTATATTAAGTCCCCCCAGAAATTTCATACACTTTGGCAATTTTTAAGGGGATAAGTTCAACTCAAATTCCAATTTTTTTTTGAAAACCCAGTTTTTGCGAGCAAATTTTTTATAATTTTTTTTTCAGGAGGTTTTTTTTTTTTTTTTTTTTTGCTCTTTTTCCAAAAAAGGCGTCATTTTAAAAAAATTTTAACTCACAAAATTAAATTTAAAAATCAATTAAAAAATGACGAATTGTATAAAATAGGGAATCTGAATTTGAATAATTCCCATAAAACTTGTTGTAAAATAATTTACATTTATTTGACAAAAAAAAAATCAATATTAATCTAATCTTTTAATGATTTAATTATTTCTTTCATTGTTTTTTAAACATTCTATATTTTCCTTCTTATTCCAATGATTTACTAATTAATTTGGGTCCGTACGAGAACATTGAATTGCACCAAAACTATAATCTTCTCAGAATCTCATTCCTTTATAAAGTTCTTTAACACTGATAAGATTTCTCTGTTTATGAAAATCAAATAAAATATTTGTATCTTTTTAAAAAGGAATCTTTCTTTAAAATAAGATAATTTTATTTAAAATAATTTATAGCTTTTCACTTTTTGTAATATTATATTAATTTTTAAATTCTTAAAAATACAAAATATAAATTACATTTAAATGCTTTATAAAAATTGTTTTCCTTGGGTAAATTTTTTATTTAAAACATTTTATTTTTGACTTTCTTTTTTTCCTGTTCAAAAAAAATCAATCATAAATTTTTTTATTATTATTTTATCATTCAATTTCACTCAATAGAATCACATATAATTTTTCTCAACTCAGATACTTAAAAATTATATAATATTTTATTTTTCACATATCATCATAACATAAAAAATTACACACAAATCATTATTTTCAATCAAAAATGAAATATAGAAAATATATTCAAAGAAAATAAATTATATTAATGATTCAAACATTAGCAAGAAAGAAAATGATAATGAATTTAAAGCAATTTAATATTATTAATAAAAATCAAATTAATGATAAATTTAATAATATTTAAAAAATAAATAATAAATTAAGAAAACTATATTAACAGATAATACTTTTATTTTTCCAATTCAATTAAAATTAATGAGAATTAAAATATAATAAATGAAAATCTTCCTTTTATCATCTAATAAATTTTTATCTTTAGCAGAAGTTTCAAAAAATTCCATATTATATTTTAAAGAAAATTTTTCTCCTTCTTCAAAATATATTTTTCTCTCTTTTTCTAATCACATTTATTTCCAATTAAAACAAGATAAACATTAATTTCCAGTTAAAACAAGATAAACATTATCATATATTTTTTGAGCATTAATATCTTTAATCCAATTTTCTAAATCTTCAAAACTTCTTTTATAATTAATTGAATAAACTAATAATATTACTAAACAATTTTTTTACATATTGTGTTGAAATAGATTTAAATCTATCTTGTTCTGCTGTATCCCATTTTCTTCAGAAACTATTTTTATTTTTTCTTCTCTTAATAAACAATTAAAACCTATTATTGATATATATTCTATATTAAATGTTTTTTGGTGTATACTATTGACATATTTGTTTTCCCAGCCCATTCATTACCACAAAGTCTTATTTGAATTTAATTTCTTTTGATTCTTTCCATTTTTTATTAAATTTTATTGTTTTTTATTTTTTTTTAAATATATTTAAAAATTAATTCAAATTATAACAATAAATGTCTGAATAAAGGAAAAAAAATGATAAATAATTTAAAATAAAAAAAAGCTCTATATAAGGACAAAAATAATAATATTTTATTTACCTTCTTATAATATTATGTTCTTTCAATTCATTAATTTGAATGATTCTTTATTTGATAAATCAATTAATGTAAAAAAATATAATATTTAAATTTCCCGGAGATAAATTTGTCTTTTTACTTGTTTTGTCTATATTTTCTTTTTTTTAATTAGATATATTTCTTGAATGTATTATTTATTTTATATTTCTTCTAATTTGGAAGTATCTAAATGATATTATTCTCTTTTTTCTTTTTATAAATAAAACAAAAATTAAAAAAACAAAAATAATTCAAGAAAAATTTAAAATTTTCCATATTATATATATTTATTTAATAATAAATAAATTATAATTATTTAATAATAAATTAATAAATAAAATTTAAAAAAAGTAAATAAAATAATAAAAACATAAACAAAATAATTATTTTAAAAATACTAAAAAAAAAGAAAATATACCCATTAAATTAAATAGAAGATTTTCTTTTTTTATTATCAAAATCATCATCATCATAATCCTCATTATCGAAAGATTCTTCTTCTTCATCATTATCAAACATAGCTTGTAATTTTCCAATAACACTATTAGATTTGATTTTTTTTTTTTTTGGTTTAGGTTTATAATATTCTTCTTCCTCATCTTCTTCTTCATAATCTTCCTCTTTAGGAATATAATTACATAATTGTTCTTCTTCTTTAAATTCAGCAGAAATATAATTTTCATCAATTAATATATTTTCTTTATTAAACGGAATTAAAATTGATTTTGGTTGTTTATTACTTTTTAAAAGTTTTTCATATTCTTTGATATCTTTTTCTTTAAAAGAAGAAATCTTATTTTTTTTTGGATTGAATATATTTAATTTTGTTATTTCTTCTTCTTCATTATAATTTATTTCAATATTTAAATCTTTATTTATTGTTATATGTTTTGGTTTATTTTTTTGCTTTTCTGCTTTTTGAATTATTTGATTTAATATTTCATCTTCTAATTCTTCTTCTTCTTCTTCTTTTGTTTTACTTCTTTTTTCTTCTTTTATTTTTTTATCATTTATTTTTTCTTCGTTTTTTTCATTTTTAATTAAATTATTTTTTTTTACTTTATTATTTATATTTTCTTTATTTTGATTTTTTAAATTCTGATTATTTGATTTTATTATTTGTTTTATTTGTTGTTTTTTTTCATTTGAATTTTTTGATTTTAAATCTTCTTTTATATTTTTTTTGACTAATTCAATTTGAGATAAACTTTTTTGAGGAATTTTTTTATTCATATTTTTTTCTTGTTCTTTTTGAATATTTAAATTTGGAGTTTTACTTTTATTTTTTTCTAATAAATTTTTCTTTAAAGGTGTATCATTTCTTTTGTTTAAATTATTATTATTTTTATTATTAATATTAATTTTTATTTTTTCATTTGATTTTAAATTTTTGTTCAGACTATTGTCTTTTTTTTCTTTTTGATTATTATTGTTTTTAATATTATTATTGTTTGCCTTTATATTATTATTTTTATTTTTGGGATATGGATTATTTTTATTATTATTTCCTTCTTTATTTATTCTTATTTCTCTACTTGAATTTAAACTTTTATTTCTTAATTCTTTACCATCATTTATTGTTTCTAATTTTTTATTTGTTTTTAATATTTTACTATTGTTTAAACTATTACTATTTTTCTCATTTTTAACTATATTTGTTTTTAAATTTAAAAGATTTTTATCATTATCTATATTTTCTATTGTATTAAATTTTTCTTCAATTTTTATCTTTTCTAAATGATAATCTTTATTTGTTTCTAGAGTATTAAATTTTTCATTTGTAATTAGATTATTATCTGATTTATTATTTATTTTTTCTTCATTAATTTTATTTTGATTTTCTTTTTCATTATCTTTTAAAATATTTTCTTTAATAAATTCATTTTCTTCATCATTTTCAATATTATTATTATCTTTTTCTTTTTCTTCAAATTCATTTCCTTCTTTTTCTTCATTTTCATTTTCTTCTTTTTCATTATTTTCAATTTCTTCATTAATTTCACTTTTATTTTCACTATTATTATTATTTTCATTATTATTATTATTCTTTTCATTATTTAAATTCTCTTCATTATTTTTATCATCTTTTTTATCATTTAAATCTTCAATAATATTTTTACTATCTGAATTTTCTATAATATCTTTACTTTTATTTAAACTTTGATTAATTTTTTCATCTTTATTTTCTTTAATATAATTAATTTCATTAATTACATTTATAACTTTATTATCATCAAAATTAGAAATTATTTTTTGCTTTTTATTAATTAAATCTTCTTTTAAATTTTGTAAATCAGAATTAAAAGATATTTGATTTGAATTACTTTCAGAATTATTATTTTCTAAATCAAAAGCTTTAATTAAATCATCTGCAATATCATCTAAATTATCTGAATCACCTGAATTTTTATAATTATCATTAATTTTTTTTTCTATTTCTTTTTCTTTTTTTTTATTTTGATTCCCATTTATTTGAATAGATACTTTTCCAATATTATAATCAGAAAATTTAATTTCATTTAATCCTGGTGTAAAAGTTATATTTGCAACATTTATTTTCTGAAAATAATTATTTCTTTTTGGGATTTGATTGTTTATTTTTTGAACATGAACATTATTATTAATATTATTATTATTATAATTATTATTTTTTATGTTATTATTTAAACCACCACATTTATAATTATTATTATTATTAAAATTATTATTATTAATATTATTTTGAATAGTATTCATATTATAAATGTATTTTGGATAAGTTCCTCCATTTCCATTTATTATATTATTTCTATTATTTTTATTATTTAATTTTTGATCAATATAAATTTTCTTATCTTCAGAAATTCTTTTTGATTTTTCTTGTGGATAATTATTAAAAGTAAATCTATCATTTTCATTACACAAACTATAATTATCAAAACTATATTTTTGAGGAATAATTGTACTTTTATTATTAAAAGTATTTATATTTTTAGTTTCAATAAATCTTTGAGGTCTTAAAGAATTTTTTATTTTTTTTAACCTTTCTATTTTTTCATCTAAATATTTATTTAATTGACTTTCTCTAATTCCTTCAATATATCTTTTATCATAATTTTTAAAATTACCTTCAGTATTATAATTATAAAATCCATTATCTTCATTAATAGTTCTTTTAAAAGATTCTTCTCTTGGTTTTGGAATAATATTTTCATAATCAATATATTTTTTTAAAAAATTTTTATTTGGTGTTAAACGAGAAGTCCTTGTTCTTTGACGAAAAGATTCTTCATCATTCCAATTATCTATTATTGTTCCGTTTGGTTGAATATAATTATTATTGTATAATCTTTGATACATTTTTATTATTTTATATAATAATAATTTATTATTTTTTTTCTTTTTTATTTCTTTTTTATTTAATTTTAAATTAAAATTATATCTCAAATTATTCTATATATTGATTTTAAATAAAACTTTCAAAATTAAATTTATTTAATTTATTTTTATCATGAATTTTTTATAAATAAAATCAATTCTACTATGTATTATTTTTTTTTTTCCTTCATTAATTATAGAATTCCATATATTATTTATATATTAATTAATTGATTATATTTTATTTTTATGAGCTAATATTCTAAAATAACCTTTTTATATATATAAATTATATTTTCAATTTTAACTCATTTTAAAAGTAACTTTTTTAAAAATTCTAATTGGTTTTTTATTTCGATTCGATGAAAAAGGCGAAATACGTTTATTATTTTCAATAGTTTTTAAATTACTAATTTCATTGTTTTTTTCATTTTCAATTGAAAAAGTTTTTTTTTGAAAAATTTTATTCCAATAACTTGATAAATTTTTATTATGATGAATTTTGTCATTTTTAAAATGTTTAAATAGTTTTCTATTTGAATAACTAGAATTATCTCTTTTAATTTTCATTTGATCATTAAAATAAAATTGATAATACTTTTTATTATTTTTTAAAAAATCTAAATTATTTATATCAATTGTTTGAGAATCTTTAGTATTTTGAATTTTATTTTGAAATTTAATATTATTTCTTGATTTAAAATCTTTAAAAAAATGAGAGACAGTTTTGTTAGCAGTAAATAAATATATATTTTTTCTTTTTAAATTAGTTATTTTTGGAAGTGTAATAAAACAATTTTCATCTTTAGAGTTATTAAAAAAATTAATTTTTTTATCTGAATCTTCAAAAACTCCAGAATTAGATTTTATAAAATTTGTTTTTTTATGGATAAAAGATATTGTTGAACTTCTATATTTTTTATTATCTTTTTTATTATCTTGAAAATATATTCCTTTTAAACCTAATCTTTCACTTGGAATTATTGACATCAAATCAATTAATTTTTTATATAAATCTATATGTTTAAAATATGCCCCATATTCATATTTTTTATTATTCAATATTTCTTTTTTTTTTTTCATCATTTTTTTTAAAAAAAATATTTGACAAATAAAAAAAACATTTGAAAAAATAAATAAAATTTATTTTTTATAAGGAACAATTATTCTAAAACAATTAACACAATATCGTCTTCTTCTTAAATTACAACTGGCCATAACACAAGTTAAATTATTACATTTATAACATTTAATAATTTTACAATCTTCATCATTTTTTTTATTAACAAATTGTCCTTGATTTCTAATAAAGCAAAAATAACAAATTTTTGTATTACAATTTTTATTATAACATTTATGAATACATTTCTCACAAGAAAATCTAGGACAAATATAACATTTTTTTAAGCAATTAACACAAAAAATAAATTTTCTTTTATTTCTTTCACTAATATCTAATTGATAATTTTCATTTTCTTTATTATAATTATGATTATCATCATTAGAACAAATTTTTGCACATTTTTGACATAATATTTTTTTACATTTATTACATTGTAAATAACATATATTTGTTACATTACAAAAATCACATATTGATTTTTTTATTTCATTTCTTATATCTTCATTGTTTCTCTCTTTTATTTCTTCATTTTTATCTAATTTTCCTAAATCTAATGATGGACTTATTTTATCTTTATTTTCTAAAAATAATGAATCAATTAAATATTTTTGAAATTCATTTTTTTTTTCTTGAAAATCTAATTTTTCTGATAGTTCTACTTTAAATTTATCTTTCAAATTTATAATACTTAAATCAAAATTATTTTCATTATCATTTAATTCTTCAACTTTTTTTCCAATTAATAAAACTTCATTATTTAATTTAAATATTTCTTCCATTAATTTTTTTTTTTTAAAATTTTTCAAATTTTCAACTTCCTTATTTTCAATAATTAATTCACTTTCAATATAACTTTGTTTATCTTTCATTAAATTAATCATTTCTTCGATTTTTTCTTTAAAATTTCGATTAAAAATTTTCATTTTATGAATAATATTTTTAATATGAGTATTTAAAGTTCTTTCATATTTAGAAACCATTTCATTATAATGTGTATATAATTCAATAAAAGAATCTTCAGAAACACAATTATGATTTTCAGTATCATCTTCAATAACATCAACTAAACAATTTGAACATTTTTTTAATTCTCCAACACAATCTTCTTTTCTTAGATGATAATTTAAACATTCTTCACAATCAATAAAATTATTTTTTTCACATTTAATTATGTGTTCTTCTATTTCATTTAAAAATAATAATTTTTCACATATAAAACATTGAATTTTATTTTTTTCACAATTAAATTTTAAATGATTTAGTTTTTCTAAAAATATTATTCTTTCATTACATTTATCACAATTAATTTCTCTATAATTACAATAATCTTCATGTATTTTTATTTCTTTTAATAATATTTTTGCAGAACAACCATTTTTCATAAATTTACAATTTACTTTTATTAAATTTAATTGTTGATTTATTATTGAGTTTTTTATTTCAATAATATTAAAAGGAGAACATCTCATTGGACAATCATTTGATTTTTCTTTCCATTTTTCTATACATTCTTTACAAAATATTGTATGACATTTTGAACACATATATGGTTTTAAAGGAATTATATTATCTATTGGACATTCTAAAGAATCTAATAATAGAATTTCTTCTGGATTTGATATTTCATTTTTTTCTATTTTTTCCATTTGGAAATATTAATTTTTTATTTTGAATTTTTTATTCATTTATTTACTTTTTTTATTAATTTTATTATTAAATATTTTAATTTTGACAAATTTTGATTTTCTTCTCCATTGGTAAAGGATTGAGGTGAAAAAATGTAATAAATCCCACAAGTGATAAAAAGCCTTTGCGGTTTTATATGTTTGAAAATGCTTTTGGCAATCGCCCAAAAATATGAAAAGTATCGCATTATCCAATTTTTTTTAATTCAATTAATCTAAACTTTACAATAAAGTTTTTTTAATGAGTACATTAAATTTTTTTGAGAAACACAAATGTCAATTTCATTTATTAAATATTGGAAATAATCAATTAAATTATTATTTCAATTGTCAGTTTTATTATGTTCAATTTTATGAAATTTTTAAAATTTATATTTTATTTGTTTCTTTTATAAAATATTTATTAAAATCCTTTTATTTAAAAAAGTATTTTTTTGAGAAAAAAATGTAAAATATATTTATTATCATTAGAGTTTTTTTTACATATTGAAAATTAAAATAAAAATTAATTAAAAATTTTCAAAATTTAAAAAAAATTAAATAAATCTTCAATCTAGAAAAATTATTATTATATTTTTTTCTTTAATTAATGAATTTGCAACTTTCTAAAATTGAATTAGGATTTCTAATAATAGTTTTAATTGCAGCATCAAAATTAATAAAAGAAATATAATCAGGAGCAATTAAATCAATTTTTTGATTTGTAGTTACCAAAGTAAAAGAAACAAAATCATATTTTAAAAGAAATTTACTTTCTCTATCTAATTTAGTAATTTTTTTTTCTTTAACTTTTAATAATTTAGAAGCTAATTCTCCTAAAAAAATATCTTCAATATCATA
>JAEEGL014508728.1_pt1 | contig 10805 bp, 3 predicted proteins | sample 9134231 | NCBI WGS metagenome assembly JAEEGL01 (sample SAMN16246548, study PRJNA631951) | gut metagenome | biome: gut microbiome; feature: rumen; material: fiber-attached | host: Bos | place: Iran: Karaj | collected 2018-10
GAGGCCGCGCTTGGTTGCCGAGGCCGCATGCACATCAGCGTCGGTGGCATTATAGAGACCGCGCTCGTGAATGACCGACATGCTGAAACGCCCGTCGTCGGTACGAGAGAACCACTTAGAGAAAATATCCTTAGGAATATCCATTGACTCAAGTTTTAACCGCACCTCGTCGGAGCTGGAGGCCGGCGGCAGTATCCGCTTACCAAGCATATTGTTGTCAAACTTCTCGGGAACGGTAACTGTGCTCATAGCCTCTTTCAGGTCGGAGCTATATTTGCCGCCATCGACCAGAAGTATGGTCAGCGAGTTTCGGTTATACTCTTTTATATAGCTGCCATCAGCCTGAGCATTGGCGAGCTGCATCGTACCTATCAATAAAACCGATAATAAAAATCTGCGCATAAACGAAAATTAAAGTTCAAATATAATCAATATGTGATATGAAACAAGATTATTTAGGCGGTGGCAATAGGAAATAACGGATGAAATGACTGATAATGCTCCGGAATTTTTGTCTGCCAAAACCGATGTTATTTTATGCTATTCGTCACACTTTTTAATGACAATTTGCACAAAAATGACATTTTGAAGCACGTTTATTATCATTTTCCTCACCAAGAAGTCTCTATTTGGAACAAAAAAAGACCTACTTGGTACAAAAACCGCCACCACTATTTTATTATTACACAATGTATTGCACAGATGAGCAAAACGATTAGAAAAATTTTTAGATTTTTTTAATAAAAACGCTTGCACAATCAAAAAGTGGTGTTACCTTTGTCGGTGTAAGGTTATAGTTCTTTGAAAAGCTTGGTGTAAGGTCTCTTCTTTCTATGTCTAACTATAACCTTCTCTTCTTTTAGGGCTACAGTATTTTTTTCATGGGTTAATTAATTTGGTTGAATAATTTTGGACAATGCCTTACATCAAGCTTTTTATTTTTAACAAATGCGACAACCGAGAGGTTGTTTTTTTTATGCCCGAATGACAACAATTTTCGATTAGCGATTGTAGGCGAACAAAAAAAACAAAGGGGGACTTGTTGTAGATTAGTAAGGGGGGGGGGGGGTACTAGTTACTAACGATTCAACAATATTTTGGGTTAAGGATTACGATTTTAAGTAGTATGTTGATTCTCAAGGTTTCTTCACCGGACGAACTGTCCGGCCATAATAACGGGTGCCATCAAGAATTTTGCGGTCACCTGAATGAAAAAAATAGCCCTGCGCGCAATAGGGATAGGTGCTGCCGAGCGTACTCGACCAATAATCACCATAAGAACCTGCATTTAAGGTTCCCTTATTAGCTTTGCATCCTGCTGCCGGAAGAAAAATATGAGTATCCGATGTACTATAAGAGTTGTTACTCTTCTTCTTATAAACAATATAACCCTTTTTGCTTGTATTATTATAATTATCTGTCCATTTCCATTCACATTTATCCACGAGTTCTTTCCATTGTGCAGCTGTAGGAATCTGATAGTCAGCACCATATAAAGAATTTACGACATCATCCGCAGCTTCAAGCACAGTCTGAGAATCGGAGAATCCACCTTCGCCATATTCTGAATTATCGCAATACTTTGTCAGTGTAAAATTTGTATTACCTGAATAGAGATAAGTTACCCACGTGTAGTCGCTTTTAGTGCTTTTCTCTCCCCATGCATAATAATTGCCATAATCTTGAGCATTGTTCGCCCCAACATTTGTTTTCGCCCATTTAGTACCACTAGGAAGCCCTAAATCAACAACCGTAGGCTGACTATATAAATCGTAGCACCAAGCAAATAAAGCTAATAACAACAATTTCCTCATCGGTATTATATTTTAAATTAAAAAGCCAATATTCTTTAATTAGTTTTGACAATGGCAAAATTACAATTTATATGCAATTCTTCAAAATTTTAACAACGTCCATCAACACGAAAGAATAAATCTCTTTTATGACTCGCTTAAATAAGCTTACCTGTTTGAATTTTCATTTGTCTTTCCTTTAAAATTAAACTACTTTTACGGCTGATTTTGCATACAATGTACATTTTATTGTAAACCAATATGAGAAATATAGCAAAAATATTGTTAATCAGTATCTTAATCATTATATCCCATTTCAATAGTTTTGCGCAGCTTGACATGGACTTCTGGTTTTGTGTACCACAAATTACATGGCAACACGAGGGCGACATTCCAAAATTGCTGATAACGGCCACAGAAGCCAAGGCCACTGTTACTATTGAGATGCCCCGAGAACAAGCTTTTGAAAAAGTAACTTTAGAAATTCCTGCACACACTTCTTACACATACAAGTTTACGCCATATATGGATTGTCCAAGCCAAGGCTCTAAAAAAGGCACAAATCAAGAGGACAACATATTAGAGAACGGCCTATATGGCGAAAGTTGCCAAATTAAAAACAAAGGCATACATATTTCTTCAACTGCTCCTATAACCGCATACTTGGAGCGCGGTTGGACTAACAATGATGACATATGGGCACTGAAAGGACAAAATGCCTTCGGCAAATATTTTATAGTTCCTTCACAAAATTCTTTCCAGAACCACAATTTTGGTGGCAATTCCACAAACGACCCTAATGCATGGAATGCCATCGATATTGTTGCCGTAGAAAACTGCAAGGTAACTGTGACATTAAAAGATGCTAGTTTGGTTAAAGATTTCGGAACAAATAAAACCCGCTCATTCACACTAAAAAAGGGGCAAACTCTTAACTTGCAAGCTGCATCGCAAGCTGCTGGCAGCCATTTGGGCGGAACTATTATAGAGTCGACTGGAAATATTGCCGTACAATGGAAAGACGACTCGCTGCACCAACTCTACAAGCATAATCCTAAATGGGCCGACGAATATGATAGCGAAAGCGGCTGCTACGATGTTATTGGCGACCAATTGGTACCTGTCAGCCTCGCCGGTACTGAATATATTGTGATGCGTGGACAACTTGGACACGGAAACATAAAAGGAGAATATGTCTATTTAATGTCAACTGATGACGCAACAACAAATATTACTGCTGTATCAGACAATGGAACCATCGTCAATGTGCCATCATTAACAGGGAAAGGCAGTATGACTAGAATTCTTTTGAACAGCGAACAAGTAAATGTCGCACCAAAAGAAAACTTCGATGCACTTCACATAACCGCAACCAAGCCAATAATAGTGATGCACATAGCCGGTTTCGGTTGCGAGGTTGGCGGTGCTATTCTGCCTACCATAAGAGGTTGTACCGGCTCTACCGATGTCTCTGTTTGCCGCTCAACAAGCGAAGATTTCTATCTGAACATAATGTGTAAAGTAGCTCACAAAGGCGATTTTACCATAAAAGTAAACGGAAATAATTATCACATTCCCGAAGAGTGGTTTAAAGAGATTCCTAACACTGGCTGGTGGTATTTAAGCCGCGACCACGTTAAATTTTCAAGTAAAAATGAAGGGAACGGCGTTTCCATTCCTGCTGTAAATACAGGAAGCGTAGTAAAAGTGAACAACTCAACAGGCCTATTCCACCTTGCCATTATAAATGGAGGTGCAGGTTCCGGCTGCCGGTACGGATACTTCTCTGACTTTTCTGACAACTATGGAAAAGCGTTCACCCACTATGGTACCTATACATCGGACTACACTCCATTCTGCTATGGCGATACGGTTACGCTGATGGCATCAGGCGGCATCACTTATCTATGGAGATATAAAGAGGGTGCCGCCACATACGAAACATTCCTGAGTGAAGCCGACAAAATGGTGAGCACTCCTCGCGTACACCCTGCAACTGGCCATAATATTTACGAAGTAACTATAAACCGCGCCTGCTACAAAGGCCTAAGAATGGACACCACCATAAATGTGCGCGCCTTTGGCTACGATGAAGTGAAAGCTGATTTTGAAATAACACAAATTGACGTATGCAGTCCAGCACATATTGTTATCAATAACAAAAGTACCGGCGCCAGCATATATTCATGGAAACTGATAACAGCAGATACCTCGTATGTGGTTAATATGACCGAAAACTACGGCAAAGACACTTTGGAATTTAAAAACGAAAGCGTTTCAAAAGCATTCGACACGCTATTGCTTACAACATCAATAGGTTATAACTGCCCGACATCAGTGCCAAAAGGATTTATTGTTTGCCCTGCGGTCAACGATAGTTTGGTTGTTAAACAGAAAGACGGCAGTTGGGGTAAAGACAGAATTGATTGCACGCCATATGTTGCAGAATTTAAATGTACAGCTACCTCCAACTGCGACCGTGCGACCCTTGACTTTGGCGATGGCACCGGAATATACGAACTCAACGCCTCAGACATCTATAAACTGAAATCAACCAATGGTTTTGAGATTTCGCACTTATACAAAAACATAGACATAAAAGACACTTTATATACAGCCATACTGACGGCCTACGACATCGCCAATGGTGGCGGATGTGCAGCAATAGACACTGTAGGTATAATTGTTCACGGACTTGTAAAAGCACTTTGTTCATTTGATACGATAACAAGTTGCTCGCCATTAATAGTCAATATAAAGAACTTCAGTATAGGTGACCCGTTGCGTACAAAATACACATGGGAAGGTTTAGGCAAGCCATCAGAGACATCCATTCCCGCACCTGTAGAAGGCACTATACCTGCAGACAATTCGCAGAAAACGGACTTCACACTTAAATATGAAAACAAGGGGGCGAACCCGATAAGATACTCAGGCATAAAGCTAACTGCCATTTACACAGCCAGCAACAACGATAAATGCCCGAGCACACTAGACATTCAAGATATTCTTACTGTTTATCCTGAATTCAAAGTTGACTACGCTGTTGCTCCCACTACAATATGTCATGGAGATGTGGTTGAATTTACCAACAACTCGAACGACAAAAGAGCCGAGACACAGTTCAAATGGCACTTGCAATCTTTGGATAACAGTGTAAACACTGTCAGCACTATACAAAACACAAACGCCGACAGCTTTACTTCCGTTCCCTTTGAACACTTCTCACCCAACACTCAACGTTATCAGACATCGCTTGCAGGTGAAAGTCAATGGGGGTGCAAAGATTCAATTGCTAAAGATATAATCGTAGTAAAACCCTATCTCAATCCTAACTTTACGATAGACAAAACATCGGGTTGCTCGCCGCTTACGGTACATGTTGTGAACAACACACCTGCGCATGCCAACAAGGCTTACGGCACATGGACATACAGTCAGAACCCGACGCAAGGAGCTGTACAAGTGAGCAACGAAGCAAACTTGACATTTGAGAACAAGACAGGAGCGCCAATAAACATTACGATAACTCTTACTGATGACATAAGTGGCACATGTACAAAGACATACAGTCAGACAATCACGGTTTATCCTGAAATAACTGTCAAATTTTCCGCAGATAACTCCGTTTGTGATAGTACTAAAGTGCAATTCACAAACGAAACTGTGTTCACATCGCCAACATATTTATGGGAGTTTGGTGATGGCGGGACATCAGCAGCAATAAACCCTTCGAATATATTCCGCAACATTGACGGCGGCACAGCGGCCAAGAAATACACTGTAAAACTGACAGCAACGGCCAACGGTTGCCCTTACTCCACCACAAAAGAGATAACAGTTTACCCAAAAGTTCAGGCTGCTTTCAGCGCTGCTGATTATAGAGTTTGCGCGGGAACAACCGTAATACTGTCCAACAACTCAACTGGTGCCGACCGCTACACGTGGAGCTTCAGCGACGGAACAGCTGATAAGACAGAAACATCGCCAAACTATGCCATAACCAATAATGGTGACAATATCCAAGCAAAATTAGTGACGTTGACTGCATACAACAGCCAAAAAGCGCAGTGTAACAGTAAGATAAGCAAATCATTCTATGCGTATCCTAAAATAACACCAAGTGTAGCTGTTACACCATCAAGCGGTTGTGGTCCACTAAATGCAACTGTAACACAATCGGTTACATCACCATCGGTAGCGTACGCTTACAAACTAAACTTTGGTGACAAAGTAACTGATGAAACTGGGCGCGCATCAATACAACACACGTTCCACAACACAGAAAGCAGCGACCAAACATATACTGTAACTGCTACATATACAAACGATTTAGGATGCTCGGCAACAGCGACAGCAACAGCTGTTGTTTATCCTGAAATTACGGCTGCCTTTAATTACACAAAGGCAACCGAATGTTCAAATTCAGAAGGCAAAGTAGTTGCAAACATGGTGAACAGTTCAACCAATGGTTCGCAGTTCAAATGGACATTTGGTGACGGTGGCAGCGAGACTAAAAACAACAAGACCGCATTTGAGCACAATTACGCCAACAGCAGCGCCGATGGCAACGGCATATCGACCTACCAGATAAAAATGGTGGCAATAGACGCCAACCACCCAGCATGCCGCGACTCAATAACCAAGAGCATCGACATCTATCCGCAGGTGATTGCAGCATTCAGCACTGCCAACGATATGGGTTGCTCGCCGCTGACAACAACGTTCACAAACAACTCGAAGGGTTACGGCCTGACTTACCTTTGGGACTACGCCCACGACTATGTGCAATCGGCCGAAACAGCAACTCAGCACACTCACACCTTCGACAACCTTGAAACATCAACGCACACCTATAATATTACGTTGACAACAACCGATATAAACAACTGCGTAAGCACAGCCACAATGCCGGTTAAGGCATATCCGCACGTTACGGCCAACTTCGCTTTTGTTAAAAATGACGTCTGCACCCCCTACCCTGTAACATTCAGCTACCCGGCGGCCATCAACGGCAACAAGTTTGAATGGGATTTCGGATTCGGCGGAAACAAAGCCGTGAAGACAAACATGCAGAATTTCGACTTCACATTCGACAACACCGAGTTGAACACTGTAAAAAACTACACAATAAAACTGACATCGACCGATACCATAACAGGTTGCTCCGACAACACTCAACAAGACATTGAAGTGTACCCGCGCCTGCGTCCGAAATTCACACCCGACACCACCAGCGGCTGCGACCCACTGACTGTCAACTTCAGCAACCAGACAACCGGTCTGGCCGATTATCTGTGGGACTTCGGCGACAGCCAGTTTGCCAACGAGACCAACCCGACACACGTCTTCAACCACTACGAGACAAGCGACCAAACCTACACCGTCCTCCTGCGGACGACACAAACAGCCACTGGCTGCGTCAAGACGGTTGACACCACGGTTACCGCATTCTCGTACGTGCTTGCCAAATTCGGCCTGACAGAAGTGTCGGAGAATGCCAACGGCGGCGCTGCCGCTGTACTTGGAGGCTGCACCCCATTTGAGGTGATGCTGACAGACTCGTCGCGCAACATAAGCAACGGCTCGTGGAGCTGGGATTTTGGCGACGGCAACACATCGACAACACGCCAGCCAAGCAGCCGCACCTATACAAACGACTGCAACACTGCTCCGCTTGAGAACAAAAACTACACTATCGGCCTGACTGTTACCAACCTGCATGGTTGCGAGAACAAAACACAACAGACGATAGCGGTTTATCCGCGGTCGGTGCCCAATTTCACAGCGAACTTTGAAGGCTGCGAACCGCTTACCGTGAACTTCATCGACAGCTCGATTGTCGATGCCGGCTCACACTATTACTGGACATTCAGCGACGGTGCCACATTGGTTGGCGAGCCGCCATTCAGCAAGACGTTCCACAACTACAGCTACACCGACAATCTGAAGTTCACGGCCAATCTGAAGACAACAACATCGTACAATTGTACTGATGAGATAACAAAGGAGATAACAGTCTACCCGAAACCGTTGGCCAACTTCCTGCCGCTGATTGACCGCGCCTGCCCGCCGTTTGAGGCCGAGTTTGTGAACAACTCGAAAGGCACAGGACTGACCTACTACTGGGATTTCGACAATGGTGTGAAATATCCAACAACAAGCACTGCTAATCAGAAAGTAAGCTATACCAACGACACCGACGAGCCTGTAACTCGCAACGTTGAGTTAATTATAGAATCGGACCACGCCTGCCGCGACACAATGGTGAACCCGATGATAACCTTCCCGAATGTGATTGTCGATTTCAGTTTCGACACAGCAGGCTGCAGCCCGCACACCATCGAGATTGACAACAAATCGACAAAGACAACGGCTTACCACCTGTGGAATTTTGGCGAGGGAAGCACATCGGTTGCCGCCGAGCCTACATTTACCTACTTCAACACCACCGACAACGACCAAGTGCTGACAATCACCTACATAGGAACATCGAAATATCAGTGCTCCGACACCATCAGCAAGAATGTTACGATTTACATCAACCCGAATGTCGATTTTGTGGCGCACACACCATCGCAGCGCTACCCCGACGACACCGTCTACTTTGAGAACTACACTCAAGACGGACCATGGTCGTACAACTGGGAGTTTGGCGACGGCAACAAGTTGAAAACCGATGAAAAATACTTCATGTATAAATACGGACAATGGGGCAAAAATAGTGAGAACAACATCTTCCACGTAACACTGCACGTTGAGACGGAGCATTGCGAAAACACTATGACTCACGATGTTACGATTCTGCCGCCGTATCCAAAAATCGAGATTCTGAATCAAAAGCCTGCCGGCTGCGTTCCGCTGACTGTCGATTTCAGGATAAAAGAGGAATACTGCAACACCTACCAGTGGGAGTTTGAAGACGGACAAACATCGACAGAAGCCGAACCATCGCACACCTTCACTGAGCCTGGCATTTACAACGTAAAACTGACAGCTGAAGGCGACGGCGGTTCACACTACGACTATGAAATAATCACCGTTTATGAGCTACCGACACCCGATTTTGTGGCAACACCAACCTTTGTGATGCTGCCAAACCAGGCGATTCAGTTCTTCAACTCATCGCTGAACGGCAACACCTACATTTGGGACTTTGGCGACGGCACCTATACTACCGACCTTAACCCTGTGCATCTGTACACAAAAGAGGGCATCTACGATGTGAAACTGATAGCCTACAGCCAACAGATGTGCGTCGATTCGGTAATCAAGATGCAGGCCATTGAGGTGAGCGGCGCAGGCGAGATTCGCTTCCCGAACGCGTTCATTGCCACAGCCGAAAGTCCTGCCGACGGCACATATCCTGTGCCAGACGATGTCAACAATGTGTTTCACCCGATATGGCACGGCGTCAAAGAATATGACTTGTGGATATTCAACCGCTGGGGCGAGCAACTATTCCACTCATCCGATGTTAATGTTGGCTGGAATGGAAAATACAACAACGAGGGGAAGGATTTGGGACAAGACGTATACTTCTGGAAAGCTAAAGGCAAATTCCAAAACGGCACACCATTCAAGATTGCCGGCGATGTGACACTGATACGCAAATGATAGAGAGAGGAGTTCGAAAAGAAGATTGATAGAAAAGAAAGAGATGAGAAGGCACTTATATATATTACTGATAATTACACTTTTTGCAGGACTGAAGGGCTTTGCGCAAGACCCGCAATTCACACAATTCTATTCTAACCCACTGTATCAGGCGCCGTCGTTTGCCGGAGGTATATCGGGCTATCGTGTCAGCATCAACTACCGCGACCAATGGCCGAAAATGCCGGGTAAGCTGCGCACCGTCAACATTGCCGCCGATATGAACGTTCAGAAACTGAACAGCGGCCTGGGAATTATAGCGTTGAACGATGTTGCCGGCTCAGCCAATTACTCAAACACCTATGTGGGACTTCTCTACTCCTACAACATCCGCATCACGCGCCGCGTGTTCCTGCGCCCGGGCTTGGGCGTCTACTACAACCAACGCTCACTCGACTACACAAAACTTGTGTTTGCCAGTCAGATATACGCCAATTCTGATGTGCAGCCCGTTCTGCCTGAGGATTTCCACAATACCGATTATTTCGACGGAAGCGTGTCGATGCTGCTCAGCTTGCGCAACAGTTGGTTTGGCGTGTGCACCGACCACCTTCTGCGGCCAAACGTTGCACTCACAAGCTACGACTACAAATATCCTGTCAAGCTGACGATATTTGGCGGAACACGCCTCTACAAACTTGAACGACTTATCAGCATAAAACGTCAGACTGTAACCATCACCGCCAGCTACCGCCATCAAGGAGCCACAGACCAGGTGGATGTCGGTCTCTATTGGAGCTATGCACCGATAGTGCTTGGAATCTGGTATCGCGACCTGCCGCTCATCAAAGACTACTCACGCCGCGATGCGCTGTCAATTCTATTAGGCTACAACTACAAAGACATCAACATTGGCTATAGCTACGATTTCACCATATCGCGGCTTGTAACATCAACCGGCGGCGCTCACGAGATTTCGATGCAATATCGTTTCGATATCGAACGCAAACACCGATTCAAACCAATTCCGTGCCCTGAATTCTAATGCTTATCAGCACTCACTAATTGCTTTGCCATTACGATTCTCTGATAGGATTGATTGATGCGCTCCTCTTGTATTTTACCACTCCCCACAAGACGAACGATAATATCAATAGCATCTTTCACTATATCAGGATTATAGGTGTCAATATTGTTTGAGAATATCAGCACATCGACACCGGCATTGATGGCCAGACAAATTGCTTCTTCCAAGCCATAGAACTTGCTGATGGCGCTCATCATCATATCGTCGGAAAAGACCAAACCATTGAACTGCAACGAATTGCGCAGCATTGAAAGCGTAGCAGCTGAAAGCGTTGCCGGATAAAGGCTGTCGATGGTGCGGTTGAAAATGTGCGATGTCATCACCGCCGC
>JAEEGL014759510.1_pt1 | contig 10805 bp, 4 predicted proteins | sample 9134231 | NCBI WGS metagenome assembly JAEEGL01 (sample SAMN16246548, study PRJNA631951) | gut metagenome | biome: gut microbiome; feature: rumen; material: fiber-attached | host: Bos | place: Iran: Karaj | collected 2018-10
CGCGTGGATGTCGGAGCCTTTGAGAAAATCCTCCGCCATCGCCTCGTCTCCGGAGAGCGAGGCCAGGACGCGGAGCTCGATCTGCGAATAGTCGGCCGAAAGGAGGACATGGTCCGCGTCGCGTGGTACGAATGCCGCGCGGATGCGCTTGCCGAGGTCCGTCCGAACGGGGATGTTCTGGAGGTTCGGGTTGTCGGAGGAGAGGCGTCCGGTTTCGGTGAGCGCTTGTTGGAACGTGGTGTGGATGCGTCCGTCGGCCGGATCGACGCATGCGGGGAGTTTGTCGACGTAGGTGTTCTTGAGCTTCGTGCGCGCCTTCCAGTCGAGGAGCGGCGGAACGATGGGGTGCTTGTCGGCCAGTCCCTGCAGCACTTCTTCCGAGGTCTCGTACTGGCCGGTCGAGGTCTTGCCCGCCGGCGGAAGGCCGAGCGTCTCGAACAGGATGTGGCCGAGCTGTCGGGGCGAGGAGAGGAGGAACGGCTCTCCGGCCAGCTCGTGGACGCGGCGTTCGAGCGTGGCGATGGAGTCGCCGAGCTCGCGGGAGAAGTCGGCGAGCGCGGCGGGGTCCAGACGGATTCCCTCGCGTTCCATGTCGAACAGGACGGGCACGAGCGGATCTTCGCAGCGTTCGAGCGCCTCGGCGGCGCCGGCCTCGCGGACGGCGGCGGTGAGTGGAGCGTCGAGCCGCGCGATCGTGCCGGCGCGTGTCGAGCCGGCGGGCGCGCCGTTTAGGAAGGCCGGAGCCACGACATCAAGCGTGTGGCGCGCGGCGGAGTCTAGCACATAGTGTGCGAGCAGGAGGTCGCGCGTGGGCGGCGCGATCGTGACGCCGCACCGGCGGAGCGCCGTCATCGCGCGTTTCACGTCGTAGCCGACTTTGGGGACGTCGCGCGCGAAAACCGGTGCGAAGCGCCGGACGACATCGTCGGTCGGCCTGTGGAAGGACCATTCCTTGAGGTCGTTGTCCGGGGCTTGTTTTCCGTTGCCTTCGGCAGGGAGGGCAAAGGAGAGGGCGCGAATGGCGTCGCCGTCCGTCTCGACGGCGAAGGCGAAGAGGGGAGCCGTTTGCAGGGCGGCGAGGGCTTCGTCCGGGTTGGCCGCCGGGGCATCGGGCTTCGGGGAGAAGAAGTCGAAGAGGTCTCCGAGGGAGGAGGAATCGCCCTCGGGGCGTTTTTCCGTTGGCCGGGGTTCCGGTTTGGGCGTGAAGAAGGCGAAAAGCGGGTCTGAGGACGAGGGATCCGAAACGGGAGAGGCCTCATTCTTCGCCGGTTCTGCGGGCGCCAGGCCGTAGCGTTTGCGGAGGGCGAAGAGCTCGTAGCGGCGGAGGAAGGCGTCGAGGGCGTCGAGGTCGGGGGGCTGGACGGCGAGCGCGTCGAGCGATTCGGGAACGGGGGCGTCGCGACGGATGGTGGCGAGCCAATAGGAGAGCCTGGCGTCCTCGGCGTGTTCTCGGACGCGCTCGCCGAGCTTGCCCGGAATGTCGGCGGCGTGGGCGAGGACGGACTCCAACGAGCCATATTCGGAGAGGAGGCGCGTGGCGGTCTTCTCGCCGACGCCCTGGATGCCGGGGATGTTGTCGACGGAATCGCCGGCCATGGCGAGGAGGTCGATGATGCGCTCTGGGGAGGGGACGCCCCAACGGGCGCGCACGGCGTCGGGGCCGTAGTCCTCGGTGCCGGAATCGGATTTGGACGGGCGGCAGAGAGTGACGTGCGGTGTGACGAGCTGGGCGAAGTCCTTGTCGGGGGTGTAGATGCGGACGTCGATGCCGGCGGCGTCGGCGCGGGCGGCGAGGGTGCCGATGACGTCGTCGGCCTCGAAGCCGGGGACGCGCAGGAACGGGACTCGCAGGGCCCGGGCGAGCTCCTCGGCCATGGGAATCGAGGCGGCGATCTCCTCGGGCATCTTTTCGCGTTGAGCCTTGTAGGCGGGGAAGCGCTCGTGGCGGAAGGTGGGCGAGGTGTCCATGGCCAGCGCGACATGGGTCGCGCCGGAGGCGGACATCCATTGCTGGAGGGAGGAGGCAAAGAGGAAGATGGCGGAGGTGTTGACGCCCTGGGAGGTGAGCCGCGGCCGCGAGGCGAAGGCGAAATGGCCTCGGTAGAGGAGCGGCATGACGTCGACGAGGAGGAGCATGGCAGGGGAAAACGGTCAGCGATCAACAATCAACGGGGCGCGGGTCGGACCGCCGTCTACTCATAGACGATGTCGTCGAGGAAGAAGGTCTTGACGGAGCCTTCGCCGCCGAACGAGAAGCCGAAGCCCGTCTTGATGCACGAGAGGTCCACGCCCTCCAGGTTGATGCGGTAGCGCTTCCATTCGTCGGTGAGGATCAGATCCTTGCGCTCGGCCTTGCCGCTGTCCGGGTACGGGCGGTCGGCACCGATGCCGCCGAGGTGGAACGACACCTTCTCTTCGCCCAGGAGACCGCGCGCCCAGAAGGACAGGAACTTGGCTCCGGTGAGGTTCGCGCCGCCGGGGGCGTTGCCCCAGTCATTGGCGGGACTCTGCCAATTGAGCGCCGCCCAGCCGCCAGGCGCCGTGTATTTGACCTTCATGCAGGTAGCCCCGCTGTGCGGCGACTCCGCGCACTTCTCGTCGACGGAGAACGCCCCCATGTCGCTCGACATGTAGCCGGAGGGGATGTACGGGGACTTCGCGCCGTCGCCGTACACGACGAACGGGATCTTCGACGGCGGCAACGCGAGTTTCGGCGGGGCGCCCGCGCCTTTGAGCGGACGGTTCGCATAGGCGACCGCGCCCTTGCGCTTTCCCGCCGCGCCGAGGTCGAACACGTAGCAGTAGAGGCGGTACTTGCCGCCGCCTGGCAGGACGACCTTGGCCTTTGATGTTCCCTGCCCCGCCGTGATTGCGCCCTCGATGCCGGGGGGCATCGCAAGCCCGGTGTCCATCACGCCGTAGTTGGCGTTCTCGGAGTAGAGCGTCCAGACGTATTCGAGCTTGTCGCCGTCGGGGTCGGAGGCGCGCACCTCGGCCTCCACCTCGGCGCCGGCGGCGGGTGCCTCGGTGGAGAGGCGCATGGCCGGCCAGATGCCGGCGAGCTCGTCGAGCTTATCCTTCGGCTGGTTCTCCTTCTTCGCCTGCGCAAGCTTGGCGTCGTAGATTTCGGAAATCGTCTCCAGCACGGGCGCATGGTTGGCGGGATGCCCGCCCCAGACTTCCCTGGAGAGCGCCAGTGCGGCGCCGGTCAGCGTCCCGTCGGGCAGCTGCAGTCCGAACCATGTCGGCGTGGACTCCACCTTGAACCCCCAGGTGAACGCATAGAGTCCCAGGCAGCGCCCCTTGTCGGCAAGCGCGGTCCGGGACGGCTCGACGTACCACTTCGCCTTCTGGGTGGAGGAGAGCTCCATCGGGCAGCCGAAGTCGGTGACGCCGATCCACCACTTGTTGTGGTCGTTGTGGAGCGGCGGGCCGTACTCGGTGACGATGTACGGCTTCTTCAGTCCGGCCTCGTTCAGGCGGCGCGGGAGGCTGCCGGCGCCAGCGTAGGAGTTGAAGCCTACGATGTCGATGTTCGGGCACAGCTCCTCAAGGAGGGCGACCTTTTGCGGCGACATCTCCATGAGGACCGTCATGACGGGGTGGTTCGGGTCGATGGCCTTGATCTGGCCGGCGAGGTCGTTGACGTAGGTCCAGAGCGCGCGGCTTGTGGGGTTCGGTGCCTCCATCTCGTTGCCGATGGCCCACATCAGGAGCGCCGGGTGGTCCTTGTTTTCGCGCACGCGGCGGAGGATGGTCTCGGTCTGCTCGGCGTTCTTCGCGGCGTCCTCGTAGGAGAAGTAGGAGGTCGAATGAAGCCAATGGCCGATGGTGACCATGAGACCGTTTCGGCCGCCTTCGTCCAGTTCCTCTCGGGCCTTGTCGGAACCCCAAGTGCGGAACGAGTTCGCGCCGAGGTCGGCGAGGATCTGCTTGGAGCCGCCGCCGCCCGCGCCCTTCACGACGAACGGCCGGCCATCGACGGTGAGGCGCCAGGATCCGGGCGCGCCTTCCACGCGCACGGTGTTGGCGGCGGCGGGAAGGGCGAGCGCCGCGAGGCAGAGGAGGGCGGAAATTCGTGTCAGTGTCATGAGGGGTCTCCTAGAGAGGGGTCTGTGGGGAAGCGTAGCACCCAAGGGGCGGAAAGGCAAGGGAATTTTGGTATAGAACTGGTATAGCCGCGCGGATGATTTTTCCCTTGCCTCGGGGCGGCGTTTTCCCGTATTCTTTGCGCCCATGTCCGTTCCCCTTCGAGCCTCGTCGCCTTCCCGTCGCGGACCGGGCCGCCCCCCCGCGCGGCCCGGATCCTCCGTGCGCGACTTCCTGTACCGCCGCATCGCGGACGGCATCCGCCGCAAAGTGTCGGACGGCGACTATCCGCCGGGCACGCGCCTCCCGTCGCTCAACGAGCTTTCCGGGACGTTCGGCGTGAACCGGCTTACGGCGCACAAGGCGGTGGAGACGCTCCGCGCGGAGGGGCTCGTCTATTCGGTGCGTGGGCAGGGGACGTTCGTCACGCGGCGCGAGGAGGCGCTTGGCGCGTCCGGAGGCCGCGCGCTGGTGGTGGGGGTGCTCGCGCAGGTGCTCTATCCGGCCAATTTCGGCCCGTACCACCAGGAGATGATCGCCGGGATGTGCGACGCGCTCCGCGGCCTGCGGGCGAACCTCATGATGCTTGCGGCCGGTGCGAGCACGGCGGCGGAGATTCCGGCGCTCAAGCGCAACGCCCGTGCCGACGCGCTCGTCTATCTTGGCGCGTTCGATCCCGACCTTCTGCACGACATGGTGCGCGAGGGGCCGGCGGCGGTCGTGCTCGATTTTCAATTGCCGGATCTTCCGTGCGACAGCGTGAGCGTCCACAACGAGGCCGTGGGGGAGATTGCGATGCGGCACCTGCTTGAATGCGGGTGCGGCCGTTCGTTCGCGGTGATCCAGGGCTCCCTAGCCGACCCCTCCACCGCGCAACGCGAGGAAGGCCTGCGGCGCGTCCTCGCCGCCGAGGGGCTTCCGACGACGGGCTACCCGTGCCTTTCGGGGCGCTACACGCGCGAAGGAGGGCGCGAGGCCATGCGTGCGCTTCTCTCGGCCGGACCGGCGCCCAAAGGCATTTTCTGCATGAACGACGAGATGGCCTCGGGGGCGTTGGAGGTATTGCACGAGACCGGGTTGCGCGTACCGGAGGACGTCCAGCTCCTTGGCGCGGACGACACGGTCTGGGCGCAGGCGACGACGCCGCCCCTTACGACGGTGCGAATCGATGTGCGCGCGATGGGCGCCGAGGCGGTGCGGCTGTTGGCCGCGCGTCTGGAACATCCCGACGCCCCGTTCACGCGCACGGTGGTCACGCCGGTCCTTGTGCGCCGCGGATCCACCCGCGGCGCGACCGTGGCCTCTTAGAAGTTGTAGCCGATCTGGAAGACGACGCTGCGGTCGGTCCTCTCCTTGCCGGGGGCGGGGAGGTTGTTGTAGTTCACGACGCCCTTGAGCGTCGTCGAGAGGTTGGCGAACATCGGGATGTCGACGCCGGCCTCGAAATTGGCGAAATAGCGGTCGGAGTCATCGAAATCGGCGAGGAAGTCGGCCTTCTCGTAGAACGAGACGCCCTCGGCAAATTCGGGCACCCAGTCGGCACGCTCGGCAAGGCGGTAGGCGGTGTAGTCGTCGGAGTCGAGGCCCTTGAGCTCCTCCTGGACCTCGGCGACGCCGGCCTCGACGGAAAGCTTGAGCGTGTCGGTATCGACGAGGAAGGTGCCGAGTCCGACGCTCTCGATGCAGCGGTACTTGATGCCGGCGACGCCGTCATGCTCGGCGGCGAGGTCACCGTAGAGGAAGAAGCCCTCGAAACGGCGTTTGACGTTGAGGTCGCCCTTGAGGTTGCCCTTGGTGCGGTCGTCGCGTGTGTTGGCACCGTCGGCGTCGGAGATTTCAGTCTCTTCCCAGGCGCCGTCGAGGGTGGCGATGACGACGTATTCGCCCTGGAGTTTCTTGGCCTCGGCGTGGCCGTTGAGGGCGTCTTTTTCGGTGTTGCCGGAGGCGGACTCTGCGCCGAAGGCAACCTTGCCCTGCCATTCGTCGCCGAGTTTGGCCTCATCCTCGGAGATGCCGGCGGCGACGCCGGCGGCGGTGGCGGAGGCGCTTTCAAGCGCGTCGGCGGCAAAGAGGGTGGAAGCGGCGAGAACGAGAGAGAGGGGGAGGAGTGTTTTCATGGGGCAGGGAGAGAGTGGTGTGTGGAAAAAGAAATGGTCGGAGTGATGGGATTTGAACCCATGGCATTCAGCTCCCAAAGCTGACGCGCTACCAGGCTGCGCTACACTCCGACGGAAAGGGGGAAAAGAAAAGGCGGACGCGGGCGGGGGCCCGGCGTCCGCCTTGTCGCGAAACGCCGGATTCGGCTATGGGTTGACGTACTGGACCTTGTGGTCCTGGACGCCCCGGATGTAGACCTCGACGCGGCGGTTCTGGAGGTTGCCGTTTTTGGGGTCGTTCGGGGCGATCGGGCGGTTGAAGCCGTAGCCCTCGGAGGAGAGGCGCGACGCGCTGATGCCGTTGGCCACGAAGTAGCTCTTGATGGCGGCGGCGCGGTTCTTGGAGAGCATCATGTTGTGCTTGGCGTTGGAGGTGACGCGCTTGTCGGCGTGCCCCTCGATGGTGGCGGTGGCGCCGGGGTTGCGCTGGAGCACCTTGACGACCTTCTGGAGGTCGGCGTCGAACTCGTTCTTGATGTCCCACTTGTCGGTGTCGAACTGGACGTTGAGGCGGACGAGCATCAGGTCGTCGTCGCCGTGGCCGGGGCGGGGATCGGTGCCGTCGACGAGGACCTCGTGGCCGTCGGAGACGCCGCCGTGGTCGGTGTCGGGATCGAGCGGGTTGGTTCCGTACTTGAGGACTTCCGCGCCGTCGGTGAGCATGTCGTAGTCGGTGTCGGGGTTGAGCGGATCGGTGCCGCGCTTGAGAACCTCCTCGCCGTCGGAGAGGCCGTCGCCGTCGGTGTCAGGGTTGTAGGGGTCGGTGCCGATCTCCAGCTCGTAGCGGTCGGAGAGGCCGTCGCCGTCGGAGTCGAGCTCGGTGTTGTGGCCGACGCCGGGATCCGCCTCGAGGTGCTCGCCGCCGAAGGTGTAGCGGAAGCCGAGGTCGAGGAAGTGGTGGAACTCGGAGTTGTCGGAGTCCAGGTGGACGCGCGTGTCGGCGCGCAGGGCCCAGTTGTCGTCGATGTGGTAGAAGATGCCTCCGCCGACGCGGGCCACGGCGGCGGCCTTGTCGTTGAAGCACTCCTTGCCGTAGAAGTCGACGCCGAGGCCGAAGCCGATGTAGGGGTCGAGGCGCTCCCACGTGGAGAAGTGGAAGAGGAAGTCGACGTAGGCCTGGGCCATCCAGGTGTCCTCGAAGTTCTTGTCCTTGCCCTTGGAGCGGGAGGCCTGGTTCTTGTGGCCGCGGTACTGGCCGCTCTCGTCCTCATAGTAGTAGCGGCCGTCAATGAGGCGACCGTGGGTGTTCTCGTCGAGCGTGGGGGCGTAGGCGCAACCGCCTTCGACGCTCCACCACTGGTTGATGTCGTAGCCGAGGCGGAGGGTGAGGTAGAAGCCGTCCTTGAGGGGTTCGTCACCCTCGAAGTTGGCCCATCCGAGGCCGGGGCTGAGGTACCAGCGGGCGACGTCGTTGGGCTCCATTTCGAGCTCTTCGGTGGCGGCGGAATCGGCTGCGGACGCGGTCACGGCAACGGCGGCGGCCGCCGCAATGCCGGTGAGAAGGAAGTTTTGGAATTTCATGAGGTAGGATCCCATGGGTGTGGTAAAAGGGCGTTTGCGGCAAAGTGTACCACAGACGGAGCGCCCATGCTAGTGGCAATTTGCGTATTTTTTGACGAATGGGGTTGCCCTTCCGGGAGTCCGTGCGGTACACTACGCGAAACCGCAATCTTTCCTCCCGAACCCATAGGATTCTTTTATGGACCTTCGCTCTATCGATGGCAAAATCACCCTCGCCCGCGCCCGCCAAGATCTTGTCTGGCAACGGATCAAGTCGCAGATCGAATTCGCGGAGTTCCTTTCCCGCCGGCCCGACGCCCCGGCCGAGTGGCGGCTCGCCGTGGACAATGCGCGCGCCATCGCCACCGAGGGGGCGGGCTCCGCCGCCGCCCCCGCCGACGTCTGCAAGAGCGTCGAGGCCGCCCTCGCCCTTCTCGCCTGCGAGGCCAAGAACTACCGTGTCCGCCTCGCCGGCCATGCCCACATCGACATGAACTGGATGTGGTCCTGGCCCGAGACCGTCTCCATCACCTGCGACACATTCTCCACCGTCCTCGATCTCCTCGACGAGTTCCCCGCCTTCCATTTCACCCAGAGCCAGGCCAGCGTCTACGCCATCGTCGCCGAACACCGCCCCGACCTGCTCCGGCGCATCGAGGCCAAGGTCCGCGAGGGCCGCTGGGAGGTCGCCGCGAGCCATTGGGTTGAGGGCGACAAAAACCTGGCCGGTGGCGAGTCGCTCGCCCGCCATCTTCTCTACACGCGCCGCTACCTCGACGCCATCCTCCCCGGCGCCATTCCCGGCGGCACGGTCGAGATCGACTGGAGCCCCGACACCTTCGGCCATGCCGCCACCGTCCCCACGTATCTCCTGCGCGGCGGCGTAAAGTATCTCTACCTCCACCGTCCCGGCACCTGGCAGCAGCCCGTTCCCGAGGCTTTCTGGTGGGAGGCCCCCGACGGCTCGCGCGTCCTTGTGCGCAACGACCAGCGGCACGGCTACAACGGCACTGTCGATCCGGGCTCCGTCCTCTCCGCCGTGCGCGACATGGCCGAGAGCACCGGCGCGCACGAGTCGATGCTCGTCTACGGCGTCGGCGACCACGGCGGCGGCCCCACGCGTCGCGACATCCTCTTCGGACTCGAGATGCAGACCTGGCCCGTGTTTCCCGCGGTCGTCTTCGATACCGCCGCCGCGTTCTTCAAGTCGCTCGAGGCCGCCGGCGCGTCCCTTCCCGTGTTGCGCGGCGAGCTCAACCCCGAGTTTGCCGGCTGCTACACCTCGCAGTCGCTTGTCAAACGCAGCGTCCGCCTTGGCGAGGCGCGCCTCACCGACGCCGAGGCCGCCTGCGCCCTCGTCGCCGCCACCGGCGGCCCCGACTACCCCGCGCGCCGCTTCGAGGAGGCTTGGCGCAAGATCCTCTTCCTCCATTTCCACGACATCCTGCCAGGCTCCTGCGTGCACGACGCCCGCACCTTCGCGCACGGGCTCTTCCAAGAGGCCGTCGCCATTGCCGCCTCCGCCGAGACGTACGCCTTGCGCAACCTCGCCGGACGCGTCGCCACCGCCGACCTTCCCGGCGCCGACGTTCCCGCCCCCGAGGCGCTCCCCGTCCACATTCTCGCCTCCGGACAGGGCGCCGGCGCCGGCATCCGCGCCTCCGAGGGCCGCCTCAGCGACGCCCATGGCCATGGAGCCTCGTCGCCGCTGCGCCCCTTCGTCGTCTTCAACCCCACCGCCCGCGACCGCCGCGAAGTCGTCGAGCTCACCCTTTGGGACCGCGAGCCCTGGGGCGTCCCCGCCCACATCAAGGATACCGTCTTCGAGGCCGTCCTACCCAACGGCGACGTCCTCGACCTCCAGCGCGCCGGCGACGGCGCGGAATGGGGCCACGCCTATCAGCGCGTCCGCCTCCCCCTGGCCGTGCCCGGTTTCGGCTATGCCTCCGTCCTCGTCCGCGAAAAGACGGCCTTCGCGCGCCCCGCCGCGCGTTGCGCCGTCACCGACGAGGCCCGCGCCCGCTCGCTCGCCCTCGTTCACCACTGCTCCTACGCCGGCGTCGACCGCAACGACATCGGTCTCGAGAACGGCCTCGTGCGCGCCACCTTCGACCGCGCCACCGGCCGCCTCGTCTCGTTCCTCGACAAGACCCGCGGCGTCGAGCTCCTCGATTCCGCCCAGGGCGGCGCGGGACTTGAATACGCCGTCGAGCGCCCCCATGCCGCTTCCGCCTGGACCATCGACAACACCGGCCCCGCCACGGCCCCCGTCCTTGTTGGCGCCCGTACGCTGTGCGGCGGTCCGTACACGGCTGCCGTCGAACTCGCCTTCCGTGTCGCCGAATCCGACGTCACGGTCCGCTTCTCCCTCGACGCCGAGGATCCCGCGTTGCGCATCCGCATCCATGCCGTCTGGATGCAGCGCGGTACGCCCCGGACCGGCGTCCCCACCCTGCGTTTCCGCGTCCCGACGGCCCTCGCCTCCGCCGAGCCGACGTATGAGATTCCGTTCGGCTCCGTCCGCCGCACCGGCTTGCGTCCCGGCGAGGAGGTCCCCGCCCTGCGCTGGGCGCATGTCGGCGGTGCCGCCGACGGAGCCGACGCCGGCCTCCTCCTCCTCAACGATTGCAAGAGCGGCCATGCGATGGACGGCGCGGCCCTGTGCCTGAATCTTCTTCGCTCCTCTTACGAGCCCGATCCCCTTCCCGAGATCGGCGAACACGAGATGGCCCTCGCCCTCGCCCCCGCGCCGCGCGTCTGTGACGCCGCCGCCGCCACCGCCGCAGCCGACGCCTTCTGCCACGCGCTCGTCCCCGTCGGCACGGGCGTCCACGCCGGCACCCTCCCGCTCGCCGCCTCCATTCTCCGCGTAGAGGGCGACAACATCGCCGTTTCCGGCCTCAAACAGGCCGAGGAGGGGAAAGGCCTCGTCCTGCGACTCTATGAGACCGAGGGCCATCCCGCCACGGCCAGTGTCTCGCCCTTCTCCGCTCTCGGCGTGCTCGACGGCACCGCCGTCAACTTCCACGAGGAGCCCACCGGCGAGCCTACCCCGCGCGA
>JAEEGL014839233.1_pt1 | contig 10805 bp, 9 predicted proteins | sample 9134231 | NCBI WGS metagenome assembly JAEEGL01 (sample SAMN16246548, study PRJNA631951) | gut metagenome | biome: gut microbiome; feature: rumen; material: fiber-attached | host: Bos | place: Iran: Karaj | collected 2018-10
AACCTTCTATGAAGCCGTCTCCCTGGTCCAGAAGCACCACCAATATGCGTTTTTCATCCAGCTGACCATCAGAGTCAGTAAAAAGTTCTTCGTAGAACCTATCAGCGAGATCGAGGAATTCGTTCTTCTTAGGATTTTTTTTGCCATATAGATTATCTGTCAGATACAGATACGGTATAACTCCGGTAGAATCGTAAAAACTCCTCATTCCGGATTCCAGTATGCTTTCATTTTTGATCCAGCCTAATTCATCTGTAAAAAGAACAGGAAGCGCTACGTGATCCATGACGACAGTCTCCTGCTCCTCCGCTTTATTCTCCGACGGATCCCTGCCCAAGATTCCCATGCAGATGACAAAAGCCACCAGCGCGAGAAGAACAGCAATACCGAAAGCAACAGCTCTTTTACTGCTCTTCCTGACGACTCCTTCTGCCGATAATCTTGACTCCTTTCTCTTTACAAGACGATCCAGATCAAAGTTTCTAAACGACGCGACAGGCGTACCGCAGGAATGGCAGATATCCTCGGAAGAGGTATTGACCGCACCGCATGCACATAACCAGATCCCTTCGCCTTCAGCCATTTCATAATTTGCCTTACTGCAGATATCCAGCCTGTATTGGTCGACCAGGTCATCGTCATTATTCAAAAAACTCTTTATGTCCTTTTGTTTTGGAATAAGCGACCATGACCTGCCCTTTGAATTCCAGACGCTGTTCCAATCCAATACACATTCCTCTACAGTTACAGTAAACCCCCTTGAATTGGGAGGAAGGATTATCGCTTCTTTCTGTCCGAAGGTATCGTCTCTTTTTGCTGATAGATCAAGATATTCATGGGTGATCCCCTCAGAGATGATTCGCCCTGCAGTGTCTAAGGCTGTAATACTGACCGATGCGGCCTTTATGACCCGCTCACTTATGTTCTGGAACTTTATCTGAGCCAGAACACCGCCGGATTGATTGTCCTTAAGAAGCGCCCCCGCAACGATGATTACGGGGCACCCTTCCATATACAGGGGAGCATCTATCGCAAATACCTTGTCAAATCTGTCCGCCATCATAAAGCCTCCCTACAGGTCCGGCAACTCGTCGGATATTATGGAATTATCAATAATAATAGTCTGACTCTGATCAGGGGACGATTGCCCTGTACTGCTTACGAGTTTTCCGGTATCGGATGCCGACTTGGCAGTATTGCTGACCAGCTGGCCGAAGCCGGCATACATCAAACAAAAACAGTATTCAAGGAAGATCAAGACAGCAGCATCAAGCAGTACAGCAATTAGCATAATAATAAAGAAATCGGAACGCCCAAAGAAGGACATTACCAAGAAACAACCGCCCATTGCCATCACAATTGTAAATACTGCCAAAATCCCAAAAGCAATCTCTGCATATTTTTCGATTTTTCCGCCCGCATTATCAAACATTCAAATGGTCCTTTCCGTTCAGTACAGTAAGAGCGTACAACTCCGTTTGTCACATAATTAGTAGTTAAGATAAAAAAGAAGAATGTTCATTATGCAAAGTAACTTTAGCCATAAGTTCCACTCAAGATTTAAAACTTTAATAACTTTAATAAAAGCGTATCATTAAGAGTATTGCATGGCAATAAACCACAATGATAATGAACAGTGGTCGTTTTTAATAAAGGCAGAGGCTTCGGTTAAGGTCTTCCGGAACAGCTTTATTCCATCCCGCTCCGTACGAGGTCCTCGTCGTCCGATGTATCGCGGAGCAGGTCTTCCAGAATGGAGATGGCGTACCCCATCACCTCTTCGCAGGCATCGTAGCGCTTCTCTGCGTAGATTTTCTCCCGCTCTGCTTCCACGGCATAGTTCCCTTTCAGGATCTCCCTGCAGGTGAGCGCGCCCACACCCTCCAGAAATCTGCGGTCAAATTCCGCCTGTTTTTTCTTGAGGATCCGGTAATTTGGAAACTCGTCCCTGTTGCGGTAACCGTACTTCAGCCCCAAGGCCATCAGGCTGCCCGTGACCGCGCCGCAGCGCTCCCCATGCTGCATGCCCCAGCCGAAACCGCTGGAGGCCAGCAGCGCCTGTTCCTCGTCGAAGCCCAGCATCCGCGCGCCATGGACATAGGCGCATTGGGAGCACATCAGCTCGTTTGCGAAGGCCTCCGCACCTTCTTCCACCAGAGCCCGGTCCACCGCGTCCAGGATCGCCTGGTTTCTGCCCTCTATTTTATAATCTGTTGCCATGGAATACTTCCTCCTGTATACGGTCAAATCTTTATTGCATAAATGATACCACATTATCCGGACAGACTGCTTCCGCCTTTCTCTGCCTTAACGAATTCATAGAACGCAGCCTGTGAGGAATAAAAGTACGGATGGACATAAAGTATGCCTGCGATGCCCATGGTCACAGCGTTCAGGGCAAACCAGCCGGCAAACGACAGATCGAATAAAAATGCATCCATCTTTCGTCCATTCATCATGCGGCGGGATTCTGTTATAGCCTCAAGCGCCGGCATGGATCCATCTTCCGCAAGGATGTACGGAACCATTCTGTAGGAATAGGATTTGACGATGCTGGGGATGATCAGAAGGCTCCACAAAAGCAGGAACAGATCCCGGAGAAAGCACGTCCATACGGTTCTGCCGTACCTGGAGGAAAAGGCCCAGAGCATATCCTTTGCGCCGGAAGACAGTCCCCTTCCGTTTTCCACAAAAAACCTGCCTGCGCCAACCCGCAGCGGGTTCCAAAACAGCACCCGGATGACGGTGAGAGCGAGGGATATTGCGACAAAGAACTTCATGAACTCCTTTAAAACGGCTCCATCGGCACCGCTGGGTTCTTCCTCCGATGCCGCACTGTATGTATAAGGGATATCCAGATCGTACTTTTCTTCAAGATCGTTAAGGAACGCGGTCCCGAAGATCCCCGCGCCGAACACAAGGAGCGTAAGGATGATCACAAGGGTCGCGGCAACGAGCACGCAGGCCCAGTAGTTGAATGCAAAACAGGATTTTCCGAAGCGTTTGAGCTCTTTTCTGTCATATCCCAATTTCAGCACCTCCTGGTTCCTTATAAAGTATACACGAAACGCGGGGAAAATTTTTGATCCGGCAGCAAAAACGCTTCCCGGTTATCCGGGAAGCGTTTTGCATGATCTGCAGAAGATTTATGCCACAGGTCCGCCGGGTAGGCGAAGATCTGTCCTCTGGATATCTTCTCAAGGAAAGAAATCGAAATGTTTTGCGGGCAGGAAAGACAATACGCGCATATAATTTTTCTGCGTTTCTGTCAGTACGTCCAGGTCTTTTCCACAGCCTTCGCCAGCGCATCCCGGACGTCCGCATCTGTGACCAGTCCGTCGTATCCCTTGTTGGTTGGAAGAAGCCCTGCGGCCATCAGGTCCGCTACAGGGTCCGTGATCCACCAGGTGCGAAGCCCCCTCATCTGCATGTACCGCATCAGAAGGTCTGCCATATCCGGGACCGCAAGATAGGAAGAGTCATCGGCATACGTTATGCCTACGGAGGCGGCGAATTCCCCTGTGTCCATGGCAGAATAATAGTAGATCCCCAATTCCGTATCCAATTGAAGCGCCATGGCTTTCACCATATTGCCCGCCGTAACAAAGGGCGTATAGGTCTCGTCGTAGACCGTAACGTCTTCCTCTACGACTTCGTATTCCTCTTCCACGACCTCGTATTCTTCCTCGTATGCCTCATATTCATCCACGCCAAAAGCGAACCCGGCGGACGCAGGCAGCATGACGATCATGGCTATTAACGCTGTAAGAATTCGTTTGAACATGGACACTCTTGAAAACGGCACACCCGGATTTCCCGGGGCTGGCATTATGCTCCACTTTTCAGTTTACCAGATGTCCAACAGATGTCCAACAAAAAAGCAGCTTCGAGCAATCGAAGCTGCTTGCATGGCCTTATTTCGCTAATTGCCGCCCAGTCCCGGGGGAAGACCGCCGCTCCAGGGTTCAGGCTCCGGCGCAGGGGCAGGTTCAGGAGCGGGAGCGGGTTCAGGAGCAGGAGCAGGCGTGTTATCCGCCGGCTGCTGACCCTCTTCGCCGTTTCCTTCTTCCTCTTCGTCCTCTTCCCCTTCCGGCTTCCAGTTCCAGTCTTCGTCGCTGACGTTGATCCCGATGAACACCTCGGCATTCCTGGCCTTCTCCAGCAGCACGTCGGAGAAGATGTCGGTCCGGCCCGTCCGGAATCCGGCGGGCTCGCCCTTAAAGTTCACGCTCATGTTGACGATGGTCTCCGGCCTCTCCCAGTCCTCTTTTTCCAGACCTTCGTGAACGACCTCCATCATGTCCTTCCAGGTCCAGGCAGGCAGGCCTACGCTGGTCAGAGTGGTCTTTCTGGGGGTATCGTAACCCATCCACACCGTGCAGGTGTAATAGCGGCTGGCGCCGCAGAACCACACGTCCTTCGCCTCGTTGGAGGTGCCGGTCTTTACGAAGCACAGGGCATTGGAGGGAGCCTTCCTGGGTCCCACGTCGCCCCGCCGCAGCAGTTCCTTGCAGCAGTCGATGATCATGTAGGCGGCGTCTTCCGAATACACCCGTTTTCTGGCGCTGTCCTCGGTGAAGATCTCGCCCTCGCCCTGCTTGACGATGCGCAGCACGCAGTTGTTGTCGATGTATTCTCCCATGTTGGCGAAAGTAGAATAAGCCTTGGCCATTTCGAAGGGAGAGGCGCCGTAGGTGAGTCCGCCCAGTCCCACAGAAGTGCTGTAGATATCCTCCGGAGCAAGAGAAGAGAAGCGCATCTGCTCCAGGTAGCGCAGCCCGTACATGGGGGTCATCCGCAGCATGATCTGATAGGCGATGGTGTTGGTGGACTGCAGGATGGCTTCCCGTATGGTCATGCGCCCGGTGTTTCTCAAAGTAACGTTCTTGGGCCAGAATTTATCCTTGGGATTGTCCTTGTCGATCAGGACCTTGGAGGGATAGTAGAATCCCGAATCGAAGCCGGGCCCGTATACCACCAGAGGCTTGATGGAGGAACCGGGCTGACGCTTGGCCAGATAGCCCCGGTTGAAGCTGTCGTCCGTTCCTCTGCCGCCGATCATCGCCTCCACGAAGCCCGTTTTGTTGTTGACCAGCACAGCGCTGGACTGGAAGGCGTACTTGCCGTTTTCCGACACTTCTGTATATTTGGCGCAGCGGTCGTCCAGGATGGCCTGGAGCTGCTCCTGCAGGTCGGGACGGAAGGAAGTATAGATCTCGTAACCGCCGGTCCGGATCTCCTTCATCTTCTCGTTCAGGACGTTCTGGTAATTCTCATCATAGGCATCCATCTCCTCATCGGTTTCGAAGAGGTAGTGGAAATCAAAGCCATCCTGCTCCATCAGGTTGATGGCTGCGGAGTAGATGGCAAAGCTGGTCATGTAATTCTCATGGGGAAGCACAGGGCGTTCGTATACGAACTCCAGTTCTTCCCGCTGGGCGGCCTCCTTCTGAGCCTCCGTGATGTATCCCTCTTCCACCATGCGCTCCAGGGTGTAGACCTGACGGTTGATGACCCCTTCCATGTTGGTCATGGGATTATACAACGACGCGCCCTTGGTCATGCCCACCAGCACCGCCGCCTGGGCCAGGGTCAGCTCCTTGGCTGTTTTGCCGAAGTAGTATTCGCTGGCAGCCTCGATCCCGTAGCAGTTGTGGCCGTAGTGGTTCATGTTGACATAGAACTCCATGATATCGTCCTTGGAGTATGCGTCTTCGAACATGGGCGCCAGGAACAGCTCCGTGAACTTCCGGTCGAAGGTCCTCTCGTTGGTCAGCACGCTGTTCTTCAGCACCTGCTGGGTGATGGTGGAGCCTCCCTGGGTCACTAAGCCCTTATTCCTGACGTATTCGATCGCAGCGCGGACGACCGCCTTGTAGTCGATGCCGTGATGGGTCTTGAAGTTCTGGTCCTCCACAGCGATGTAGCCGTTGTAGACGAAGGGGGAAACGTCCTCGATCCCGATGGGCGAGTAGATGATCTCGTTCATCTCCGAGATGACTTCTCCATTGGCGTCGTAGACGATGGTATTGGAGGTATAGTCAAACAGGGAGGGATTGATCTCCAGGAACTTCTCCTCCGCCACTGCCTTGAACTTGTAGACCTCCTTCCAGGCCATGACGGCCGCGGCGATCCCCACGATGAGGACCAGAAGGAAGATGCACTTAATTAAGAACCAGATCGTCCGGCGTATCTTCCCCCAGACGGTGAGTTCTCTCCAGGTCTTCTTTCTGCGCTTCTTCTTTTTCCCCTTTGCCTGCTGCACCGGAGCCGCAGGTTCTCCGGTCTTTTCCGACTCTGCGGCTAGCGCAGGCTCTCCGGTCTTTTCCGCTTCGGCAGCTTCTGCAGGTTCTTCAGCCTTTTCCGCTTCCACGGCCGCTTCAGGTTCTTCGACCATTTCCGGCCCGGCTGCCGCCAACAGATCTTCCGCCCTCGTCTCGTCAGCGTTCACCTCTTCCGGAAGGATCGTCCGTTCTTCCGTCTGCACCGGGGCGCTATTCTTTTTTTGAGACTTTTTCTTTCCCATTCAAATCTGTCAAAAAACTAATCCGTAACTCCGCTTTCCAGGATCTCGAAAGTCCCGGCATCCGCGTCCAGGCGCACGCGCACTCCCAGAGGCAGCGCCGCCTGATCCCTGGTATGTCCCATGGGCAGTCCGTATATGCAGGGCACACCCAGGTCTTCAAAATAATACTTGCAGGTATCGATCACGTGGGGATAGTAGCCGGAGGCATCTGCGCAGTTCTCGCATTCTCCGATGACCACACCCAGCAGTCCGTTCAGCATGCCGCAGTTCTTCAGCTGGGCCAGATAACGGTCGATCTGATAAGGCTCCTCTCCGACTTCTTCGAAGAACAGGATCTTTCCCTGCAGATCCGGCTGATAGAAGGTTCCGCAGCTGGCTGCCAGCAAACTGAGATTTCCGCCGATGACCTCGCCCTCCGCCTTGCCCGGAGAGATGACCGTCAGATACTTATCCGGGTCTGCCAGGGTGATCTCCCTGCGTTCTTCCGTGGTGGTGAGGCAGCGCAGCCAATGGTTTTTCGTATATTCGCTCATCCCGGGGTTGATGGCGGTCAGCACCTCGCCGTGGATGGTGACCAGCCCCGCAAAGCGGTGAATGGCCAGATGCAGGGAGGTGATGTCCGAATAACCGCAGAAGATCTTGGGATTCGCCTTGATGTTTTCAAAATCGATGCGGTCGATGAACTGCAGGGCTCCGTAGCCGCCGCGGGCGCAGAGGATCATGTCCACGTCCTTTCGTGCGAACATCTCGTTGAAGTCCTCCGCTCTCGCCTCGGGTGAGGCTGCGACATAATGGGCTCTCCACTCGTCCACGTGCTTTCCCAGGATCACCCGGTACCCCAGGCTTTCCAGGAAGGCCTTGCCCCGGGGGATCGCCGTGGGATCCTTGGTGGGGCTGGAGGGAGAGAGAATGGCGATGGTATCGCCGGGTTTGAGTTTTTTCGCTTTGATCATGACCGGAAATCCTCCCGGACCTTATTCAGGTTCTCTTTATCGCCGAAGATCTTGATCGCGGTATAGCCGATGACAGATGCGCCGTCCAGAATCCTGTCCAGCCCCTCTTCGGAGCGGGCGCACTGTTCGAAGGCCTTCGTATGCAGTCCCGTTCCCGCAGGCGCCACCTTCAGCAGAGGCTGCAGGGTGGGACAGACGTAGCTGACATTGCCCGCATCCGTGGAGGCAAAGATCCTGCGGGGGCTTAAGGGCAGCCCCAGTTCCGCAAAGGACTCCGCTGCCAGACTGTCTGCGGCAGCATTGAATTTCAGGTCTTTTACCGGCTCATGCAGCACCGTAATCTCCGCCTCTGTCTCCGTGGCCATGGCGGCCCCTTTGATGCAGCGGATGATCCTCTCCTGCAGTTCCAGCACATCCCGGTAGGTATACGCCCGCAGCTGCAGGTTCAGTTTTGCCCGTTCCGGAATGATGTTCACCACCACGCCTCCCTCCGCCAGGGCTCCGTGGACCTGGCAGCCGGGCTTCATGTGCTGGCGCAGCATGTCGATGGCATCCAGGGTGAGGCGGGCGCCGTTCAGCGCGTTCTGACCCAGCCAGGGAGCGCCCGAAGCGTGGGCGGAACGTCCGTGATACACGATGCTCAGCTGGGAGGTGGACAGGGCGATGGGTGAGGTCATGTTGTCCGCGTCCATGTGGACCATCATGGCGAAATCATAATCGTTCCAGACGCCGGCTTTCTCCATGGCAACCTTGCCTTCGATCACCTCTTCCGCAGGGGTGCCGATGACGTGGATTTCCGTGTCCAGCTCCTCCTGCAGATCCGCAAGAGCCATTCCCGCCAGCAGGCTGACGGCGCAGGACAGATTGTGGCCGCAGGCGTGGCCCAAGCCCGGAAGAGCGTCGTACTCTGTGAGGATGGCCATCTTATGAGTAAAATGCTTTCCCTCCGGCAGCTTTACCGTCCGGAAGGAATAGGGCACGCCGGCAAGTTCTTCTTCCACCGCGAAGCCCTCTTCCCGAAGAAGTGCAGCTGCCCTTGCGCAGCTCTCCTTTTCCTGCCTGGAGATCTCGGGATGTTCCCCCAGCCAGACGGCCAGGGCGCGGCAGCGGGACAGACACTGTCCTGCTTTTGCATCGAATACCGCTTTTCTTTCTTCGTAATTCATAAGTACTCTGAGATAAAGGACCTTCTGTGGATGGGACAGGGTCCCAAAGCCTTCAGTCCCTCATAATGGGCCTTCGTTCCATAGCCCTTGTTGCTTTCAAAGGCATAGCCCGGATACACTTCCGCCATTTCTTCCATGTACTTGTCCCGGGTCACCTTGGCCAGGATGGACGCCGCGGCGATGGAGGTGGAATTGGCATCCCCCTTGATGATGGCGGTCTGGGGCAGCGCCAGCGCCCGGACCGTGAAATTGCCGTCGATGAGCACGTGATCCGGGGTAAGGCCCAGGCCGTTTACTGCCTCCGCCATAGCCCGCTTCGTGGCTTCCAGGATGTTGATCGCGTCGATCACCTCAGGTCCGGCCCAGCCCAGGGACCAGGCCAGCGCCTTCTCCTTGATGGCGGCGCAGAGCTCCTCCCGCTTCTTCGGGGAGAGCTTCTTGGAATCGTCTACGCCCAGCAGATCGAAATCACGGGGAAGGATCACCGCAGCGGCCACCACAGGCCCTGCCAGGGGTCCCCGGCCCACTTCATCCACGCCGGCGATATGGAATCGTCCGCTTTCCCATAATCCACGTTCATGGCGGAGCATGGTCTGCAGACGCTCCTTCAGCATTTCCTGTCTTTCCTGCTTTGTCATGGAAGGATCAGCCCCGGTAGTCGCTTTCCTGTTCTTCTCTGAGGTAGACCTGCTTGACGCTGGAATTCTCGTTGCGTACGGATTTCATCTCGAACCCCTTCAGGGACTTGAGGAAGGGCGTCAGCTTGGAATAGCCGTAGTTGCGCACGTCAAAGTCGGAATAGCGCTTCAGCAGTTTGTTGCCCAGGTCGGAGGTGGATACCCAGCCGTCCTCGTCGGAGTCTTCCCGCAGGATGTCGATGAGGGACCTCTTGATCTCATCCAGCGAGGTGATCGCTTCCTCTTCTTCCAGGGGCTCTTCGTGGATCTCCACCGGCGGCTCTTCCTTGACCTTGGAAAGCACCTTGACGGATTTGATCTTGCTGAGTTTTCCGGAAGCGTCGCTCTTGGCGGCCTTTTCCTTCTCGGCCTTCTCCTTTTCCGCCTTTTCCTTTTCCGCAGCCTTGGCGGCAGCCTTTTCGGCCTTTTCCTTCTCCGCCTTTTCCTTCTCCGCAGCCTTGGCGGCAGCTCTCTCCTTCTCTGCCCTGGAGGTCTTGGAGGAGGCCTTGCTGCCGGAAAGGATGTCCAGATACTTAAACTTGTTGCAGGCGGTGCTGAAGGCCTTGGGTGTCTTCTTTTCGCCCATGCCCACAACCAGCATGCCGGATTCCCTCAGCCGGCTGGCCAGCCGGGTAAAGTCGCTGTCGCTGGTCACCAGGCAGAAGCCCTCCACGTTGCCGGAATACAGGATATCCATGGCGTCGATGATCATGGCCGAGTCCGTGGCGTTCTTGCCCGTGGTGTAGCTGTATTGCTGGATCGGGGTCACCGAATATTCCAGCAGCACCTTTTTCCAGGGCGCCAGGGCCGGCTTCGTCCAGTCGCCGTAGATGCGCTTGTACGTCACCTCGCCCTCGCCGGCCATCTCGTCCAGTATGGTCTTGATGTACCGGTCGGAGATATTGTCCGCGTCGATGAGGACCGCGAACCGTTTATCTGTCGTCATTGCAGAACGTGTCCTTTCGTAATTGTTATCGATAACCGATATATTATATCATATTTCAGTCTCCGGGAAAGCCCGGAAACCGCTTTTCAGTTGGATTTAAACCAGGGATTCCCGGGATCCGGATCGGTGGGATCCCAGCCATTGTTATTCTCCTCTGTGATCCGCTCCACTTTTTTCGGCGGCTGGCCCATGGGACCTGCCACAGGGCTGTCGTAGACCGTGACACCGGTGCCCACTTCGCAGTTGTCGAAGATCCACTTGGCGTCCTCCACCTGCAGCCGGACGCAGCCTGCGGAGGCGAAGCCCCCCAGATCGTTGTATTCGTCCGCCATCATGGCAGCTCTGTCCTTGGCGGTGTAGCAGATGGAATGGAAGAGATACCCCCCTTCCAGAAAGCCGGTGGCATACTGGCCATAGCTGCCGTCCACCATATAGCACCATTCGGCCTTGAAATTCATGATGTCGAAGTTCCCCGTGGGGGTCTCGTGACCCGCCCGTCCCGTGGAGCAGATCATGGCTTTATAGGGCACGGTGAAA
>JAEEGL015634148.1_pt1 | contig 10805 bp, 7 predicted proteins | sample 9134231 | NCBI WGS metagenome assembly JAEEGL01 (sample SAMN16246548, study PRJNA631951) | gut metagenome | biome: gut microbiome; feature: rumen; material: fiber-attached | host: Bos | place: Iran: Karaj | collected 2018-10
GATTGGGGATTGGGGATTGGGCCCAATCCCCAATCCCCAATCCCCAATCCCCAATCCCCAATATTATAAATAAAAAAATTTTTATTCTTTATTATTTAATATAAAAAATAATTATAAATAATTATTATATTAATTAAAATATAATTTAAATATTTTTATTAACTTTAACAATATATTATTTAAATAATAATGAATGTTTATTATCCAATTTCAAATAGAAATGTATTAAAAAAAATTAATACAACATCACCATATGGTTTTAAAAATATTAATTATTATCCAAAAACTTCAAAAAATAAAAATAACTTTATTAATATAAATTATACAAGTAATAATAATAATATTACTAATATAAAAAATAAATCAATAAGTAAACCTCAAACTGCAAAACAAAAAAATAAAAATTTCGAAAATATTTCATTAAATTTTCAAAATAAATTATTTATCAATTATAAAAGTCAAAGAGATTTAAGTAGTAGTGAAATTTATATAAAAAAACATAAGCATAAAAATAAATTTATTAATAATAAAAGCTTAAATATAAAAAAGCAAACTAAAAAAAATAAATCTAATACAAATTCAAAAATTGATTTAAATGAAATTAATAATTATAAAAATAATGTAGAAATGAAAAAAAGTAATAACTATAGTAATAATATTAATAATAATAGTAATTATATCGAAATCATAAAAGAAAAAGATAAAGAAATTTCAAATTTAAAAAATCAATTAAATTCTATTAAAAATTTTTTAAAAGTAAATAATATTATTTATAATAATAGTAATAATATTAAAAATAATTTTATAATGAATAATTTAAAGTCTACAAAAAGAAAATATATTGAAAATTACAAAATTAAAAATTCTTTTGAACATAAAAATAATTCTTTATTTGAAGATCAATTTAAGAATAATAATAATTGTAGTTCAATAAAAAAGATAAAATATTTTTCACCAAAAAAGAAAAATAATATAAAAAATAAATCTTTGAGTAAATTAAATAATTATTCAATTGATTTTACTTCAAATAATAATTATAAAGTAAATGTTAATATTAATTATAATACAAAATCATATAATTCTTTTAATAAAATAACTGAATTAATTAACTTTAAAAATGAAAATGATTATAAATTGAAATTAGATGATATTAAAAATAAAACAAAAATTTTATTAAATAAAATAGAAAAAGAATTTTTTAAAAATTAAAAATAATTTAATATAAATAATAATTTTATATATTATATTTTTCAAAATAAAAAATTTTTATAAAAATATTTATTATAAATAATAACAAAATATAATTTTTTAAATACTAATTTTATTTTTATAACTATACTAATATAAATAAATAAAAAATATTAAACATTTTTATCATCTTTATTTAATTCATCTTCTACAATATTTTTAATAATATTATTATAATCAGTTATCTTATTCATTGCTTCAATAAATCTTTTTTTATATCCTTCAGCATCCATACTACTAATATCTTCTTTTTTATGTTTGATTCCTTTAAATGCTGTTTCCATTTTTTTATTAATATCATATAATTGAAAAAAATCTATAATTGCAATGACATAAATGAAATCTGGTTTAATTGAAGGCCAACAATATTTTTTTATAGTAGATATATTACGTGGATCAAATGTTATATCATTTTTACTATATCTAATTTTAATTTCATTGGATTTATCTAAATTATTATCAAAACTACTATTATTACTATCATTATCATTTTCTTTTATTAAATTATCTATTATTTTTTGTTTGATTTTATCATTATTTATATCAATATTATTATTATTATCAATTTTATTATTAAATTCACTAGTTATTTTTTTTTTAATTTTATCATATAAACGATTATGATAATCAATAATTTTATCTCCAAAAATTATTCTATTTTCCAAATCTTGTATTGAAATTTTTATGACTAATAATGAATAATCCATAATTTCTTGTTGACAAAGAAATTCAGCATCTGAATTTATAATATTTGTTAAAGAAATAGAATTTTTTTTTGAAACTTTGATTGTTTTTTCTGTTTCATTAAAATTTATATCTTTTAAAACATTTCGTTGAACTTTTTGACCTTTAATTGTATCTACTCTTCTGTTTAATACAGAACCTTTTAAATCGTATTTTTTCATAATATTTTCTTCATGGAATGTTCCAAAAACATTTTTCATTAAAATTATGTAAATTTCTTCTTCTTTAATTACTCCTGAAATTTTTATTTTATAAAGACCATATATACGGCTTAATAAAGAAGTTTTATTATCTTTTAAATAAAGACACATTTTATATAGTAATTTATTTCTTAATAAATCCACTTCTTTATTATTAATAGTTTTTAACATATATTGTTTATCATATGTATTAATAAAAAAATTTCCACTTCTTCCTTCACTTTCTCCTATTCCAACTTTATTTAAACTAGGTAAAAAAGCTCTAATCATTTTATTAACATTTTCTCCTTCTAATTTTCTTAAAAACATAAAAATTTTTGGAGCATATTCATAAACTTCAATTTTAAAATCTTCTCTTTCATTTACCGTTTCATCATTAGCTAGTATAGAATCATTTAAATTAGATTTTTTTATATGAAAATGTTCAGTTTCTTTACATAATTTTTCTTTAATATCATTTTCATTTACATCTTCATATCTTAAGTCTTTTTCTAAACAATAACAAACTGAAATATAAATATTAGTAACAAATTTTAATAAAGCTTTTTTTTCAAAATTTATCATTTCAGCTCTATTATCATCAATTTGTGTATTATCTAACATTGGAATTAAAATTTTTAAATTAAAATTTTTATCTTTAAAAGCTCGTCTTATTCTATAAAATAAACCAGTTTGGAAAAATCTTATTAATCCAATAATAAAAGGAGAACTACATGAAATCATAGTAACTATACGGAAATACCATAGAATAAACTTATTTTCTCTTACTTCATAATAATCCCAACTATTAGATAAATTTAAAAAATAAGAAAAAATATATAGAGACAATAATAATAAAGTGAAAATAACATAACTCCCTATATATATAATATATTTAAGAAAAAATTTTTGATTTTCTTTATCTGTTTTATAAGTTGGATTTTTACAAACTATTATTATTTGAGATATACAATAGAGTAAATTACCAAAAGGAATTAAAATTAAAAGAAAAAATACAAAGTAAGAAAAAAAATTATTAAGTTCTTTTTTTTTTTCAGATATTATTGATAAAGAACATGTTATCATTGGACTTTCTCCTCTATAATGAAAAAAATGTGTAAGAAATACAGCAACAATTGCAATTAATAAATAAATTGCAATTGTTGTTAAAAAATTTTTTTTGCTTTTTTCTTTTAATGCACCAACAAAAATAACTTGTTTTATTAAAAAGATAGAATATCCTAATATTAACCAATCAAGGATATATAAGTAAATTGATAAATATGAAATAAATTTACATCCATTTATAAAACCTTCTTCAACATTTTCTCTTATTTCTCTATTTGTAGGATAAAAAAAGGCTGATAATATCCATAGTAATGAAATTAACCATTCTATTATTGAAAGAAATAATAAAACTTTTTCTAAAATAGACATTTTTGAAGATTGATGTCTTAATATTTTTGATAAGTAATTTATTATAAAAATTGTATTTACAAATAAACTTAATGTACTTAGAATTATAATTATTTCTCTTCCTGTTTCTCCTAAAAATCCAACATATTCATAAAGATAATCATCTTTTTTATTTCCCATTATTAAAATAATAATAATATTTATTTATTATTTTCAATTATTTATTATTTAATATTATTAAATTTAAATTAAAAAAGAACATTCATGTTAAATATATAATAAAAATCAATAAAATATTTAAAAATTATTTAAATAATTTTAAATTTATTTAATTAATAATATTAATTTAATAATATTAATAATGTCAGATGTTTTTAAAATTTATGAAGATAGTTTAAATATTTCAATAAACAACATAAAAAGAATTCTAAATAAAAAAGATTTTAATAATGATGATATATCAAAGCTTTCAGATAATTTAAAAGAATCAAAACGTTTAATAAAACAAATGAATTTAGAAATCTCATCATTAAAAAACTCAAATAAATTTGAAAAAGAAATTGAAAATAAATTTACAAATTATCAAACAACAATAGAAAATTATTCACAAGAAATTTATAGAATTCAAAACAATTTTAATAATAATTCAAAAACTTTTAATTCAAATATAATGTTAGAAGGAAATGATTCAGAATCAAATAGACAATTACAAAAAATGGGTTTAATAGAAAATGAAGATGGGTTTATTATAGATGAAATGCAAAGAGAAGCATATAAAATAGAAGATATTGGAAAAAATATAAATTATAATTTAAATCAACAAGGAGAGCAAATGCAATCTATTAGAAATAATATAATAGATCTAAATAAAGATATAGACCAATCTAATACTTTAATTAATAAATTATTAAAAAGAGAAAATAGAAATAGATGTATTGTTTATTTAATAATTATAATTGCAGTTGTATTGTTGTTTATATATTATTATTATTTTTAAAATAATATATATAATATATATATATATATATATATATATATATATATATATATATATATATATAATATTTATAATATATATAAATATAATTAATTAATTAAATTGATGAATTTTTTAAATAAAAATAATAAATTTATTATTATATTTAAAAATGATTGAAAATACAATCAATGAAAGTTCAAATAATACATTAAGTACAACAAATGAATTAAGTCAAATTAATGTAAAAGTCGATCAACAAATTGAAGAAAAATCAACTTTCGAAAGAGCAATAATCGAAGCATTTAAACAAACAAATTCAAATGAATGTATAAAAAAATTATTAATTGCATATGATGAAATTAAATTTTTTATAAAAGATATAAATCAATCAAATGGAAAAAAATTTATATTAAATAGGAATTTTTTAGATAAAATTAGTAGAATTATAGAAAGAAAATATTTCAATGTAAATATTTTAATCGCAAAAATTTTTAATGAATTATTAGATACAAATAATTTCGAAATTTTATCAAACGATTTAAATTTATTAATAACTTTTTCAAATGAAATATTAAATATTTTAGACATAGTAAATAGCACAAACATTTCACATGATTTAGAAAAAAAATGTTCATGTTTTTTAAATTATTTATTAAATAACACAAAATTTGTTTTAGAAGATGAACAAAAAGAAACATTACAAGAACTTTTAAATAATTTTCCAATGCGAAACAGTAGTGAAATATACAAAAATTTTGCAAATATAAAAGAAGATATAATAGCTAATTGTAAAAGTGATATAATAGAAGATAAATTAGAAGGTGTAATAAATTTAATGGAATCTTTTGGAGACACATATTCATTAGATGAACAATTTGATTTATTATTAGAAAATGGGCAACAAATAATAAAAGCTTTAATAAATAAACCAAATCCTGAATATCAAAAAGTTTATTTTCAATTAGGTAATTTTATTATTAGTATGTTATATCCTTATAAATTTAAAATAAAAGTTGATAAGAAAAAAAAATTATTAAAAAAGAATTCGAAGACTTTTTATTTAATTGACTGTGTTGAAAATGAGGAAAAAAATAAAAATAATATTAAATTAAATAAAAGTCATTCTGAATATTCTATTGATGACATGGAATTTTTAAATGATTGTAAATTTGAATTAACAAATCAAAAAGATTTATTATTAAAATGTGAAAATATTTTTTCTTTATGTTTATTAATATTAAATACATTAAATTTTTATGAAAATATTTTTGATTTACAATACATTTGTTATTTATTAATAAAAAAAATTTATTTTATTTTCCCTCAATTTAGAAAAAATATTGAAGATTTATTAGCAAGTAACTTAACAAATATTTGTTCAAATTTTAAAGAAGAATCAGAAAAAAATAATATTGTTGAATGTAAACAATTTTTATTTTATCTTTTGAAAGGAAAAAATATAGATGAAGATTTAAAAGAAAAATTAAAGCATAGAATTGAAGCTAAAGGAAATGTGATAAAAATAGATGATGATAATGAAATTAATAATATAAATGAAGAAGATATTGAATATGATATTTTAGATTTTTCGGATTTTAATTTAAGAGTTGGTTACCCTAATTTATATAATATAGACGCAGGAAGTAAAAATGAAAAGTATATTGAAATTGATAATAATAATTCTTTAATTTATATAGGATTCGCAACTCATGCTTATGATATTAATTTACATTTATTAAGATATTGTCCAAATTTAAATGATGATAATAATAATAATAATACTAATGATTTTAATGATAAGGGTCATTTTGTTGAAATGTTTAAATTAGAAAGAATAAATTGTAGTGAAATTCCTATTAAAATTATTTTATTTGTTAAAGAAGCAGGTATATATAAAATAATTTTTGATAATGAATATAGTTGGATTACTTCAAAAACTGTGAGAAGTAGATTAAGTGTTTTAAAACCCGTGAGTGAAGTTAATTTAGAAAAAATGCAAAAAAAAAGTGATGTAATTATTAATAATGAAATTAAAGAAAATAATGAAAATGAAAATGAAAAAATTGAAGTTAATATTGATATTAAATAAATAAGAAATTTTTTATTTTAATTTTTATTAAATGATAATTAATGAAATATATTATTTATATTATAAAAATTATATTTAATTTATTTATAAAAACAAAAATTATTTTATTTTTTATTGAAAATGAAAATATTAAAATTAAAATATTTTTTATAAAATTTAATATAAAAATTAAAATAATTGAATTTCCATACTAAATAATTCAACATTACTTATAATATCATTACATAAAAGATCATAATTATAATTATTATCATTAAGAATAGTTTTATTATTTATAAAATTATTTTTAATAGCGAAATTATTATTATTATTTATTATTTGAAAAATTAATCTTCCTTCAAAAACATCATTTTTAATATTAATAAAATTTAAATCGCATTTAATATTTGCTGGAATATAAAATTTATTATCTTGACTGAGAATTCCTTCTTTTTCATAAATATTAACATCATATAAATTATTAATAAATTTCTCATATTCAATATCTTCAATTGAACAATCTTCTTTAATAATATAAATATTAAATTTATTATGAAATTTTTTTTCATTAATTTGATTGATAATATTATTAATTTTATCAAAAATATTATTAGTATAAATATTATTTTTTTCAGGATTTTCACAATGTTCATAAAATAAAGAAGATAAATTATTATTATTTTGATTAATATTAATTATTTCATTAAAAGGACTATTATCATTAATTTCGAATAAACTTGTGAATAATTTATTTTTATTTTTATTATTATCTTCATTAATTTTATTAGAATTTTTTGAATTAGGAGGTGAAATATATTTTCTAACAAATCTCTTTTTTTTTTCATTATTTGGCATTTTAATTATTTTATTTTTATTTGAAGGTGGAGTGCTTAAAATTGAAGAACTATTTTCTGAAATAGATAAAAGAGAACTTTCATTAGAATCGAATGTAAAATTTTTAATTAAATTAATTTTATCATTTAATTTATTTTGTTTTAAAGGAGAATATGTATCAAAAACATTTATTTGTTTATTATTATTATTGTATTTATTAATATTATTAGAAAATTTAAATTCATTTATTGTTTTAGGACTATGTAAAAATTTTTTAAATTCTTTATTTATTTCTACTGTTTTTGCTCTTAAAATTAAAGGTTTTGGAGTTTTGTCTATAATGTCACTACAAGAAGAAGGTTTACTTGAAAGCATTTAAATATAAATAAAAAAAATATAATTTATATAAACATAAAATTTATTTTTTTTTATAAGTGAAATTTTAATAAATTTTATAATTTTTAATAATATTTATTAATAATAATAAAATAATTATTTTAATTTAAATGAAATCAAAAAATGAAAATTTTTTACATTTTAAAATAGAAAAATATTCAATAGATATTATTGATAATGATATTAAAAATACAATTTTTAATCAAATATTTTCTTTACTTTACGGAGAAATTTTTCAATATGATAGTTCAAGATTAAAAGATTTTCAAATAAATAATTATTTAATTCCTAAAGAAATAAATTCAAAAAATTTTTATTCAATTATTAAAAATTTAATAGAAAATATTAAATTTTATATTAATACTAATCATGTTATTATTGAAGGAATTACTTTTAATAATATTAAACATAATGAATTAATATTAAATAATAAAAATATTTTTTCTATAATAAATGTTATTATAAAAATTATTGATGATGTTATTATAAATTCAAAACATAATTCTAATGAATATTCAACTAAAATTTTTAATTTCGCGTTTTTTGCGGAAATTCCAAAATATAATAATGAAAGAATTGATAATAAAAATATTTCAGAAATAATATTTGAATTTTTTCAAGTAAAAAAAATAATTATAAAAAATTTTGAAAATAATTTAATTTATAATAACAATAATTTAAATAAAAATAACAAAATAAATAGAAGTAGTAGTAATAGAAGTAATAATACTTATCATAATGAAAATGATAAAAAGTTTTATATAGATTTAATGACATTTTTTAGTTTTTTTTTTAAAACATTGTTTCCTAATATAATAGAAGTTGACATAGATTTAAATATTTATTCTTTATTAGAATATTTTTCATATAATAATTATTCATGTTTATCATATAAAATAAATACTGAAAATATAATAAAACAAGCGAAAAAATATAATGATATTTTTTTAGTAAATTTTATTTTATTAAGAGAAATTTATAAAATAGAAAATATTTTAAAAATAAAAATTAAAATATACGATTCATATCAATTAGAATTACATTATTTATTTTCTGAAGAAATGAATAATAATGAAGAAATATTTGAAATTATTGAAAATAATAATAATAATAATTATAGAAAAGGAAAATCAATAGCAAAAATTGAAAATACTTTAACATTAAAAGAAAAGTTTAAATCTGAATTTAATAATATTTTAATTTATTTAGATGATATGATTAATTTAAGTTATTCTAATTATTTATTTTTTGAAATGGATTTTAATTCTTTGGATCCGTTATTATTTTATTTAATTAATATTATTATTTTAAGAATTGAAAATTTAGAAAGATTAAAATTAAAATTTTTTCCGAATGAAATTTATAATATAAAAAAAATAGAATTTAATCAAAATTATTATAATTTATATTCAAATTCAAATGAAAATAAAAATTATAATGAAAATGATGTTTATATAAATTTTAAATATTTTAATTTTAAAGAAAAAAATAATAAAAAAATTTTAAAAGATGAAAAAATATTTAAACAATTAATAAAAAATTTTAATGAAAATTTATTTAATTTAACAATTTTAATCGATAAAAAAATAAAACAATTTGAATTTCTTTCTTTAAATTTATCAGAATTTCAAATTGGTTTAAATGAATTAAATAATAATAATAATGAATTTACAACATCAATTTTAATATTTTTATTAAATATTTTAAAATGTATTCAAAATTTATCATCAAATGAAAATAAATTAAATAAATTAGAACTTATTTTCAATAATAATAATAATAATTTTAAATATATTTTAAATAAAATAAGGAAAAAATTTATTTCATATAAAAAATTATTTAAATTAAATGAATGTAAAAATTTAAATTCTCTTTTAATTGATATTTATAATATTTCTGATTTAATTGATTTTGATTATTTGCCTTTTAATAATTTAAAAGAATTAAAATTATTTAATTTAAGTGAAAATGATTTAAAAAATTTAAATGAAAGTTTTATTAATCAATATGAAAATATTAATTTAAATTTATTAGAAATTAGTCTTGATTTTGAATTTATTTTTCCTAATGAAAAAGTTAATTTTTTTATTAAATCTTGTATTAAAAAAAATTTAGAAAAATTTGTGTTTGAAATTAATTGTAATATTAAATTTGAATATTTTATTGATATTATTTATTTATTAATAATTAAAACAATAAGTGAAAATGAAATTATATTAAAAATTTTTCAATGTAATTTATATGAAAGTTATTTAAATGAAAATATTGAAGATTTTATGTGTTCTTTAATAATGAAAGAATTAAATAAAAAAGAAAAAAATATTTGTTGTAATTGTAAATATGATAAAAAAACTCAAAATATAATTGTTTATTGTAATATTTTAAATAAAAAGTTTATTAATTGGTATTATAATTTAATTTTTTCATTTAAAAACAAAATAAATATTGTTTATAAAAATAAAGAAATAAATTATAAAAAAATATTTAAAAATATTTTTTATTTTTCAGGAAAAATATCACAAAAAGAAATTAAAATAAATTTTATAACATAAAAATATTATAAATATACTATTTTAATTTTGTTATATATATAAATATAGTTTTTATTTAATTAGAATTATTATTAAATAATTTATAAATATATCTTATAATTTTTAATTTTATTAAGAAATTATTTTCTTTTTTTTGGTTTTTGTTTAAAACATTTTCCTAAACAAATAAATTCAAAATTTGAACCATTTTTTTCTTGTGAAATTTTATACATTTTATTTTGACATTCTTTGCATGTTTCATCTTCACTTAATTCTATAAAATTTATATTTTTTAAATATAAAGCATTTTTACAATTTGGATAATTTGAACATCCTATAAAATATGAATAACCATTTTTTATTTTCATTTCATTTCCACATTGAGAACATAATTGAATATAATTGTTTCC
>JAEEGL016723386.1_pt1 | contig 10805 bp, 11 predicted proteins | sample 9134231 | NCBI WGS metagenome assembly JAEEGL01 (sample SAMN16246548, study PRJNA631951) | gut metagenome | biome: gut microbiome; feature: rumen; material: fiber-attached | host: Bos | place: Iran: Karaj | collected 2018-10
GACCTTTCATACGATCTCAAGGACGAGAACGGGAAGATCGCGGCGGCCATCAACGCCAGGATGTTCGGAGATACCCTGGAGATAGAGGATTTCGTGTATGACGACATTGCGAGCGGAGCGCTGGTGTTCGACGTGGTCATGCACTACGCCATGGAAAAGGGCATGGTGCGCATGGTCATAAACGAATACGATGAGGATAAGATCGGATTCCTTAAAAGGTATGACTTCGAGGAGGTCTACCGTGAAGGGACGCTCTGTCATATGAAAAAGAAGCTCCTTTCGGTGCACGAGTACGTGCGCGAATACGTGATGAAGCTGGACAGACACTGATAAACAGTTCTATATAATGATTGCGAGGTAGACAATGGATAAACTCAATACTTTTATCGAACAGCTGAATGCCCCTGAAAAGGAAGACAGGTTAAGAGCCGCCGAAGAGATTGCGGGGATGATAAAGAGGGGAGAGATCCCGGCTCCCGAGAGGAACGAGGACACGAACAACCATGTCCATACGACATACTCCTTCTCCCCGTATTCCCCGACAAAGGGCGTATACATGGCATATATGAGCGGGCTCAGGACCGTCGGCATCGTCGACCACGACGCCATAAACGGAGCCGAGGAGTTCATAAGGGCCGGAGAGATATTCGGCATAACGACCACGATAGGCATGGAGATCCGCGTCAATTTCGAGAGCGTGGGATATAAGGGGATAAACCTCAACAACCCCGATCAGCCGGGAACGGCATACATCACCTTCCAGGGCGTGCCCCACGACAGTATAGGGAAGCTCGACGCATGGCTCGCCGAAAATGTGAGGAAGTACCGCCATATACGTAACAGGAAGATGGTGGAGAATATAAACGGCCTCGTCAACAGGCTCGGGGTATCCCTCGACTATGACAGGGACGTTCTCCCGATATCGATGGCCCATGACGGAGGAGGAGTGACCGAAAGGCATATCCTTTTCGCTCTCACGCACAAGCTCATGGAAAAATACACGACGGGAGAGGAGATGCTCTCCTTCTTCGAGAACGACATGGGCATAAAGGTGAAGGAATCAGCCAAGAAGCTCATCCTTGACAGGTCCTGCCCGATATACGACTACGATGTACTTAACCTCCTCAAGAGCGAATTCGTCTCCAAGATGTTCGTACCGGCTACGGACGAGCTGGTGGACGTTAAGGAAGCCGTGAGGTTCGCAAAGGAGATAGGCGCCATACCCTCGATATGCTACTTAGGAGACGTCGGTGAATCGGTGACAGGAGACAAGAAGGCCCAGAAGTTCGAGGATGAGATACTCGACGATTATATCCCCGTCATAAAGGAGATAGGCTTCGAGGCTCTGGCATACATGCCCTCGAGGAACACTGACGAGCAGATAAGGCGCATCGACGCCCTCTGCAGGAAGTACGATTTCCTCCAGATAAGCGGCGAGGACATCAACCAGCCGAGACAGAAGTTCGTGTGCATGAAGCTCCGCGAACCCGGATTCAAGCATCTTGAGGACGCTACATGGGCGCTCGTGGGACACGAATACGCGGCTACAGAGTGCAAGGAGAACGGTATATACTCCGACAAGACGAAGAAGGAATACCCGGTCATGGAGGACAGGATAGCAGCTTTCAAGAAGATCGGCCTCAGATACAGAAGATAAAAGGAAAGATATGGCTTCATACAGAGCGATATACAGACAGTTCCGCCCGAGAAGGTTCAGCGAGATAACAGGTCAGAAGACCGTGGTAAAGGTCTTAAGGAATCAGGTAAGGACAGGGAGCCCTGCCCATGCCTATCTTTTTGCGGGACAGAGAGGGACCGGGAAGACGAGCGCGGCGAGGATACTCGCGATGGCTCTCAACTGTCTCGATCCTCATGATGGGGAGCCCTGTCTTGAATGTGAAAACTGCCGTGACGCCTTGACGGACAGCATGATAGATATCATAGAGATAGACGCCGCATCGAACAACAGCGTCGACAACGCGAGGGACATAAGGGAAAAGGTGAACCTGGTCCCGGTGGCAGGCAGATACAAGATATATATCATAGACGAGGTCCACATGCTCTCGAATTCCGCCTTCAACGCTCTTTTAAAGACGCTCGAGGAGCCCCCGGAATATGCCGTTTTCATACTGGCTACGACGGAGCTGCAGAAGGTGCCGAGGACCGTCCTTTCAAGATGCCAGAGATTCGATTTCAAGTCCCTTACGGATACCGAGATCGAGGGAAGGCTCGAAGAGGTGGCGGGGCTTATGGGGCTCACGTATGAGGAAGCGGCTTTAAGGGAGATAGCAAGGGCTGCGGGCGGAGCCATGAGAGACGCCCTCTCCATACTCGAGACCTGCATAGACGATAAGAACAGCGTGACCCTTTCAAACGTGTCTGATTCGCTCGGGCTCGCCGGAAAGGAAAGGCTCAAAGCCCTCATATCGGCTCTTGACAGCTTTGACGGAGGACAGGCGATATCGGTGTTAAGAGAAGCTGAGGACGACGGAGCTCAGCCGGGCCAGGTGGTGTCTCAGCTCATACAGAGCTTAAGGGACAGGCTCTTCGGTTCATACGTAAAGGGAACGGCCTCCGATGAGGAGACGAAGGAAGCCATAAGGAGGCTCGAGATCCTGCAGGACGCCGAGACTCAGATGAGGACGGCTGTCAGGCCTTCGCTCACAGCAGAGATAGCGATGATGAAGCTCACGCTTCCCGAAAGGGGAGACTCGTATCTGAGCGAGGAGTCGAGGATACTCAAGCTCGAGCGCCGCATGGATGAAGCTGAAAAGCTTATGAGGAGCGGGGCTCTGAAAGCGCCCGTAAAAGAGGCTCAGGAAAAGGAAGAAAAGCCCCGTGAGATCAGGCGGGAAAAGCCTGATGAGGATAAGGGGGCATTAAATGAAAACGCCGAGGACCTGTGGAACACCATAAAGAACGCGGTAAGGAAAGAGGACCCGATGCTCTACGCCCTTATAAAGACCGTATATGCAGAAGGCCTTGCGGGTTCGGTGCTGACGCTCGGTTCCACGCACAGGGCGCTCTTAAAGGGCTTAAGGTCAGGAAAGGAACAGTGGGACGCGCTTCTTTCCATAGCGGCATCGGCTGCGGGACGCAAGCTCATAATAGATATCGGGGATGACGAGGAGGAGCAGGGAACGCCCGATGACGACGACAGCGAGCTCCCGTTCTCGGATCTCCCGCTGGAAGACGATCAGAACTACTTAGGTCAATGAAAGGATAAAGGAAATGGCAAAAAGAGGTGGCTTTGGATTCCCGGGCGGCGGGAACATGCAGAGCATGATGCAGCAGGCTCAGAGGATGCAGCAGCAGCTTCAGAAGATACAGGAAGAAGCAGGCGAGAAGGAATATGAGGCTACTTCCGGAGGCGGTATGGTAAGAGCCGTCGCCAATGGAAAGAAGCAGGTGGTAAAGGTCGAGATAAAGCCCGAAGCCGTAGATCCCGACGATATCGAGATGCTCGAGGACCTCATCGTTGCGGCCGTGAACGAAGCTCTCAACACGGCGGAGGAATCGATGAACAGGGAAATGAGCAAAGTGACCGGTGGGATGAATCTCGGAGGACTCATCTGATGGCAGGACTTGATCCGCTCATCAGGCTCCAGGAGAGGTTCGCGTCTCTTCCGGGTATCGGCCCCAAAAGCGCCATGAGGCTCGCGTATCATGTCATAAACATGCCTCAGGATGAAGTGAAGGAATTCGCGCAGGATATGTACAGGGCGAGGCTCGCCATAAGGTACTGCACCGTGTGCGGAAATCTTACGGACGGCGAGAAGTGCTCCGTCTGTGAGGATGAGACGAGGGACAGGAGCACTGTATGCGTCGTAAAGGACGTAAGGGACATCTGGGCGATAGAGAAGACACAGGAATACAGGGGCGTATATCATGTGCTGGGCGGAACGATCTCTCCCTTAAGAGGGATAGGTCCCGATGACATAAGGATAGCAGAGCTCATTGAGAGGGTCAGGCAGGGCGGTATAAAGGAGATCATACTCGCAACGAACCCCGATGTCGAGGGTGAGGCCACGGCGGTATACATCTCGAAGCTGATATCTCCGATGGGAATAAGGCTCACGAGGATAGCACACGGAGTGCCCGTAGGCGGAGAGCTCGAATACACTGACTCAGTGACTTTAAGAAAAGCTCTTGAAGGAAGGACGGCGTTCTAGACCGCGGTATGGATATACTTATATATGCGGTGATCATACTTGCACTGGTCCTTGCGGCGAAGCTGCTTTTCTCATCGGTGCGTTTCGTTTTCAAGATGCTCATAAACTCGCTCGTCGGTTTTGTGCTCCTCATATGCCTTGCAGCGCTGGGCGTAAGGGTAAGGATAGACCTTATCACCTGCCTTATAACAGGCATACTGGGGATACCGGGAGCAGTCATAATATTCATCATCTCAAGATTCTTGTAGATGAAACGGAAAAACCGAAGGTACCCGTTCCCCTTGAGGGAGCGGGTGCCTTTTTTCTGTTCTCTGAAGTTTTTTCTTCGCCCCTGTTGATTTTTTCCTGTATATGTGTATAATGTAGTTAGCAACGGCTAACTGCCGGTGAATATCGCCTTTGCCGGTGAGATACCTCCTTACTCCTTCCGGCAGTCAGCCGTGCCTGATCCCTTATCCTCCCCGGTTCATACTGGGATCATAACGTGAAACGGAGATGAGTATATGATAAAAACAGTACTTAAGATAGACGGAATGATGTGCTCCATGTGCGAGGCGCATATATGCGACGCGATAAGAAAAGCGGTCCCTTCTGCAAGGAAGGTAACGGCGGACAGGAGGAAAAAGGAAGCCTCGATGCTTACTGAGACTGAGCCTGATCCCGATGCTCTTAAGAACGCTATAGATGAGACCGGATATACATGTCTTGACATAGTATCGGGCCCTTATGTTAAAAAGGGTCTTTTCGGTCTGTTATGAGGACTGTTACGGCAGGACTGCTGATCCCGTTCCTCGGGACCGCGGCAGGATCGGCCTGCGTTTTCTTTTTAAAAAAGCATCTTAAGACCGGTATCGAGCGCGCTCTTACGGGCTTCGCTTCCGGTGTGATGGTGGCGGCATCGATATGGAGCCTAATTCTGCCGGCTATCGAGCAGTCCTATGACAAAGGAAGCTGGGCCTTTTTACCGGCGTTTCTCGGCTTCTGGGCGGGCATCCTTTTCCTTCTCCTCCTGGACCATGTGATCCCGCATCTCCACAGAGGCATAGAAAAGGCCGAGGGACCTGAGAGCCGTCTCACAAGGACAGCCATGCTGGTTCTCGCCGTCACTCTCCACAATATCCCGGAGGGTATGGCCGTAGGTGTTGTCTATGCCGGTCTCGTTTCCGGATCGGGGAATATAACCGCGGGAGGCGCATTTGCGCTTGCGCTGGGCATAGCGATACAGAATTTCCCAGAAGGGGCCATAATCTCCATGCCTCTTTACGCTGAGGGGAAAAGCAAGACGTCGTCGTTCTTTCTTGGAGTCCTTTCGGGAGCTGTTGAACCTGTCTTCGGGGCACTGACCGTGGTCCTGACCGGGCTCGTCGTCCCTGCCATGCCGTATCTGCTGTCGTTCGCGGCAGGCGCTATGCTCTACGTGGTAGTGGAGGAGCTCATACCCGAGATGTCTGCGGGAGAGCATTCGGATATCGGAGTCATCGCTTTTGCATGCGGCTTCAGCCTGATGATGGCGCTTGACGTGGCGCTCGGATAAGCGCTCGCTGTCTAACATATAAAGCTTTAAGTGATCCTTCATATGAAACAACAGCCGCAGGTGCTCCTGCGGCTGTTCCGTCTTAATTTAATTATGTATCGTCAGTCGAGGATCTGCAGGGCAGCCTGGAGCTGTTCGTCGTCCTCTATAGTGCCGGATCTTGTCGGGGATGACTTTAAGAAGTCGGGCTGCAGGCCATTTCCCTCTATTAGCTCTCCCTTCGGCGTATAGAACCAGGCCGATACGAGCTTTAAACCGTCGCTCGAATTCTGAAGATCGACATAGGAGAAGTACGGCGCCTTTCCGGCGGTCTTCGTTCCCACCGTCCTTGCGGCCCCGTTGTCGTGGAGCGCCGCGGTGAAGACCTCGGCGACGCCAGATGTGCCGCCGTCGGTAATGATGACTATATCCCCGTCAAAAAGCACGCCCGTCTTCGCGTTCCATGTCTTCTCGTCCTTACCCTTCGCCTGGGCCATAAGCCCCGCGTCTATGAAAAGATCCGCGGCATCGGCAGCCTGGCTGACGAAGCCTCCGCTGCAGTTCCTGAGATCTATTACTATGTCCTTCACGTCTTCCTTTTTAAGCGCTTCGACAGCGGCCCTCAGCTGGGAAGCGCTGTTCTGTGAGAACTCGAAGACTTTTATCATGCCGGTCCTGTCTGACACCATATCTGTGAACACGACCTGATACTGCTCGGTCTTTCGGGTGATGGCGATGTCATGCTCCTCGCCGTTGTTGACTGTTACCGTGACCTTCGTCCCGTCCTGTCCCATGAGGCGGAGGACGCCTTCCTCCACAGTCATGAGCTCCGTCCTCATCCCGTCGATCTTCGATATCGCGTCCTTCTCGTTTATCCCCGCATTGGCGGCAGGGCTGTCCGCGAAGAGCTTTATGACCTCGAGATATCCCGTGTTCTGATTCTTTACGAGCATCATGCCCTGCGATATCGAGCTCCCGTCTGCCCCGCTCCCCAGAAGCCTGAAGAGGCTCCCCGGGTAGTAGGCGCTGTAGCCGTCCTTAAGGGAGGTCACCATGCCTGACTTCGCGCCTTCGAGGACTGCCCCGTGGTCCGCTCCGTTAACGGAGTAGGTCTTTAAGGCCTGATCTATCTCGTCGAGCTCGAAATAGGACATTATGTCGGAGTATTCCTCCTCGCTTATATATATGTCGTTTTTCGTTCTGCCCTTCGTGAGCTTGTAGGTCACGAGCGCCGATACGGCTGACGCTGTGACTAATACCGCGATGAGGAGGACTGTGACTTTCTTCTTATCCATGTTCCTTTTCACAAAAATACGGTTTTTTCTTGATTATACACAAAGAAACGGCTTTATTCAACATGCCGTCTTGGCAGCCGGGGTATAATGTTTTACGGCTAACTGTTGTATCATTAAACAGTTTGTGCTATTAATAATTACAGGATAAAACTGTTGAAAGGAACGGTGATCTTAAGTGGGAAGCAGGTATTTCGATGCGGTGCTGCATCTTGACAAGATGAACCTTGTAAGAAGGATGAGGTTCTACGAGACCGCGAGGGATCTCGGTGTATACCACGGGCAGATGCCCATACTGTTCTACGTCCTGGACCACAACGGCTGCACGCAGAAGGACATAGCGGAGGAGCTCATGGTCACCCCGGCCTCGATAGCCATATCGACCAAGAGGATGCAGAAGAGCGGGCTCATAGACAAACAGGTAAGGGAGAGCAACCTGAGAGAGAACATCGTGACCATAACCGACAAGGGAAAAAAGCTGGTAAAGGAATGGAGGGAGGCCATGAAAGCTCTCGACGCGAAGCAGTTTTCGGGCTTTTCCGACGATGAGATAGACCTTCTCGTCTCCATGATAGACCGCCTCACGGTCAATCTCGAGGGGGACAGCGACACCGGCAGGGACAGGATGAGGGAACTCAAGAAAAAGGTCTCAGAGGCTGAAAGGAAGCTGTCCTCGGGGCAGTGACAGGAGGCCGCGGTGCGACGCAAAAAAATCTTGTTTTTATGGCTGTGACAGTATTGTAATCTCCTCCCGCGGCAGTATAATATATTCATAGACTTTGAACAGGGAATTCGGGCATACACAATATATTGTGTAGGTGCCGGGGACGGAGCACTTTGTGGAGAGGAAAAGAGTTAGATACAGAGTGAACAGGAACAAGATGCTGAGGGCTGCCCTCATAGCGCTGTGTGCCATAGTGATACTCACAGGCAGCATCATCATGATCTCGGGGATACTTAAGGACAAGAAAGAGACAGCAGAGACGCCCGATGTGTCAGCCGAGCCCGTGTCGGATATCGACGAGGTGAAGGAGAGCTCCAGCCTCATACTGTCGAATATCAGCCAGGGAGTATCTTCATATTCCATCATCGAGACGAACGAGAACTGCAAGATCTACGCGACCTATCCCAAGACCCTTTCCATAAAGATAGACAAGAAGCTCGAAAAGTACGTGAGAAGGACGGTAGACCATTTCGCGGGCGACTGCGACGTGGAGCAGGAAAAGCGCTCCGAGATAAAGATCACGTACGAGACCTTTACCGCGAATGATTCCGTCATATCGGTCCTCCTTACAAAAAGAGAGAGCCGCACTCCGCTTTATCAGGAGCTGGTCGACGTGAAGGGATTCCTGTTCGACGCAAGGACTGATGAAGAGATCCCGTACGACGAGTTCTTCACGGGGGAATACAGAAAATATATAAACAACGCGCTGTTCGACAAGATAGGCGATGAGCTCGGCGGGGACCTGGATGAGCTCAACGAGATGGATCCCTCACCTGAGTTCATACTCAACAACAGCGGTATAGACGCCGTATTCGACAAGAGGCAGTTCGGTATAGGAGAGGGCACCGTAAGGGTCACCTTCACGATACCGCAAATAGTCTCTTTCATATCCGATGCATATAAGACCGGCATCTATGATGTCGATCCCGAGCCCATAGAGGATTACATGCCCGTCGTGGAGGGCATAGACGCAAGCAAGAAGCTCGTGGCATTCTCGTTCGACGACGGCCCGAACGGCGACACGACGAAGAGGATAGTGGCTGCTCTTAAGCGCTATAACGCGCACGCGACCTTCTTCGTGGTAGGCAACAGGACCAAGACCGAGAAGCAGAGAGACGCCATGAACGCGTGCATCGAAGCCGGCTGCGAGATAGGGAACCATACATACGCTCATACCAAGCTCACGACACTTTCCGAGTCTGAGCTCAGGAAAGCGATCGAGGACTGCAACGACGCCGTAGAGGAAGCTGTTGGAAAGAGAACCAGCCTCTTAAGACCTCCGGGAGGATCCACGAACCAGTTCGTGAGGGACAACGCCGGATATCCGCTCATAAAGTGGGCCGTAGACACGAGAGACTGGGAGTCGAGGGACAAGGATCAGGTGCTGGCTCATCTCAAGAGCGAGACCTTCGACGGAGCGATAGTGCTCATGCATGACCTCTATGAATCGACCGCTGATGCCGTCGAGGAGATACTCCCCTGGCTCTACGATCAGGGATATCAGGTAGTATCGGTATCCGAGCTTATGGCCGCAAGGGGCGTGAATATGAAGAAAGGCGAGGTCTACTTCAGCGCCAAGCCCGATGAAGCACAGTAAGGGATAATAAGCGAAGGCTCTTCCTTAAGGGAGAGCCTTTTTCATATGCCGGGATAAACAAAAGACCTGCCGGATATCCGGCAGGTCCTGTCTGTGGCAGGGGAGACGCGACTCGAACACGCAACCGACGGTTTTGGAGACCGCGACTCTGCCAATTGAGCTACTCCCCTAAACGACTTCTTAAATATACAATACCGCCATGTGTTTGTCAACATCCAAATGAGCCCCTCTTCGTTGACTTTAAAGAGCCCTGAGGTTTACAATTGATGTGGTCTTACACACAAAAAAATTCTTACTATACGGAAGCTGATATGAAGATAAGATTTGAACATTTGACGAAGATCTTCCCCAACAGGAACAAAAAGCTGCCCGATGTCGTGGCTGTGAACGACTTTGATTTCGAGATCCCTGACGGAAAGCTGATAGGGCTTCTGGGACCTTCGGGATGCGGCAAGAGCACGGCTTTAAACATCATATGCGGGCTCGAGAGACCGACGAAGGGAAGGATATACTTCGACGACGATGACGTGACCGACCTGCCTCCCGAGAACAGGGGAGTGGGCATGGTGTTCCAGAACTACGCCCTCTATCCGCATCTTACGGTAAAGGAGAACATCATGTTCCCGCTCAGGAACATAAAGAGGAGCGAGAGACCGTCTGAGGAGGAGATGGAGGAAATGGCGCTTGAGGCCGCAAGGCTCGTGCAGATAGAGCAGCTGATGGAAAGGAAGCCCTCGCAGATGTCAGGCGGACAGCAGCAGAGGGTCGCGATCGCGAGAGCTCTCGTGAAAAGGCCCCCGGTGCTGCTCCTTGACGAGCCCCTCTCGAACCTCGACGCCAGACTGCGTCTGCAGACCCGCGAGGAACTGAAAAGGATACAGACCGAGACGGGCATCACTACCGTTTTCGTTACGCATGACCAGGAGGAGGCAATGAGCATCTCCGACCTCATAGTCGTCATGAAGGAGGGAGCGGTACATCAGATAGGCCATCCTCAGGACGTGTATGACGATCCAAAGGATCTCTTCGTAGCCAAGTTCCTTGGCACACCTCCAATAAACGTCTTCACGGGAGAGATAAGGGACGGCGGGCTCATGATAGGGGACGAGGAAGTCCTCAGGGTATCGGGAGACGTCAGAGATCAGAAGGTCTATATAGGCATAAGGCCCGAGGGCTTCGAGCTGTCGGACACCGGCGCCTTCACCGTGGACATGATCCGGGTCGAGGTCATGGGAAGGGATAAGAGCGTGGTGTCAAGGCATGACGCTATGACGGGCGTCAGCATAAGGTCCATAATCCCTTCGGATTCGGGCATAGACAGGAACGCTAAGAAAGTAAGGTTCGATCTTAAACCGCATAAGGTGGATCTCTTCGATATAGAGACCGAGGAGAGGATAACATGCGGGCTCATGAGGAGAGAGGGATAATGATATCCGGAAACAAAGCCAAGGGCTGGCTCTACCTTCTGCCTGCGCTGCTGTTCTTAGGGGCCTTCATGGTATACCCC
>JAEEGL017379816.1_pt1 | contig 10805 bp, 10 predicted proteins | sample 9134231 | NCBI WGS metagenome assembly JAEEGL01 (sample SAMN16246548, study PRJNA631951) | gut metagenome | biome: gut microbiome; feature: rumen; material: fiber-attached | host: Bos | place: Iran: Karaj | collected 2018-10
TAAGCACGCCGCCAGCGTTCATCCTGAGCCAGGATCAAACTCTCAAATTAAATAGTTTTGATCCGGTCAAACAAACGTTAGCTTATTTGTCCGTTTTTACCTTGTTTAAGGATTTTCGTTCTCTGAAATAATTCTTCGTTCATCAGGTCAGAGCCCCGACGAACTGTTTTAGGAATTTTTTCAGGGTTGCATTGCTGTTCAGTTTTCAAGGATCTTCGCTTGTAAGCTTCGCTTCCAAGCCTCACATTTGACCTTCGGTCAAATGTCCGCGATCTCCTGATCGCCTGCGAAAACGCAGTGTATTAAAGCCGCCCTTTTCAGTGCGGCTTGATTATAGTAACACCCAGAATATTGCTTGTCAACACCTTTTGGAAGATTTTTAGAAAGAATTTTTGTTGATTTTTAGAGGTTTTATCGCATTAAAGCGATGACCTTATCTGTCCCCTGTGTTCGCTATCGGGGTATCAGTATATTGAACCTGTTTATCAGACTGAGTATCCAGCTTTTTTCCACATCAGCAACTACCATGCTGCCGAAGGAACCAAAGAGCCCTCTATAGGACAGAGCTATCATTACCATATATATAATGAAGAACCACAATATTCCGATCAGTGCTCCGGCAAACTTGTCCATCTGATGCAATAAGGGGAGCTCGGATACCTTGCGGGCTGACTTGAGCAGGAACTTCACGACACCATAGACCGAGCCAAGTACGACGAGAATGACTAATGTTATGACGGTGTTGCGGGATTGGCCGGCCTTAAGGCTCGCCGTAAGCATCAGTATCAGCATCAGTGTCAATACTGTTACGATCAGTGCTATGAGATGGGAGATGCCTTTGGTGAGGCCGATCGCATATCCGACTCTGGCCCCCAGAAGGATCAGGATTATTCCTATTATAAATGTAAGATTGATCAAACTACTCAAAACTCAATGTCTCTATGGCAGTCTTGGTGACCGCTATATACTTCTTGTTGGAATCTGTTGTGCTGACATTCAGGACTTTGTCCACGAACAATCCGGTGAACTTCTCCTTGCCGTTCTCATCAAGGACGATACACTGGTCTTCATTATATATAAACACCTGTCCCTTATGAATCAGGATGTCCTTGAAATCGATATCATATGAATATGACATCTTTTTCTTCCCGGAGGTATCATACAGATCGAGTCTGTACTTATGCTCGCCGGAGGTATCATAGAATACCAGGCCTATATCGGTATCGCCGTAATATGCACCGACTATGTTCTCATTGATCAGTGTATCCGACGTACTGGTGGGCTTCTTGGAACCGCTGAAATACATCAGCCTGTTATCGGCCAGTGCAAAGCAGGTCTCACTGTTCATGAATCCAATGATCGGAACAACCGCATCCGCATAGTCATAGCTACTCACTATATGGTCGGATGCATTCTCACCGATACCGCCGAAATTGTAGAAGGTCACACTGTTGCGCATCGAATCTCCGTCCACATAGAAATATGACACACCCATCACTTCTCCGGATACGGCTACCGCAAGAGGATATCCTGTCTTAGTCATCGTGGCCTTGATCTCCACGACCTTGTTTCCGCTCGAATCATAGAGATTGATCCATGAATGTCCCGAGTCCTCAAGGATCGCTGCGACTCTCTCCTCTCCCGCCACAGAGAAATCTCTGATGGGAAGATTGGTGTCTATCTGCGTCACCTTACCGGAAGGATCTACCATATATATAATGTGTCCGTTATAATCGCACACGGCCACAGTCCCTCCTGACTGATGGACAATGGGCTTCTGCATCTCATATGTCAGATTCCATAATACCTTGCCCGATCCGTCAGCAGCACTGATACCGTCACGGCTGTATGTAATGACACTTCCGTTATTGCTGATATAGGAATTACTCTCAAGGCTTATCTTCTCTGTCCGGTCAGTGACATTCATCACAGTGTAAATCTGGTTCCTGTATTGATTCCTGAGTATGATGAACAGAACCACTATGATGGCGATCGCGATCATGGCCCTTATGGCTACAGCCATTCTGTGCTTAACTATCTGGGACTTAAGATCGCCCTTCTTCTCGATATTCTCTTCCGGTTTGACTACATGAAAGCCCTTGTTATCAGCCATATTACTGCTATTGAATATCCTATTCGAATCGATATACTGTCACTGTGTGATAATCTCTTCCCGGTCCGTATACAACATCGGGGAAGTTGTCATGATGGATAGAGTCGGGATAATCCTGTGTCTCAAGGCACAGTCCGTATCTCTGCTCGTAGGTCGCACCGTTCTTGCCGGGAGCATGCTCTACATGATTGCCTGTATATAACTGCACGCCGGGAAGGTCGGTAAGCACCTTCATCACTCTGCCGGACTTGGGATCCCTAAGCATTGCGATCTCCTTAAGTGTTCCGTCATGTCCGTCCACTACATAGTTAAAATCATAACCGAGCACAAGCTTCATCTGCTCGTTGTCTGCTTCAATATCCCTGCCGACCACCTTTGGCGATGTAAAGTCAAGTTCCGTACCTATAACGGAAACGATCTCACCTGTCGGGATCGCACCTTCCAAGATCTTGGTATAATTCGAAGCATTGATCTGAAGCTCATGATCAAGCACGCTTCCGGAATCATGTCCCGCAAGATTGAAGTATGAATGGTTTGTCATATTGAAGACAGTCTTCTTGTCACTCTTTGCATTATATTCTATCTTAAGCTCGTTATCCGAATTAAGTGAATAGGTAACGCTTATGTCTCTGTTACCTGCCATACCGTACTCACCGTCAGGAATGCTTATCGACAATGTGACACTGTTGTCACCTTCTACTGCCTTCCACATACGTCTGTTGAGTCCATCAGGTATATTGGTATGGAGATTGTTCTCTCCGTCGTTCTTATCCATCTTGTATTCGATACCGTCTATCACATATGACGCTCCTGCGATCCTGTTGGCGCTGGGGCCTACAGTCGAACCGAAGAAATTGGTGTCTGCGGTATATGCTTCATAATCAGGACTGCTGAGTGTCACGTCAACAACATTTCCTGCTGCATCCGGCACGTAAACACTGTCAAGTATTGCACCGTAATCAAGAATGACAGCCTTCATGCCTCTGCTGCCTGTGAGTGTATACTTGCTTATCTCGATCCCGTCCTTCGTAACTCCGTAATGTTCCTTCATCTTAGTCTCCTTCCCTTATCTTAACCCGTTTATCTAGATCTCTGTTCTTCCTTCCAGAGCCCTTAACAATGTTACCTCATCGATACATTCCAGATCTCCGCCCACCGGAACACCGCTGGCGATACGAGTCACCTTAACTCCCGTAGGCTTTATGAGCTTGCTGATATACATGGCGGTCGTCTCACCCTCTAAGCTTGAGTTGGTCGCGATGATCACTTCATTGACCGCATCATCCTTAAGCCTCTCTATAAGTTCCTTGAGTTTGATATCCCCAGGCCCTATACCGAGCATCGGTGAGATGGCACCGTGGAGCACATGATACACTCCCGTGTACTTGCCGGTCTTCTCGTACGCTGCGAGGTCACGGCTGTTCTCGACAACCATGATCGTAGAATGGTCTCTTTTTTCACTGCTGCATACGGGGCAGAGTTCCTTGTCGGTGAGTGTATAACACTCCTTGCAGTAGCACACCTTCTCCTTGGCTTCCACGATCGTGTTGGCCAGCCTCTCAACCTTACCCTTCGGCATATTAATCAGGTGAAAAGCAAGGCGACTGGCTGATTTCTCCCCTATACCGGGCAGCGCCGCCAGCTCATCTATTAATTTGTTGATGGGTCCGCTGTATAATTCCATTAGAAGGGCAATCCTCCAAGACCTCCCGTAAGCTTGCTCATTACTTCTCCGGAAGCCTTGTCAACCTGTGCAAATGCTTCATTGAGGGCTGCAACGATAAGATCCTGCAGCATCTCGATATCCTCAGGATCCACCACATCCGGTGAAAGCTTAAGGCTCTTGATCTCCTTGGTTCCGCTGACTGTCACCTCAACGGCACCGCCGCCGGACTTGGCAGTATACTCTGATTCTTCAAGCTTCTGCTGATTCTCCTCCATCTGACGCTGCATACGCTGAGCCTGTTTCATCAGGTTGTTCATATTACCCGGCATCGCTCCGCCGGGAAATCCGCCCTTTCTAGACATAATCACTATCCTCCGTATTCTCAGTAGTTATTTCCATATTGATCTGACTTAAAATGCTGGGATTCTTATTATCCTCACTTCCATCAGCAGCTATGGTCTCTATGATAAACTCAACATCCTTGCCCACAAACTTTCTTATGGCGGAAGAGATGCATTCCCTGCTTGTTTCACTTTCAAGCCTTGGACCTGCCATATTATCCTTAGTCACTATCTTAAGCTTGTTGTCAGATGTGACAGACGGATAAACTCCCTTTATAAGTGACTTAACTGCTCCGTCCGGCAAGCCTGATACGATCCTGCTCCAGTTGTCTGCTACAGCCTGTATATCCTCAGGAAGAACCGGCGGCAGTTCAACCTTCTCTTCATGTATGGCGGGAGCAGGACTTCCTGCCATCATGGTCATCGCGGCTCCGGCCACAGGTATCGCCATGGGACCTATTCCTTTATCAAGCTTCTCTTCAAGCACGCGGATCCTGTCAAGGAGAGAGTCATAGCTTGTCTCCATTTCAGGTTTACATAACTTAACCAGCGCAGTTTCCACCATGATACGCTTGGATGCCGAATATTTTATATCATTAAGCAGTTTGGAAAAGATCCTGATATATCGGATGATCGCCTGCAGATCGCTCATTTCGGCTTCTTCCGTAAGCCTTGCCCTGTTCTCATCGGAGACATCCAGAATGCTCCATGGATCATCAGAACTCTTTACTATAAGTATATTGCGAAGATATTCTATGAGATCGGTCACAAACTGGCTGAGTTCCCTGCCCTGTGTAACGACTTCATCCAGAATCTTAAGGCAGCCGATAACATCCAGAGCCAGAACCGACCTGTATAACCTGCTGAAAACTTCGGTGTCCACAGCTCCAAGTACACTGAGCACCATATCATATTCAAGTTTCTTACCATAGTGGAATGCAAGACACTGATCCAACAGACTTAAAGCATCTCGCATCGATCCGTCAGCCACCTTGGCGATATATCTCAGGGCGCGGGGTTCCACATCCACATTCTCTATGGATGTCAGTTCCTCCAGCCTGTCAGTGATCACATCTACTGTGATCCTCTTAAAGTCATATCTCTGGCACCTGGATCTGATGGTAATGGGGATCTTCTGCGGATCGGTCGTAGCCAGAATGAAGATACAGTATGCCGGAGGCTCTTCCAAAGTCTTAAGAAGTGCAGGGAAAGCCTTATCCGAAAGCATATGAACCTCGTCTATGATATATACCCTGTATTTTGCATCTGCCGGCGGAAAAGCGACCTCATCTATGATCTCTCTGACATTGTCCACGCCGTTGTTGGATGCGGCATCTATCTCAGCCACGCTCATGTTGGCGCCGGCAGCGATCGACTTGCATGCAGCGCATTCACAGCAGGGATTGCCGTCCTGAGGATTCTCACAGTTGACAGCCTTTGCCATGATCTTGGCTATGGTGGTCTTACCTGTGCCTCTTGTCCCACAGAAGAGATAAGCATGGCCCACACGACCTGATAATATTTGATTCTTAAGTGTCGTAACTATATGATCCTGTCCCTTTACATCCGCAAAATTGTCGGGACGGAACTTACGATACAATGCAACATATGACATATGTGTCACTCCATGTCATTATCCGTATGATCGTCAGTCGCCAAAGCTTATGCCAAGCATCTTGGCTTCCTTAATGATGGTGGAATCCGGATCAAGCATCTTAAGCTTGCCTGCCACATCTTCAAGAGGAACCTTGACTATCTCTCTGTTGCGATAGCCTACCATAAATCCATACTCACCTTCTAAAATGAGCTTGCCGGCTTCTGCTCCGAGTCTGCTTGCAAATACTCTGTCATAAGGGCAGGGGCTTCCGCCTCTCTGTGTATGTCCGGGAACAGTCACACGCACTTCCTGTCCTGTTCTCTCAAGTATCTGTGCCGCTACTTCATATGAAACAGAAGGGTACTTCCTCTTCTCTAACTTCTTCTGATATTCCTTCTTTGATAACTTGGCGTCTTCCTTGCTGATCGCACCTTCGGCAACAGCGATAATGGTAAATCTGTTACCGTTCTTCTCACGCTGCTTCACTGCCTCGACGATCTTCTCTATATCATAGGGTATCTCAGGGATAAGGATGATATCTGCACCGCCTGCCATACCTGCATTAAGAGTAAGATATCCTACCTTGTGTCCCATAACTTCCACGATGAATATACGACCGTGTGATGCAGCTGTGGTATGAATGCAGTCTATGCAGTCCGTCGCTATATCCACGGCACTCTGGAATCCGAATGTCATATCGGTTCCATAGAGATCGTTATCTATGGTCTTGGGTAATGTGATGACATTAAGACCTTCCTGTCTTAAGAGATTGGCCGTCTTGTGTGTTCCGTTACCTCCAAGGACAACGAGGCAGTCTAACTGAAGCTTATAATAATTCTGCTTCATGGCTTCAACCTTGTTAAGGCCGTTCTCATCAGGATCCTTGATGGTCTTAAAAGGAGTTCTGCTGCTGCCTAATATGGTACCGCCAACTGTCAGTATACCTGAGAAATCTCTGCCGGTGAGCATCTTGAAGTCACCGTATATAAGACCTCTGTAACCGTTTAAGAAGCCGTATATCTCCACGTCCTGTCCGCTGTTAACCAGAGACTTAACCACACCTCTCATGGCTGCATTGAGCGCCTGACAGTCACCACCGCTTGTCAACATTCCTATTCTCTTCATAACCCACCTCCATATTCTGTTCTATACCAAACCAAGTCTGTTGATCGCCGAGAATATCGCTCTTACTGATGCTCTCGTGATATTGCTGCTCTCACCTACTCCGTATGTAACATTACCGGTATTGGAGTCGAGCAGATGTATGTATGCTGCAGCTTTGGAATTTGAGCCGGCCTGCAGTGCATGCTCAGAGTAATCAAGAATCTTGATATCCAGATCAAGATCTTCGCTTATCGCGCGCTTGACTGCATCGATAGGACCGTTACCTACACCCTCTACAGTCTTCTCTTCACCCTTATATGTATAGATCATTGTGATATGAGTATCGAAGTTTGTCTCTTCTTCTTCACTAAGGTCATCCACCTTAAGCTTCCTGAAGTGCAGAGGCTCCTTCCTCTCGATATATTCTTCTCTGAACTTGGCATTGATCTCTTCGGGAGATACCTCACCCTGCTTCTCTGACAGAGCCTGTATGACTTCCGCAAACTCCTTGTGCATAGCCTTGGGAAGCTTGTACCCGAAGTATGTGTCCATGATGAATGCCACACCGCCCTTGCCGGACTGGGAATTGATACGCACGATAGGCTCGTACTCCCTGCCTATGTCGGCCGGATCTATGGGCAGATACGGAACTCTCCACACTGTATCCCCTCTTTCCTTCATCGCCTGAACGCCCTTGTTGATGGCATCCTGATGGCTGCCTGAGAAAGCGGTAAACACTAACTTGCCGGCATAAGGATGTCTGGGATGGATGGGTATCTTACAGCATCTCTCATATATCTCTATTGCTTCGCCTATATGCTCAATATCAAGCTCGGGATTGACACCCTGTGAGAACATGTTGTAGGCAACTACCATGATATCCAGATTACCTGTTCTCTCACCGTTTCCGAACAGCGTTCCCTCAACTCTCTCTGCTCCTGCCATCATGGCAAGCTCACAGCTGGCAACACCGGTTCCTCTGTCATTGTGAGGATGGATACTTAAGATGATGCTCTCCCTGTTCTCAAAGTGGGTGTTCATCCATTCGATCTCATCTGCATAGACATTGGGTGTATTGGTCTCCACGGTCGAAGGGAGATTGATGATGATCGGATTCTCCTTGGTCGCACCCCACTCTCTCTGAACGGCGGTACATATCTCCAGTGCGAAGTCCATCTCTGTCCCCGTGAAACTCTCAGGAGAGTATTCAAGCCTTATATTGCCGGGGAATGAAGCGGCCCTCTTTTTGACCATACGTGTACCCTCGACTGCTATGTCGATGATCTCTTCCTTGCTCTTATGGAATACAACATCCCTCTGAAGGGTTGATGTGGAATTGTATATATGGACTATTACATTCTTGATGCCCTCGATGGACTCAAATGTACGCTCGACCAATTCCTCACGGCACTGAACCAGCACCTGTACCCATACATCATCGGGAATAAGCTTGCGGTCGACCAGCTGACGAAGGAAGTCAAACTCTATCTGGCTGGCTGAAGGGAAACCGATCTCGATCTCCTTAAAGCCGATCTTTACCAGATAGTTGAAAAACTCTATCTTCTCGTCTACCTGCATTGGATCTATAAGGGCCTGATTACCGTCTCTTAAGTCAACGCTGACCCATGTGGGAGCCTTTGTTATCTCCCTGTTGGGCCACTGTCTCTCCGGAAAATCAAGCACCGGTACCTTTTCATATCTCTTGTAATTAAGCATGTTACTCCTCCTGTAAAACAAAAAATCCATCTGCCCGGCGATAGCACCAGACAGATGGATCAATAAGTCTTTACTCTCCCAGACCGTTATCTATTGCCGTAACCAACGCTTTCAAAGCGTCGGCCTCGTCTTCGCCATCACACACGATCTCTATCTCATCTCCACATTTAACGCAGGCTCCCAATACACTCAGAACACTCTTAGCATTAGCCGTCGTCTCCTTGAATGAGAATGTTATCAGTGATTTAAATTGCATAGCCTCCTTACATAGGATGCCGGCAGGTCTTAGATGTAGTCCGGTTGGATTTTTGATAACTACTTTCTGACTAACCATACCAATATATCCTCCTTATCGACCATTTAGTCGTTAATATCATCAACATATTGTACCACGAATGACCGTATTCTGTCCAATGATACATATATATCCCAAACAGGCACAAAACACGCTACAGAATGGTGTTCTGTATCAGTTCTGCCAGCACTCTGGCATCCTCATTGATCTCTTCCTGGTTCTTGCCCTCTATCATGACTCTGACCTTAGGCTCAGTACCGGAAGGACGGATAAGGACTCTTCCTTCGCCCTTGAACTTCTCCTCAAGAGCCGCAATGGCATCCGCGATCTCGGGATAGTCCATAAAGCTCTCCTTCTTATGATTGGGAACCTTGGCATTGACAAGTGCCTGAGGCAATACCGTCATGATGCTTGCCAGGTCTGAGAGCTTCCTGCCTGTCTCCACCATTACCTGCAGAAGATGCAGCGCACTTAAGAGACCATCACCCGTTGTATTCTCATCAAGGAAGATCACGTGACCTGACTGCTCTCCGCCCAGGGAAGCATCTATCTCTCTCATCCTCTCAAGCACATATCTGTCGCCGACCTTGGTCTGCTCGATATTGATGCCTCTCTCCTTGGCCATCAGTGTAAATCCGAGATTGCTCATCACAGTCACTACTATGGTATCGCCCTTGAGCTTACCCTGTGACTTCATATGATCACCGACTATGGCCATTATCTGGTCACCGTCAACTATATTGCCCAGCTCGTCCACTGCCAGCAGTCTGTCGGCATCACCGTCAAATGCAAGTCCGATATCGGCCTTCTCATATACTACTCTGGCCTTGAGTTCTTCCATATGAGTCGATCCGCAGTTGGCATTGATATTGGTTCCGTCAGGCATGTTATGGATGGGTATAACGCTTGCTCCGAGCTCCTTAAGAGCCTCAACGGATGTATAATAACTTGCTCCCTCCGCGCAGTCCACAACGATCTTGATACCGGTAAGATCTACAGGAACTGCCTTGATGGAATGGTTGATATATTCTTCCCTCGCATCGGTACGATACTTGATCTTGCCGACCTGAGCTCCGGTAGGGAAGGGAACATCCTTCATATTACTCTTTATCAGAGCCTCTATCTCATCTTCCAGTTCATCAGAGAGCTTGTATCCGTTGCCATCAAAGAACTTGATGCCGTTAAACTCAACGGGATTATGGGATGCCGATATCACTACACCTGCATCCACCTTGTACTTCTTGGTAAGATATGCAACCGCAGGAGTGGGCATCACTCCGACATATACCGCATTGGCTCCCACACTGCACACACCCGCCATAAGAGCATTGGCAAGCATATCTCCCGATATTCTGGTATCGCAGCCTACCATTATGGTGGGCTTATGTTCATTCTCTCTTGTGAGGACATGAGCACCGGCCTGACCCAGCTTAACTGCCAGGTCTATTGTCAGTTCATCACCGACTACGCCTCTCACACCGTCAGTACCAAATAATCTGGCCATTATCCTACTCCGTTCTGTGTATTATTCTCCGCCTCTGACCTTGACTCTTACCCTGTATTCACGGGCCACCTTGGTCCCGTCAGGAAGTGTAAAGCTTACAGGCATTATATAGACACCGTCATTCAGTTCTTCGATCTTCTCGTTCTTCATATACTTATCTGCATCCACGATACCGACGATCGCATCTTCATCCACTTCGGCCAAAGCTCTCTTAAGGCCCTGTACCTCGATGTACAGATAATCATCCTCTTCATCTATGTAGGCATCAAGCCCTTCGGGAATACCGGTAGTGTGAATATGCTCATAAGCAACCTTGTATTCCTTTGTCATTTCCTTTTCAACATGGGCGGTTGCCTCTACCATGGCAGCATCGCTTCCTCCCACAAGGGACACACCGTCAGGAATATATTCTCTTATGTCGATCGTGTTCGTTACATCCGTATCTCTTCCTGTAACATCCACAGCCTCA
>JAEEGL010696990.1_pt1 | contig 10804 bp, 9 predicted proteins | sample 9134231 | NCBI WGS metagenome assembly JAEEGL01 (sample SAMN16246548, study PRJNA631951) | gut metagenome | biome: gut microbiome; feature: rumen; material: fiber-attached | host: Bos | place: Iran: Karaj | collected 2018-10
AATATCCCGACAAGCATTATACAGGTATTGACCTGACACCAAAAATGATCGAGGTCGCCAAACGAAAGAAGCTGAGGGGCGTAGAGCTTGTGGTCGGCGACTGCGAGAAACTGCCGTTTACTGAGAATTCTTTTGATGTTGTGATCTGCTGCGAGAGTTTTCATCATTATCCCAATCCGCAGGATTTCTTTGGCAGCGTCTACCGTGTCCTCCGTCCGAACGGCAGACTGATCCTGCGTGATATGACAATGAATTCTGCTGCGGTGCGCTGGTTCTGCAATACCGTTGAAATGCCGCTTGCGCATCTGATCGGCAAAGGCGATGTCCGCATCTATGGCAGAGATGACATCAGAAAGCTGTGTGATAATGCCGGACTGCACATGGAGTCCTTTGAAAAACGAGGTTTCTGCCGTTTGCATTGTGTGGCGAGAAAATTAAGATAAAACGAAAGGATAATAGTATGATACATATCAGATAATTATGGATAAGAAACAAGCTTAAAACATCATATGGCATATCTCTGTAATATAAATCTGATGCTTCTTACCTTTAATTATAATAACTTACAAACTTTTTTAAGTCATATTTTCTCTATACCATCACTGATATGTTGCACATCACAATGTAATATAGTTCATAATTATTTGGTATTCAAAGATACTATCCACTCACATATCGTATCGAGCGCGAGCTTTCCGTTCCCGACGTTGCAATGGTTCTGAGCATCCTCCTTGTCGGTGAACAACCGGAACGTAAGGCTTCGCACGTTTGTGAGCATATTTATCTCCCGACCGATGAGCCGGTAGTCGATGAAGTGATCTCCGTTCGCACCGAGTATCAGCATATCTTGGGTTATATTATCAGCTACCGGCGTGAGATCGTAAAGCTTCAGTTTCTTCGCGTAGCTGTAAGCGTCCGGCGCTTCGTATGCGTAACAGCCGTGTTTAATTCCCCAGTCGATGATCGGGGAATTTTTTGCTTTCTTCCCGAAAACGAGGTTGAGCAGAGGGCGGGCGTGGAGTTTCATCAATGTGTGGAATGCCCGCTGTGTCGGCTGAGGCTGCATACTCACCAGAATGTCCTGAAAGCACGGGAAAACCGACCAAGCGACGACTTTTGTGATACGCTTGTCAAATGCGGCGGCGCGGGGCGCGAGATACCCGCCGAGTGATATTCCGACAATGGTGATATCGGATAGATCAAAGTAATCAAGCACAGCCTTCACCGGCTTTTCCCATTCGTGTGTGAAATGCATACCCTGCATTCGCATCACGCCGCCCTGTCCGGGACCCTCAAACAGATATACCTCAAATCCCTTTTCCTGCAAGTACAGGAGCGAAAAAAGGAACTCCTCGAAATAGCTGTCGTTTCCGCCGTGTATCAGGATCTTTCCCTTGCACTCGCCGAACGGCTTAACGTGCATCACGGGAAGTTTCACGTTCTCAAAAGGCACATCATAACGCTCTATGCGCGGGTTCTCACCCTCGAAATAATCGGCGTAATATTCGTTGAACAGCTTCGTTGCGAGCTCGTAGTATTTGCGCTTGTTGGGGTCGCCATCGTACATGAAAAACTCGCTCATGCGGTAGTACGCTATCGCGTTTCCGGTACGTTCTTCTCGCATGGCTGTGTTGCCGAGCTGTATCAGCTCGCGCTTCCAGTCAGCGCTGTTTTTTATCTTTGCTGCAACAGGCTGAACATCTTCGAGCCGCCCGCCGTCCCAGTTTATCACGCGGTTGAGCTGATAGTCGAAATTGCGTTCATCGTTCAGCTTATAAACGCCTTTTTTCAACACTATCGGCTGTGATATGTCATACCTTCTCACTGTTTGTTCTCCTTTTTGCTTTTTCGCTGTATCACGACAAGCAAGTGTTTTTCTGCGTTTTTATCGGGGGCTTTCCGTTCGCCCCCGAACCCCTTCGGGGCTGTGTATTACAGAATACTACATTTTCCAGTTTGCGGAAACAAGCTGCTGCTCGGTCATGCGGCGGTAAATACCGTTCTTTTCGTACAGCTCAGCGGGCGTTCCGTCCTCTGCAACAATTCCGTCACCAAGCACGACAATGTGATCCGCATTCGCGATAATAATTAATAATTATGGTGTCCGCTTCGCGGATGATCTGAATTGTGACAAAAAACATTATTCTTCGTTGAGCGTCACTATCATAAATTACGGCAAATATACCATTATTTTCATTTGTCAAATTTCAAGTGAATGTGCTTCCAATCCGGCATTGCGGCTCTTAACCTATCCCAGTTCGGCATAGGAAAATTGCCGGATTTTTCACGCAGTTTATTGAACTCACAGTCGAGATATTCCATTTCATTTACCGCATTTCTGCAATGATCAGTTGCGACAAGTTCACCTATCGTTGTCTTTGCAATACCAAGCATAGCGAGTTTCATTGCCGCCATTTTCGGCTTGCTTTTAAAGTATGTTTCATCACCGACAGGGCGTATCTTTATTCCCGATTTTCGTATAAGTGCGTAACCTTCCTCGGCGGCTTTCAGTAACAGATCTATAGCCTGCCGCGGAGCTGTCCGCAGGTCGCAGTCATATGCGTAGCTGATATACACTATCGGCAGGATAAACGCGGCGTGACAGTAAAGCCAGCCCTCCATATCGTCGATGAAAACGAGCCCGTATTTCGTTCCCGAAAATGCTTTTGTCAGCACAGCTTTCTGCCGCTCTGTCGGAAATCTGTGCAGCCCGCCGACAGTAAGGCGTGAAGCACCGAAACGCACGCATACCGAGTAAGTCTTTTCGCGCACGCCGCCTGTTCCCTGAAATCCGAACAGAAGGGTCTTGTCGTCACCTGCGAGTCTGTGAAACTCGCGTTCGGTTTCTGCCGTACGAAGATTGTTCCCGACAAGCACGAACAGCGGCGCGTTTACTTTCGTGAGGTCGGGCAGGAGCGCTGTCTGCTGCTGCCCCTGCATTATCGAAAAAACGATATCGTAACGCTCGTTTTCGTCCGTCTTTTCAATTACTTTCGGATAATCGACAGTCTTGGTTTTCTGCAATTTGTGTTTGATGCGAAGTCCGTATTTTTCGAGTTTTTTCTTTGTTTTTCCTTTCGCACAGACGGTCACATCGTTGCCCGCGCGGCAGAGAACGTGCGTCAGATATGAACCGATCACTCCGCAGCCGTAAACAAGTATTTTCATCTCTTCATCTCCCATTTCGCTTTTTTCATCATTATCAGCAGCCCGCCGAACTGCCATATATTTCCTATGCTTATCCATGCAGCGGTAAGCGCGTTTGTTATCGCAACGTCACCAAACAATTTCAGTATCATAGTTGCCGCCATTCCGACCGGCAGACAGAATATCCAGCACCATTTTGGATATGGCGTAAGACCTTTCACAAACGCAGCAATGTGCGCATAGCTCTGCACCGCAAAGAATATAAGGAACATCACAACACCCGGGAGCAGGAAATACAATCCGAATTTTATTGTGCTGTCATACGCCGTTTCGGGGCTGACATTCATCATGTATTTGTAAAAGAAAACGCAGGCGAGACATGGAACGTGGACACCGCAGCCGCCGAATATCAGATAGCCGAAGATGCCGCTTCGGTAGATGTGCGCGTACTTTTCGGAAAAGGGCGCGATCATGCGGTATATTGCAAAATAGCATAGCCCTTCGAGCGGGATCCCGATAAATCCGAGTAGCGCAGAAACGAATATCTGTGTATCCGAGAGCGAGAGATACGCTGACAGCTTTCTTTCAAGTCCGTCAAGACTTTCGTCGCCAGTCCCGTAACCGAGAATGAAGTCACCGATAAACACCTTTATTCCTGCGAATAAACCAATTATCAGAAGCTTTCTTATGCGCGTTTTGTCGAGTGTATTGTCTATTCCGATATCATTCATTTTCGTTATGCCCCCTGTGCCATTTCTACACTGAAAAACTGATGTAATGCTTTATAACTGTCATCGGAAAGATTATGTTCCAATCGGCAGGCGTCCTCTGCGGCAGTTATTTTATCAACATTCAGAAATGTCAGCATATCCGTAAGAAAAATAAATCTGTCCTCTATATTACGAGCTTCGGCGACTCCCTTTTTCGTGAGCGAAATACTCCCGTCGTCGTATGCTTTTACATATCCGATATTGCGAAGTTCTCTTAACGCAACACAAACGGTCGGTCGCGAAACGTGAAGTTCAGATGCGACATTCACGCCTTTGACTCTGCCGCCGGACAATTGAAGCTTATATATCGTTTTGAGATAGTTTTCAATCTTTTCTTTGCCGAGCATTTCATCACCTCGCTATTAGCATCTGCTAACCGTCGCATAAAATTGTTTTCATTTACTTTTATCATTCACACAAACTTCAAACCACTTTTCAGGCTATAAGATATTTTATAGCCTGTCATTTATCAATTTTTGCCTTCATGATTATCCCGACCGACACTAAAAACGACAGTATATCGGAAATGGGCTGGAGCGTGAATATCCCCCATTCACCCCATATCGCCGGAATAATGAACAGCAGCGGAATGAATACTATCCCTTGCCGCATTATCGAGATAAACAGCGAACGGATGTACATTCCGACATTCTGCATATACATTCCCGACACCGCGTAAAACGGCATAAACGGGAAAGAGATACATTGAAGCCTTACCATGAGCGCGGCTTTTTCCGTCACCTCCGGGTCGCTTGAAGAGAATGCGGCGGTAAGCGGTTCCGCAAATATTGCGATCAGTACACCCGCAATCGTAAGAAAGACAGTACCTATCGTGACGGTCATACGGAACGCGGCTTTCACGCGGTCGTACTGCTTCGCGCCGTAGTTTATCGCGCATATCGGCTGAAATCCCTGCCCGAAGCCTATCATCAGCAGATATGCCGCCGATGAAACACGAGTTGAAACAGTCATTGCTGCGATAAGCGACGCGCCGTAGGGAACAGCCGCGTTGTTGAGCAGTACAGACGCGATGCTCGTAATACTTTGTCGCGAGAAATTCGGAGCACCGCCGAGCAGTATGTGATACATCCGTCTGTTTTTCAGATCAAACGAAAAGAAGCGCATCGGGATATTCCCGTGCTTTGCAGATATTATATACAGCACGGCGCAGGACGCGATCTGACCGATTGTTGATGCGACACCGGCACCCGTTATCCCCATATCAAAGCCGAGAATGAACAGCGGGTCGAGAAAGAGGTTCCCGAACATCCCCACGCCCATTCCGATCATGCCGTCCTTGATATTCCCACAGAGCCGGAGCTGATTATAGACCGTTGTCGAAAGCATCTGGAACGGTATTCCGACGCAGATAACGACCATGTATGAAACAGTACAGTCAAGAAGACCTTCCGAAGCACTCCCGCCGAGAAGTGCAGAGATCGGCTGTACGAATATCACGGAGATCACAGCAAGAACAACACCCGCAGCGGATGCGAGAAACACTCCGAGCGAGGCTGTTTTTGCCGCTTCGTCATGCTTGTTCCCGCCGATCATACGCGCCATTGTGTTGCCGCTTCCGTAGCCGAACCAGAACCCGAGTGCCTGAATAAATGAGCAGAACGGGAACACAACGCCGACCGCAGCGGTCATATCCGTGTTGTCTTTCAGTCCTATCCAGAATGTGTCCGTCAGGCTGTACAGCGTTGCCACCAACATTCCAAGCATCGTCGGCAGCGCCGTTTTTATCAGCAGCGGACGCAGCGGCTCAGTCAGTATTTTCTGTCTGCGAATCTCGCTTTTGTCACTCAACTTTTCTTGCCTCTCCCGTCGATCCGTTTACTGCAACCATGTCGCCGTCGCACAGTTTCGTTGTCGCATAACCTACACCGAGTACAGCAGGTATTCCATACTCGCGTGCAACGATAGCCGCGTGGGAAAGAGACGCACCCGTGTCCGCGACTACTCCCGCCGCGAGCCTGAACAGCGGCGTCCACTCCGGGTCGGTATAAGGGCAGACGAGAATGTCGCCCTTCTGCATTTTGTAAAACTCTTCGGGACCGTGTATCACCCGCGCCGGTCCGACAGCTTCGCCGCAGCTGCCGCCGGTTCCTTTCAGCACATCGCCCGACATATCAAACGCTTCGAGCTTGCAGCGTTCCCACACCTTTTCCGCGAGCGGACGATTGCCCTTGCGAAGGTTGATCTTTGCTTTGTCGTCTTCATTCAGACCGCCGCGTCTGCACGCATTTATCAGCTCGTCAAAGAACAGATACGCGATATTATCACGACAGTCAGAATTGCCGCAGAGAAGCTTCGCAATACGTTCCAGAATGCGTCTTGCGCGGAAGAACAGCTCCTCCCACATATACTGCGATTCCTCGCGCATGACATGGAAATATCGGTGATACTCAACGTTTTTCTTTACTTTTTCAAATTTTGCTGCGCCGCATAATTTTTCGAGCTTTGACATTATCTCCGTAAATTTCTCAGCACCATCGTCAAGCGAATTATCCACTCCGATAAGCGGTCGTATTATCCCCATAAGCCGCTGCGGAGCTTCAATGAACGAGCGTGAATAAATGCAGTAACAGTTGAAGTCGAGTTTGTAGCCGTTGGTCTTCATAAACTCATCGAACAGTGCCGCCATTGACGGATATTTCGTGCGGACCTCTTCATACGTCATTCCGTTTTCGATATCACGGCGCAGCTCCGGGTCGCCGGTTATTGCTCTTGCGAGCGCGGCAATATCGCGGCTGACCATAGCGGTCTTGTATTCCAGACCTCCGTAAAGATCGTCGGAAGTGAGTTCTTTATCGATCTTTTTCAGAAGTTTCGCAAGACTTCCGTTTGTGAAAAACGCGGGAAACAGCGCGTATTTGAAACGCCCATAGCACAGCTTCTGTTCGAGCTTTATCAATCCTTCCAGTTCGTCCGCACAACCGTTCAGATCAAGCTTTCCGAAATCGAGCTGCGCGAGTCTTTTCATCTTCTCTTTTGCGCCGGAAATGTACGGTTCAAGGCATTTTCTGCAATGCTCGTAATCCTTCAGCTCGCCAAGCATTGCAGGGAAACGAAATACTTTTGCTCCGACACGTTTCTTCGTTGACGGAAGGTATGTCACGCCGTTTTCGTCGATGACCGGCTCCATGCTGAAATCAAGTCCGACCTCGTTGAATATGTTGGTCTTCTGGTCGTTTATCGTGCGGCAAAAATATTCGTCGAGCGGGTAAAACGGCATTGGCAGCTTTTCGAGCAGGAACGACATATTCTTTTTCAGCATACCTTTGAGCGGATTTCGTTTTACATAATCCTCGATAAATTTTTCATCGATATTTTCATTCAATGTCGTTATTGCGCGAGCCTGTAAAATGTACGCTTTCCCGTCGCGGAACGCCCACTCAATGTCCATTGGCATACCGTAGTAATTCTCGACTTTTACAGCTTCCGCACACAGCGTTTTTATCTGCGTATCATTGAGTGCGCGGGCTTTTCTGCGCTGTTCGTTTACCGCAATTTCAGCAGTTCCGTTTTCCGCATAAACTATTTCCGTCGCCTTCGAGCCGATAACTATATTCTTCACTGTGCCGTCTTTGGCGCAGGTGTATGTATCGGCTGTTACGCGTCCTGAAACTACGCTCTCACCAAGCCCGTAAGACGCGTTTATCTGCATTTCGTCACGGTTTCCGCTTACCGGATCGGCTGTGAAGATAACACCCGCTGTCTCGCTTTCGACCATTTCCTGAACGACAACCGCGAGTGCGATACCGCTCTGCCCGTAGCCCTGCTTCTGCCGGTAAACAACGGCTCTGCCGCCCCACAGCGACGCGTAACAATCGAGAATACGGGCTTTGAGTTGTTCCAAACCTCTGACATTCAGATACGTTTCCTGCTGTCCCGCGAAGCTCGCGTCCGGCAAGTCCTCGGCGGTCGCAGACGAACGCACTGCTACTCTCACGTTTTCGCCGAGCTTTTCGTATTCCGCAAGAACTGCATTCCACACGCTTTCGGGGAGATTTCCGGCTGTTATACGCTCGCGGAATTTTGCTGCTGCACTTAACAGTTTTGCTTCATCGTCACCGGCATTTTGCAGCTCATCGGTGATAAATCCCGCAAGCCCGTTTTCCGCTATAAATGCGCGGTACGCGTCCGATGTAACGACAAAGCCCATCGGAACTGCAAGTCCCGCAGAAGTCATTTCACCGAGATTTGCGCCCTTTCCTCCGGCTTTAGGAACATCGTTTTTTCCAATTTCCGCAAAGCGTTTTACATACACATTTTCACTCATTTTCCACACCTGACCTTTTATGTTTTTTAGTGTGATATTTCGCTCTTTTTATCATCTTTAAGATAGTTTCTCATGCTCGCAACGCCTATCGCAATCGTTGACGAATTGTGCAGGAATGCCGATGTCGCTGGCGGCAAAATTCCGGCAACTCCGAGAATAATCAGCCCGAGATTGAAACCGATTATCGCGCGGTAATTCCAGTGTATGCGCTTCATCAGCTCCGCGCTTATTTTCCGTAATGTCAGCAGACAGTACAGATCGTCCGCTGAAATTGTTATATCCGCGATCTCACGCGCTATCGCCGCACCGGTGCTTATCGCAATTCCTGCATCGGCTTCGGACAGGGCAGGGGAATCGTTCACGCCGTCACCTATCATTATAACTTTTCGGCCTGCAGTGTGTTCTTTTCTGACAAATTCAGCTTTGTCTTCCGGCAATACTTCATAGTAAAATTCATCTACTCCGACTTTCGTCGCGACCGCTTCGGCAGTGCGTTTGCTGTCGCCGGTCATCATCACGACCTTTGATATTCCTAACTTTTTCAGTCCGGTGATAACATCGGCGGCTTCGGTTCGCAGAGGATCTTCGATGCATATAACGGCTGCGAGTTTTCCTCCCACTGCAAGATACAGATGAGAGTATTCGGAAGGCAGTTCGTTCAGTTTGTTTTTCTCAATGTCCGGAACTTGCACGCCCTCGTCCTCAAACACAAAATGATAGCTTCCGATAACAGCTTTTCTGCCGTCTATGGAACTTGAGATTCCATGAGCGACAACGTACTGCACAGCCGAGTGCTTTTCCTCGTGTAGCAGTCCGCGTTTTTCCGCCTCGTTCACAACAGCGTTCGCTATCGAGTGAGGATAATGCTCTTCGAGGCACGCCGCTAATCGTAAACATTCGCTTTCGTCACAGCCGCCGAATGTCACTATCTTCGCAACTCTCGGCTCGGCGTGGGTGAGCGTTCCGGTCTTGTCGAAAACTATCGTGTCAGCTTCCGCGACAGCTTCGAGAAAGCGTCCGCCCTTGACGGTAATACCGTGTGTACTGCTTTCACGCATCGCGGATATCACAGAAACCGGCATTGCAAGTTTCAGCGCGCAGGAAAAATCCACCATAAGTATCGACAGCGCTTTAGTCGCGTTTCGTGTCAGGAGATATGTCAACAGCGTTCCGCCGAGGCTGTACGGAACGAGCTTGTCGGCGAGGTGAGTTGCCTTGCTCTCGGCTTCGGATTTGAGCTTTTCCGACTCCTCGATCATCTTCACAATGCGGTCGTATTTGCCGCTGCCGGAAGTCTTGTCGACGCTGATTATAACACTGCCGTCCTCGACTACAGTCCCGGCGTAAACGTAACTTCCCGGCTTCTTGTGAACAGGCATTGCTTCGCCCGTCATAGATGCCTGATTAATTTCGGCTTCACCGTGTATGACCTTGCCGTCGAGCGGTATCATCCCGCCTGTGCGCACGACTATTTCGTCGCCCGCCGAGACCGTGTTTATAGGAACAAGAACTTCCTTATCCTCTGTTTTCAGCCACACTTTATCAACGCCGAGCGACATTGTACGCGCGAGATCATCGACCGAACGCTTGTGTGTCCATTCTTCGAGCAGCTCGCCGACTTTCAGCAGGAACATCACTGATGACGCAGTCTTTGTATCACGGCGTATCAGCGAAACGACGATAGCTGTCGCGTCAAGTATAGCTACTTCTATCTTTTGTTTTGCGATACATCGGAGCGCATCACGGACGTATTTCAGTGATTTTATTGTCGCTATTCCGAACCGCACGGGAGCAGGCAGTATCAGCTTGCTTATAAATCGTTTCGATATTTCAAATATCAGCTTATCTTCAAATCTGCGGTCAAGCTCGCGGGTCGAATGTTCGAGTACAAGAGCGTTCGCAGTTTCATCACTATACGAGAACTTGGCGAGTGCAGTGATAACTTCCGAGCGCTTTCCGCTGTATTCTATCGCCGCGTCACCTGTCCTGTCAAACACTTTTACGGCAGTAACAAACGGTTTTGAACGAAGATATATTTCAAGAATATCGGCTTGTCTGAAACTCATTCGTGACTGTGCGATATGTACTCTCAAACGTCCGTTTGACTCATGTAATATCTGACATTTCATACTTCATCTGCGGGAGTATCTTTGCTCTCGTCCTCGATGATCTCATCGGTTTTCGCGTCACGTTTCTCGTTTATGTCACGAGCGTCTGCGAGAATGTCACCGCATCCCTCACGCACTTTTGTTGCCTGTGTCATAACGCAGTCCTTCGCGCGGATTACTGCCGCTGTCGTGTGAGCATAGACTTTCTTAGCCTCCTTCGATGAGAGTATCTTCACTCCCGCTGTTCCGATAAGAAAGCCTCCCGCAAGCAATGCGATGTTCTTTAATGCACTCATTTTTATTCTTCCTTTCAATATACTATTATATTAGCAAAGACTAACCGTAGCATAGTGTTAGCGCTGTCTAACCTCATATAATATATCACCGTTTTTCAAAAAAGTCAAGAGATTTTTCAAAAATATCCTTGTATTACCGCACGTCAATGATGTCAAGCATGATGAAATGGTTTTGCGGACAAAGCGGGAAGAACCAAA
>JAEEGL010737699.1_pt1 | contig 10804 bp, 8 predicted proteins | sample 9134231 | NCBI WGS metagenome assembly JAEEGL01 (sample SAMN16246548, study PRJNA631951) | gut metagenome | biome: gut microbiome; feature: rumen; material: fiber-attached | host: Bos | place: Iran: Karaj | collected 2018-10
CGCCATTTTCGCCGTGGCGCGCGTGTGGGACGCCGTGAACGACCCCATGATGGGCACCATCGTGGATAAAACCAAAACAAAATGGGGCAAATGCAAGCCCTATCTGCTCTTCGTGCCGGCGGTGATCATGATCACCACCATTCTGCCGTTCTTCAACAATATGTACGCCGAGCCCATCGATAAATACTACGTGCAGTTTGCCGAGGATACCTCCGTTGTGGCGCAGTATGACGAGGCGCTTCTGCAGGAAGCCTTTACCTACGAGGATAAGGATAACCCCGAACTCAACGGCAGTTATATCCTCGTTCCCGCGGGCGGCACCTGGGATCTCCAGAAAGATGAAAACGGGAACTTCGCGGTGGACGACGCCGGCAACATGGTAAAAAACGACGCCGTGATCTTCCGCGTGACCGAAAACGCGGACGGGACGAAGACCTACGCGAAGGTGGAGGATATCACCGAAGGGCTCACGCTCGTGCAGCGCTTCCAGGAAGAAAAGGGCATTGTGAAAAAGACCGGCGGCACCGCCGTGATGATCGTTGCGTGGGCCGCCTTCTCCTACATCCTCTGGGGCATGACCTACACCATCGGCGATATCCCGCTGTGGGGCGTGACCAGCCTGATGACCGAAAGCCAGGAAGACCGCGCGAAGGCGCTCACCCTTGCCCGTGCCGTGGCAAACGTTGGCATGATCGGCACGCTCTTTACGATGATCGCGCCCTCCTTCAACGGCATCTATATGGCCAAGGGCATGGACCAGGCGCACGCGCTGCGGTATTCGTATATCACGCTGGCCGTGGTGATGACGGTGTTTGCCTCCATCCTCTTCCAGGTGGCGGGCTTCGCCGTGAAGGAAAAGGTGACGCCGAAGAACGAAAAACGCTACACGATCAAAGAAAACTTCAAGATCATGTTCGGCAACAAGCCTTTCCGCCAGATCCTGATCTCCGGCATCCTGAGAAGCCCCATCCAGCTGCTCGGCATCATCGCCATGACGCTGATCATGTATTACTTCTTCAATAACGATATCGGCAAAACGCTCGCTTCCGAAGGCCCCGCGCTCATCGGCAAGATCGTTGTGCTCGTGATCGGGCTCTTCGGCGGCATGATCGGCTTCCCGCTCTTCGCGCCGAAGCTGATCCAGAAATTCGAGAAGAAAAAACTGTATAACTTCTTCTCTCTGGTGGGCGCCGTTCCCTTTGCGCTCATCTTCGTGCTCTTCCTCGTGTTTAAGGGCAACATCCTCACCTGGCCCGGCATGATCATTATGTCCGTTCTCTTCTTTATGGCGGGCGCCTCCATGGGCTCGCTCAACGTGCTGCAGAGCGTAATGATCGCGGACTGCGTGGACTACGAGGAATACACCAACGGCACCCGCCCGGACGGCGTGTTCTTCTCCGGTCAGAGTTTCATCACCAAACTTTCGGCCGGTATCGCAACGCTGATCTCCGGCGCGGTTTACGGCTTCGTGGGGTTCTCGGATTCCAAGATCACGTTTTTGAACAACGCGCTGATCGCGGGCGCCGATTTCAAGAAGTTCAATCCCTTCCTGCTGGGCGGCGCTGAAGTGGGCAAGTTCTCCGCCGCGATGTTCTTCCTCATCTCCATCCCGCCGGCGATCGGCATGGTGCTGGCCGCCATCCCCACGCTGAAATACGCGCTGCCGGACGCCGAGCACACCCGCATGCTGGACGAACTCAACGCGAAGAGAAACGCGAAGGAATAAGGCCGCGGCAAGGCGCGGTGCAAATGATGTATTTCGCTCCGCGAAAAATGATGTTTTGCCTTGCGGCAAAATGATGCAGTTTGCTTTCGCAAACAATGATGTGTTCCGCGATGCGGAACATTTCGGAAGCACTTCATGCCTGATTATAATTGATGATTCCCCGTATCGGAAGCGATTCCGGTGCGGGGATGTTTTTTCAATCATTCATCTTCAATCATTAATCATTAATCATTAATTAATCAATCTCCCGTCTGCCGCAAAAATGATGAAAAAAAACCTCTTGACAACCGGGATCTTTTATGATATAGTATCGCCTGTAAAGTTCCGTTCTTTACACCACTTTTACGAAGGAGAAGGCGTTTTTCATGGCGAAAGATCTGCAGATCACCCTACTGATGGATTTCTACGGCGACATGCTCTCACCGAAGCAGCGTGAGTTTCTCGATCTGTATTACAACGAAGATCTCTCTCTGGCCGAGATCGCCGCAAACGTGGGCATCACGCGCCAGGGCGTGCGCGACGCGATCAAGCGCGCGGAATGCCAGCTGATCGAAATGGAAGAGCGCCTGAAACTCGCCGCGCGTTTCAAAGAGGTGCGCAAGGGCCTTGAGGAGATCATGGAATGCGCCACGCGCATCAGCGCCGAGAACCGCAAAAGCGGCCTCTCGCGCGAGATCAACGACCTTACCGTGCGCATCAAATCCATCGCGATCTCCCTTTCAGAATAATTCAGCGGAGGTTTACCCGTGGCATTTGAAGGCTTATCCGATAAATTAGACGCCGCTTTCAAGAAACTGAGAAGCAAAGGCACCCTCACCGAGGCCGACGTGCGCGAGGCCATGCGCGAGGTGCGCCTCGCGCTGCTCGAAGCCGACGTGAGTTACAAGGTGGCCAAGGATTTCACCAACCGCGTTACCGAAAAAGCGATCGGCGCGAAGGTGACCGAAAGCCTCACCCCGGCGCAGATGGTGATCAAGATCGTAAACGAAGAACTCACCGCGCTGATGGGCGGCACCGCCGCGCGCCTCAATACCGCGCCCCATCCCCCCACCGTGGTGATGATGTGCGGCCTGCAGGGTTCCGGTAAAACCACCCACGCCGCGAAGATCGCGAAATTCCTCAAGGGCAGAGGCCACCGGCCGCTGCTTGCCGCCTGCGATATTTACCGCCCCGCGGCCATCAAGCAGCTGCAGGTGATCGGCGAGCAGGCGGGCGTGCCCGTGTTTGAGATGGGGCAGATCAACCCCGTAACCATCGCGAGCGAAGCCATCAGGCTCGCCAAAGACCAGGGCTACGACTACGTTTTGCTCGATACCGCCGGCCGGCTGCACATCGACGAACAGCTCATGCAGGAACTCCGGGAGATCAAGGCCGCCGTGCACCCCCACGAGATCCTTTTAGTGGTGGACGCCATGACGGGCCAGGACGCCGTGAACGTGGCCTCCACCTTCAACGAGGAACTGGGCGTTGACGGCCTCGTGCTCACAAAACTGGACGGCGACACCCGCGGCGGCGCCGCGCTCTCCGCCAGAGCCGTAACGGGCAAGCCGATCAAATTCGTGGGCGTGGGCGAAAAACTGGACGACCTCGACACCTTCCACCCCGACCGCATGGCTTCCCGCATCCTCGGCATGGGCGACGTGCTCTCCCTCATCGAGAAGGCCGAAACGGCGCTCGACGAAAAGCGCGCCGAAGAACTGGAGCGTCGGCTCAAAGAGAATAAATTCGATCTCAACGACCTGCTCATGCAGATGGAAGAGATGAAAAAGATGGGCTCCATGCGCGATCTGCTCGCCATGATCCCGGGCGTGGGCAAACGCCTGAAAGACGTGGACATCGACGAGCGCGCGTTCGACAAAACGAAGGCCATCATCTATTCCATGACGCCGAAAGAGCGCGCAAAGCCCGAGATCATCAATCCCTCGCGCAAGCGCCGCATCGCCGCGGGCTGCGGCATGCAGGTGGAAGACGTCAACCGTCTGCTCAAGCAGTTCAAGCAGATGCAGCAGATGTTCAAGCAGTTCGGCGGCAGGGGCGGCAAAAAGAAAATGCGCCGCATGGCGCCGGGCGGCGGGTTCCCGGGCGGGTTCCCCGGCGGATTCCCGGGCATGTAACCGTACTTTAACACGAAACCGTGTTTCAGATAAGTAAATTTATTATTGGAGGAAACAATAATGGTAAAAATCAGACTGCGCCGTATGGGCGCCAAAAAAGCCCCCTTCTATCGCATCGTGGTTGCGGATTCCAGATATCCCCGCGACGGCCGCTTCATTGAAGAACTCGGCTACTACAACCCCATGACCGAACCGGCCGACGTAAAGGTTGACGGCGACAGAGTGAAAGAATGGATCGCCAACGGCGCGCAGCCCACCGATACCGTGAAGGCGCTTCTGAAGAAAAACGGCGTGATCGACTGATCGCCGTTTCTTTGCAGCGTGAAAAACAAACCGCAGTTCCCAGCCGCCTTGTTCGTCCGCAATAAGGCGCTTGTGGTTTTCACGCGCATCGGCGGACAGAAAGGGTATAAACTATTATGGAAGAATTGCTTCTCAACGTTGCCCGCGGCCTTGTGAACGAGCCCGACGCCGTTACCGTTACGGTGGACGAGCCCGATGAAGAGGGCGTGTACGTTTACCATCTGCACGTAGCCGAGGGCGACATCGGCCGCGTGATCGGCAAACAGGGCCACATCGCCAAGGCCATCCGCGTGCTCATGCGCTCGGCGGGCGTGCGCGAAAACAAAAAGGTCCAGGTAGAGATCGACTGATCCGAACCGCCGGCTGAACGGGCAGCACGCCCTTCTCCGGCGTTTTTTTGACGGAATTTTATCGTATGACAGAACTCATTATTTTTGATCTTGACGGCACGGTGCTCGATACGCTCGCGGACCTCACCGCGGCGCTGAACCACGCGCTTATAAAAAACGGCCTGCCGCCGCGCACGGCGGCGGAGACCCGCACCTTTGTGGGCAACGGGATCAGAAAACTCATCGAGCGGGGCGCGCCCTCCGGCACGCCGGAAAACGTTATAAACGCCGTGCACGCCGATTTTACGGCATATTACGCCGAACACTGCGCGGACGCCACCCGCCCCTACCCGGGCGTGCGGGAGATGATCGCCGCCCTGCGCGCGGCGGGGATGAAAACCGCGGTGGTTTCCAACAAGGCCGATTACGCGGTGCAGACGCTGGCGGCGCGGTATTTTCCGGGGGATTTTGATTATGCCGCGGGCGAACGCGAAGGCGTGGCCCGCAAACCGGCGCCGGATATGGCGGTAAACGCGCTCCGGGCGCTCGGCGTGGCAAAGGAAAACGCCGTTTTCGTGGGCGACAGCGAGGTGGATATCGAAACCGCCCGCAACGCCGGTCTCCGGTGCCTGAGCGTGACCTGGGGCTTTAAGGAGCGCGCGTTTCTGCTGGCGCACGGCGCCGGGACGCCGGTGGATTCACCGGAAGAAATAACGGAATTAATGATTAATGATTAATGATTAATGATTAATGATTAAAGATTAATGATTAATGATTGATGATTATTAAAACATCCGCCCCGTACCGGACTTTCCGATACGGGGCGGTTTCATATAATGCGCAAGCGCGAAGAAAGCTGCGTCATCCGCGCCGCGCCGCAGTTTCCCGCATCCACCATGCCACCGCGGAGGCGAAGCCGTGGCAGCAGGAGGCGTGGGCGTGCATATTCTCCCATAGCGTGCCGGTGGCGCGCGCCATGGGCAGGAAGAACGCCCGGATCTCCTTTTCCACAAGGGCGTATTCCCCCTGCCGGAAGAGCGTTTCGAGCCGCAGGTAATTGCCGATGAACGCGTTGGAAACGGGCACGTCCGGGAACCGGGTTTCGGGGTCCCTGCCCGGGCCGAAGGCGGTTTTCATGCGCGCCCAGAGCGCCGGATGGCTCTCCGGCGTGGCCGTGCCCGTGAAAAAGGCGTAATACTGCGCGGTTTCGGTGTGGTTCCCGGCGAGCACGAGCGCCCCGCCCCGGCGCACCGCGTTATCCTGAAAATATGCGCCGTCGAACGCCGTTCTGCGCACGGTCTCTTTGATCCGCGCGGCCTTTTCGGAAAAGGCGGCGCAGCCGTAGAGCGCGCCGAGCGTTTCGAGGAAGCGGGCGTAGAGCATGTTTGTGGGGAAATTCACGTCCTGCGTAAAATCGTTGGCGCGGCTCCACTCCACAAACACCCAGCTTTCGAGCCCCTCGAGCAGGCCGGCTTCGTTCTCATACCCGGCCAGAAAGGCCGCGAGCGCCTCCATCTTGGGCCGCGCCCGCTGTACGAGCGCCGTATCGCCGGTACGGGCGGCGTATTCGCCGAGTTGGAGGCCGTACCACATGGCCCAGTTCGGGATATAGGTGCCGTGCGGATGGTCCGAGGGATAGCACATGGGCAGCATGCCCGCCGGAATATCCCGGAAGGTTTCTTCCATCAGAAAATTCTCGAGGAACGCCTTTTCCACAAGGCTTTTGCCGGTGAGGGCGCGCTCCGCGCGGGCGGTAAAGAAACTGTCGCACAGCCAGCCCGCCCGCTCGCGGGAGGGGCAGTCCATAAAGATATCCACGGCGTTCTGCCGGAAGGTTTCGGCGGCCGCGTTCCAGATCTCTTCAAGTTCGCCGTCCGGCAGGGGCGGCGGGGGCAGCAGCCCCGCGGCGGGGTAATGCTCGCACACCTGCCACACGCGCGAAACCTTTGCGGGCGCGCCCGCGGATAGGATCTCGATATAGCGGTAGGTGTAGGCGGCGAAACTCATGAGCCGGTAGGTGCGCCCGCCCGCGAGCGCCCAGCGCACCGCCGAAGCCATGCCGCCGAATTCCGGCGCGGGAAAGCCTTCGGGCGGCAATACCTCGCTGAACACGGCGAACAACGCCGTATCCGCCGCGGGCGTGATCTCAAGGCAGATATACCCGGAGGTATTGAGCCCCATATCGTATACGGCAAAGCCGTCGGCCGGGAGGCGCACGTCCTCCGGCGCTTCAGGAACGCCCCCGGAGAGCGTGTGTTTATACCCGTAAAGCTCGTTCACCACGGCAACCTCGAGTTCCTCGGGGCGGAAGCCCTTCAGAAGGTCGCCGGTCTCAACGAAGGAACGGTCCCCGTAGGAGCGGTCCGTTTCGCACCGGCGCACCGTGCCCGCGCCCGTCACGCGGCGGGCGGCACGGCGTTCGTAATCGCTGCGCGGGGTCTCGCGCGCGATAAAGCGCTTCGGCCCCACGGGGACGAGAGGCACCGCCGCCGGGAACGCGGCGGGGTCGGTAAAAGCGCGGTCGTATTCCGCACCGAACACGTAACTCTCCGTAAAGGGCCGCTGGAACGAAAACCGCTGCACCTTCCGCACGCGGGCGGTAAAGGCCGCGCCCGCGAAGCCCTCCCCCGCGCCGGTGGCGCAGAGCACGCCGGAACCGGCGCGCACCTCGGCGCACACGAACGAGGACTGGTCCGTGTATTCAAAGCTGTTGGTATTGTAGCCGGCGCAGAGCACGCACAGCAGGTTTTCTTCCGCGGTGAGGAAGGGCGCCAGTTCGATCTCGTCCGCACGGAAAAATCCGTGCCCCGCCCGGGCGGGCCCCTGCGCAGCAAATACGCCGTTTACAAAGATCTGATAGGCGGTGTGCCCGGCGATCGCGAGCACGGCATCCTTCTCCGCCGGCAGGCGCGCCCGCAGCAGGAGCGTGTAGTTCATCTCGTTTTCTTTGCCCTGCGCCCACACGGGCAGGGCTTTTTCAAACCTGTATTCTTTCATGGGAGATCCTCCTTTTTTATCCGCGGTGAAAAACCGCGCTCAAGTTACGAGGGGACGGATCGCGGAGGCGTTGAGCGTGAACAGCAGCTCCACGATCTCGGGCACGGGGACGGCGTATTCGGAGCGGATCCACTGGGTGATCACGCCGAAACTGCCGTTTAACACGTAGGAATAAATATACTGCTGCCGGTCCGGTTCCGTGCTCACCTGCAGATGTTCGAAAAGCTGCAAAAGAGAGATCTGCATGAACCGGCTCTTGAAGGAGGGGTCCGCCGCCGTAACGAGCAGCACGCGGAAGGTTTTATCGTTCTCGCGCACGAAGCGCATAAACGACGCTAAGAATTCTTTGCCGCCGCCGGCAGCCTGCGCGCCGATCTTCCGGATGTGCGCCGCCGTTTCGGAAAGGATCTCCTCCTCCGCCTCGGCGAGCACCTCCCGCGGCTCGGCATAGTGCGCGTAGAAGGTGGAGCGGTTGAGCCCCGCCTTTGCGCAGAGTTCGCGCACCGAGATCTTTTCGATGCCGCCCTTTTCCTCCAGCAGTTCCAGGAGCGCCGCCTGAAACATTTTTTTGGAAAGGCGCGTGCGCTGGTTGTCTTTTACGTTCATTTTGTATTATCCCGTCACTTTCCCGCCGTTTTGTCGGCCTCGCCGCCAAAATTACGTAAACTGATGATTGCATACCCAACACTTTGTTTGTATAATAAGATTGTAACGCGAACCCGCGTGATTGTCAAGAGAAAGAGGATGGACCGATGAAACCAATCAAAACCCTGCTGCCCGCGAGCCGCGTGAAGAGCGAGAGCGTGACCAAAAGCGAAAAATGGCTCGGCTACCTGCTGGGCCCCGCGGGAGCGCTGCTGCTCAACGCCGTGCTCGCCACCTACCTGAACGTATACTATACGGACGTGCTGAATCTCACCCCGCTCTGGGGCGGCGTGTTCCTCACCGCGTTTCCGATCGTTTCCAAGATCATCGACGCCGTGACCAACGTGGTGATGGGGCAGGTGATCGACCGCACGAAAACCAAAGAGGGCAAGGCGCGGCCCTGGCTGCTGCTCTCGGCGTTTTTAGTGCCCGTGACCGGAATCCTGCTCTTTACGGTGCCCGAAAGCGGCGATACCGTGAAGGCCGTGTGGGTGATGCTCTCTTACAACCTCTTTTATTCTTTTGCCTACACGATCTTCAATATGAGCCACAACCTGATGGTGCCGCTCTCCACCCGCGACGGCACGGCCCGGGGCGGCCTTTCGGTGTTCAACCAGATCACCACCATCATGATGAGCGGCATCCTCGTGGCGCTGGTGTTCCCCATGGTGATCATGCCCATGATCGGCGTGGATAAAAGCAAATGGATCACGCTCATGTGCATCCTTTCCATCCTCGCGCTGCCGCTCACGCTCCTGGAATACTTCTTTACCAAAGAGCGCGTTACAGAGGAAACGGACGCGGCGGGCGAAGAAGCCAAACTGCCGTTTGCAAAACAATTCAAGATCCTGTTTACGGATAAATACATGATCCTCCTGTACGCCTATTTTCTGATCTATACCGTCGGCACCACGCTCAAAAACCTCGGCCTCGTATACTACTGCAACTATGTGCTCGGCACCTATAACGACGGCGTCACGCAGATGCTGGTTTCCGTGATCGGCGGCATCCCGATGGGCATCGGCATTTTCGCCGTGTGGCCGCTGGCCAAGAAATTCGGCAAGCGCAACGTGACCATGGCGGGCTTTATCCTTTACGCCGCGGGCTCGCTCGTGTGCTGGATGTTCCCGCACAGCCTCGTGATCGTGCTGATCGGGCAGTTCATCAAAAATATCGGCGGCCTGCCCTGCGCCTACGTATTCATGGCGCTGTTCGCGGACTGCCTGGACCATCTGGAATGGAAAAAAGACCTGCGCATGGACGGCGCAGCCATGTCCGTTTACAACATCATCGCGGTGGCGATGGTGGGCATCATGACCGGAGTGTTCAACTGGATGCTCGCCAAAGCCGGGTATCTGGCGCCCTTTACGGCAAACAGCGTAACGGAGGCCACCGCAAAACTGGCCGAAACCGGCCGCACCGCCCAACTGGCGCTGGAAGAACTCAAACCCGCCGCGGACGGGATCCTCACCGTGGCCCTGCGGCAGCCGGATAAAGTGAACTGGGTGATCTCCTTCGCCTTCGTGGGGCTGGAGGTGTTCACCGGCATCGCGCTCGCAGTGATCCTCTTCTTTTTGAACGTGGAAAAGAACCTGCCCGCGGAGCAGGCCGAGATCAAAGCGCGGCATGAGAAAAACGCGGAGGGAACCGAAATATGAAAGCCGTTGATCTGAAAACCGAATACCTTATAAACCCCATAGGGATCGATATCCCGAACCCCCGCGTGTTCTGGACCTGCGACCGCGGCGTAAAGCAGACGGCCTACCGCATCGTGAGCGAAAAATGGGATACCGGCAAGGTGGAGAGCGGCAGCATGCGCGCGCAGTACCCGCTGACCCTCGTTTCGGGCGAACGGGTGAACTACAGAATCAAACTCTGGGACGAAAACGGAAACGAGGGCGAATGGAGCGAACCCGCGTTTTTCGAGATGGGGCTGCTGCGGGCCGCGCACTGGCACGCGAAATGGATCACGGGGAACTATAAGGTGAATAAAACCAAACGGTACCCCGTAGACTGCTTCCGGAAAACCTTCGCCCTGCGGGGGCCCGTGGCCGCCGCGCGGCTCTATATCACCGCATGCGGGCTCTACAGCGCCGATCTCAACGGCGTGCGCGTTTCCGCGCCGCTGGCGCCCGGGATCACCGATTACCGCAAGCGCGTGCAGTACCAGACCTGCGACGTAACGGCGCTCCTGAAAGAACAAAACACCCTTGCCGTGGAACTGGCGGACGGCTGGTACCGCGGCAGCGTGGGCGCGTGGGGAATACGCAACCAATACGGCACCGAAACCAAACTGCTGGCGCAGCTGGAGATCCTTTACGAAAACGGCGAAAAAGAGCGGATCGTTTCGGACGAGACGTGGGCATGGTGCAACGACGGCCCCATCCGCTTTGCCGACAACAAAGACGGTGAGATCTTCGACGCCCGTATGGCGCCCTCTTACGGCGGGCGGGCAAAGGTGACCTCGCACCCCGTGACGCCCACCGCTTCCAATAACGTGCCGGTGGCGGAAAAAGAGACCTTCGAAGGCGCCCACTCCCTTTCGCCCGCCGGCAAAACGCTGATCGATTTCGGGCAGAACATCGCCGGGTATATTTCCTTTCAGGTGCACGCGAAAGCCGGGCAGAAGATCACGCTGCGCTTCGGCGAACTGCTGAAAGACGGCGAACTGTATCAGAAAAACATCCAAC
>JAEEGL010793115.1_pt1 | contig 10804 bp, 10 predicted proteins | sample 9134231 | NCBI WGS metagenome assembly JAEEGL01 (sample SAMN16246548, study PRJNA631951) | gut metagenome | biome: gut microbiome; feature: rumen; material: fiber-attached | host: Bos | place: Iran: Karaj | collected 2018-10
ATCAACGCCGACACCATCACGCCCGACACCCACATCATCGCCAACCCCAACTGCTCCACCATCCAGATGGTGATGGCCCTGGCACCTATCCACAAGACTTACGGCATCAAACGTCTGGTTATCAGCACTTACCAAAGCGTGACCGGCAGCGGCATTAAGGGCGCTTATCAGCTCCGCAGAGAAGAAGACGAACGGCGCTCAGCTAATAGCAGTATGCCAGGTGCCTATCCTGGCGGTGCCTACCAGTTCCCCCCTGCCTATCCGCATCAGATTTACTATAACGTCATCCCGCAGGCTGGCGACTTCGTCGACAACGGCTACACCACCGAGGAGGAGAAACTGGTCAACGAGACACGTAAGATCCTGCGCGACGACAGCATCGCCATCACCGCTACGGCCACACGCGTACCCGTCACGGGCGGGCATAGCGAAGCCGTCAATGTGGAGACGTTACGTCCTTTCGAGATCGATGACATCCGCAAGCTATTGGAAACCATGCCTGGCGTCGTCGTGCAAGACGACCCTGCCAACAGCGAATACCCCATGCCCATCTATGCCTTCGACAAAGACGAGGTCTTCGTGGGCCGCATCCGCCGCGACTACAGCGTCGCCAACGGCTTGAACCTTTGGGTCGTGAGCGACAACATCCGCAAGGGGGCCGCCACCAATGCAGTTCAAATTGCTAAATACTTAATAGAATCAAAACTTGTTAATGCGGAATGAGGAATGCAGAAATGCGGAATGTGGTTCGGACAACATTCAGCATTCAGCATTCAGCATTCGTCATTTATCAATGAACGTTTTTAGAAACATCATAGAAGCCCGAAATATCCCCAACGCCGTGGTCACCATCGGCACCTTCGATGGTGTGCACCTCGGCCACCAGGCTATCTTCAACAAGATGAAAGAGCTGGCGCAAAACGTTGGAGGGCAGACCGTCGTGGTCACTTTCCACCCCCACCCCAGGCAGGTGCTCAACATCGACAGCTCCAACCTGCGCTTCCTCTGCACTCCTGAGGAGAAGCTACAAAAATTCGAGGAGTTTGGTATCGACAACGTAGTCATCATCCCGTTCACCAAAGAGTTTTCACGCACACCCTCCGACGTGTTTATCAAAGACTACATCATCGATAACATCAAGCCGGCATATATCGTGGTGGGCTACGACCACCACTTCGGCAAGAACCGCATGGGCGACTTCGAACTCCTCTCCGGCCTGATGAAACAATACGACTTCAAGGTGGAACGCGTGGCTGCACAGGACATCGACAACATCGCCGTCAGCTCGACGAAGATTCGCAACGCTTTGGCCGTTGGCAATGTGAAAGGTGCCAACCGTTTGTTAGGCTACACCTATTCCATCACCGCCGAGGTCGTGGTGGGCAACAAAATTGGCAGAACCTTGGGCTTCCCCACCGCCAATCTGGAGTTGCCGCGCGAGTACATGCTCATCGGCAATCGTGGCGTGTATGCCTGCCTTGTCGACTACGAGGGCCAGACCTACAAGGCCATGGCCAACATCGGGCATAGGCCCACCATCGGCGACCGCAGCGAGGACAACCCGCTCATCGAGGTCAACCTGTTCGACTTCGATGGCGACCTCTACGGCAAGCAGATCCACGTGCGCTTCATCGACCGTATCCGCGACGAAGAGAAGTTCGGCGGCTTGGAAGCACTGAAGGTCCAACTGGAGCAAGACCGCGAGAAAGCAAAAGAACTGTTAGCAAAACTATGAAGATCCTGCTGCTCGTCATCGGCAAGACGGATGAAGACTACCTCATCACCGGCATCAAGAAATATGTGGGCCGCATCGGGCATTATGCCTCGTTCGAGATGAAAGAAATCCCCGATCCTCGCAACCGCAAGACCCTCAGCGAAGACCAACAAAAGAAGGCCGAGAGCTTCCTGCTGCTGCAACAGCTGCAACCCGGCGACCAAGTCGTGCTGTTGGACGAAAACGGCAAGCAGTTCTCATCTGTGGAGTTCGCCGAAAGCCTCGAAAAACAGATGGCCTCGGGTGCCAAACGGCTGGTGTTCATCGTCGGCGGACCTTATGGATTTGCGCAGGAAGTGTACGACCGCGCCAACGCCAAGATGTCGCTCTCGCCTATGACCTTCAGCCACCAGATGGTACGGCTTATCTTCGTCGAACAGCTCTACCGGGCCTTCACGATTTTAAAGGGAGAGCCCTATCACCACCAATAATATTTCAACCCTAATATCGTTATTATGTCACAAAACACACAAAACCTCACTAGTAAGGCTGGCGGCACGCAACCGCTTGCCGCCGGGAAGCAGCCGGTTGGCTTGCTTCCCCACAAACACCAATAGTGTTTTGTCAGTTTTGTGATAAAAAAAGAAGCTATGAAAATACTAAAACCCGTCCTTTTCCTTTGCGTGGCCCTAAGCTTCGTCACCGCCTGCAAGAAAGACGTCGACATGACGCTCATGCAGAAGACCGTCCTCGAGAACACCGACATCAGAATCCTGGTCGTCGATGACGCCTGGCAGGTGACCGTGGTGGCCGACAGTAGTACCTATGTGGAACTGGAGTATTCCGCCTATCTGGAGCCTTACCTGAAGGCCAAGTTGGACGGCGTGCGGCTTGAGATCGGTTTTGCAGGCAATGTACGACCCGTCATCAACTCCGAATTCCGTGCCACGGTTCATACCAACAGGATCGAAAACATCGAAGCCCGCGACGCCTCTCAGTTGGTGTTCTCCGGGCCCTTCGCCGCCACGAGCGACTGCCTGACCATCCATTTGGAAGATGCCTCGGTGTGCACGGGCTTAACCTATTCGGGAAATGAATACGAGGTGATTATTGAAGACGCCTCGCAGTTTCTGGGATTCCACCTCAGTGGCACGATGAGCGAGGTGAAAGTGAGCGATGCCTCCACCTGTAAAGGCGACTTCGACATGAGCTCTGAACTCGATATCATCATGAGCGGGGCCTCGCGTCTCGTCACCTTTGGCGGGGCGACGCCCTACGCGTTTATCAAATTGCAGGATGCCTGCCTGCTCAATATGGTGCAGACCGAAGTCAATAGAATGAGCATCCAACTCTCGGACGCCTCCGAAGCCACCGTCAACGTCACAGAAAGCATGACTGGCGCGCTGATTGAGGCTTCCACCCTATACTACAAAGGCCATCCGCAACTCAACGTAGAGTGTTCCGACGACTCGCAGCTCATCCCGTTTTGATTTTGGCTTGATATTTGCAAGAATTGCCGTTCGTATGCAAAAACAAACCAAATTATTACTAATTTTGTCAAAAATTTAAAACAATGAAAAAAGTAGTCTTGACCCTTGTCGCCCTCGTGTTTGCGACTCTCGCTTTCGCCCAATCCACCATGCCCATCGACCCGAAAACGGAGAAGATTACATTCCGCCAAGTCATCAACACGGTAGGTTCCCAGGATGAGGTGTTTAACCGCATCTACAGCAACTTCATGAACAGCTATTACAAGAGCCCTTCGACCATCCTGCAGCAGAACGACGGCCGCACCCTGAAAGGAAAACACCAATTCCAATTGGACAACGGCGAAGAAGTGAAATCGAAATGGCCTTGGATCACCTACTACTTCACCATCGAGGTACGCGAAGGCCGTGTGCGCTACACGCTGACCGACTTTATGCAGAAGACCCAGAGCAACCATCCCTGCGAGGAATGGATGAACAAGGAAGAACCGCTGTATCAACCCATTTGGGACAAGTATCTGGAGCAGATCTCCGCCTTCGCCGAGGACTGGGCCAAACAGTTTGTGGAGAGCCTCGAACCCGAAAAGGTGATAGAAGAAGAAGAATGGTAAGATATGGCTTCTCGCGAACGCATAAAGAAAGGCTTTTCTAAACTTCTCAAGGAAGAGAAGCTGAAGCTTATTGCCAACTACTTCGAGAACCCTGGCGAGGTCATCAGCCTGCTGAAGAGCTATTGGCACTCCGACTCGAAGCAGCAGCAACTCTTTGACGAGTTCAGCGAGAACACCATCACCAACTTCTTCATCCCTTACGGCATCTCGCCTAACGTGACCATCAACGGCAAGGATTACATCGTGCCGATGGTCATCGAGGAGAGCTCGGTCGTCGCCGCAGCCTCGGCAGCAGCCAAGTTCTGGGGCGAGCGCGGTGGATTCCATGCCGAAGTCATCGACACACGCAAGGTAGGCCAGGTGCATTTCGGCTGGAGCGGCGACAAGCAACAACTCTTCGCGCTGTTTCCCGAGATCGAGAAACGCCTGCTGGCCGACACCGAATCCATGACCGAGAAGATGCGCAAGCGCGGCGGCGGCGTTCTCGCCATGCGGCTCATCGACTACAGCGACCAAATCCCCGACTACTATCAGATTAGAGTCGAGTTCGGCACCGGCGACGCCATGGGCGCCAACTTCATCAACTCCGTCCTGGAGCAGTTCGGTCACAGCCTGCAGGATTTCTTCGCCGAGCGAAAAGACCTGCCTGAAGACCTCCGCAAGGTGGAGATTATCATGACCATCCTTTCGAACAACACGCCCGACTGCCGTGTGAAAGTATGGGTGGAATGCCCCGTGGAGCAGCTCGACGGCATCGACGAGCACCTCTCGGGTGCCGAATACGCCAAGAAATTCAAGAAAGCTGTCGACATCGCCCATATCGACACCGACCGCGCCACCACGCACAACAAAGGCATCTACAACGGCATCGACGCGGTGATCCTCGCCACGGGCAACGACTTCCGTGCTGTGGAGGCGGCTGGCCACACCTACGCCTCGCGCAACGGACACTACGAGAGCCTGTCGAGCGTAAGCATCGAAGACGGCATCTTCCACTTCGAACTGGAGGTGCCGATGGCCTTGGGCACCGTGGGCGGCCTGACCAGCCTGCACCCCTTGGCCCAGAAGACGCTGGAGCTCTTGGGCAACCCCACCGCCCCCGAGCTGATGATGATTGCCGCCACCATGGGTCTGGCCAACAACTTCTCGGCCGTGCGCTCGCTGACTACCAAGGGCATACAGGCGGGCCACATGAAGATGCACCTCAACAACATCCTGAACCAACTCAACGCCACCGACGAAGAGAAGAAGAAGGCACGCGAGTACTTTAAGGACAAGACGGTGTCGTATGCAGCGGTGGAGAAATACTTGGAATCCATCAGGAAATGAGCCACTATATCGCCAACGGAAAGTTTCTACTAACGGGCGAATATCTCGTCCTTAAAGGCGCTTTATCTTTGGCGTTGCCTTTGAGATTAGGACAAAGCCTAGAGGTATCTCTTGCCGACACCGACACACACCACTTACATTGGATTGCCAGACAACCCGACAAGCCGTGGTTTTCCGCTTTGTATGACACCGATACACTGCAAACCGTCACCACCGACGACGTAGCCAAGGCCGAAAGACTCGCCAGCATCCTGAAGGCCGTTCGACAATTGAAGCCAAACGCTTTCAATAGCGGCGACCTGCGTTTCCGCACCCACCTCGACTTCAACCCTGAATGGGGCCTCGGCAGCAGCTCCACCCTCATCGCCAACCTGTCGCAATGGGCGGGAGTGAACCCTTACGAACTGCTGCGAATGACCTTCGGCGGCTCAGGCTACGACATCGCTTGCGCCACTGCGGAGAAACCCATATATTATCAAGTTCAAACCAATGAGTCGGCCCTTCGACAGGCTCAGGGACCTCAGATTGTCGAACCTATAGATTTCAATCCGTCTTTCGCCGACCATCTCTTCTTCATCTACCAAGGCCAAAAACAAAGCTCGTCCAAGGAGATAAAAGCCTTTTTAGGAAAAGCAGATCCGATTGATTTACAACAAGATATAGAAGCCGTTTCAGAAATCAGCCGTGCCGTTCTGAAATGCGAGAGTTTGGATGAGTTTGGGATGCTCATGCAATGCCACGAGCGTATCATCAGCCGTTGCATCGGGCAGGTGCCCGTACAAAAGCGTTTCCCCGACTTTGAAGGCACGCTGAAATCCTTGGGCGCCTGGGGCGGTGACTTCATCCTGGCTGCCACGGAATGGAACGAAAGCCAGGTGAAAGCCTACTTCAAAGAGAAAGGCTTGGAGGTGGTTTTCGGATACAAAGAGATGGTTTTGTGAAGAGATTTCGTATCTTCGCAGCCTAAAACACACTGAAAATGGAACAGACTTGGTTGAACGAAGCCATTACAGGCCCCGTACCCAACGGTTTTCAAGGCCGTGTGGGCTGGGCAAGTCCATCCAACATCGCCTTGGTGAAATATTGGGGCAAGCGAGGCAAACAAATTCCTCAAAATCCTTCGATTAGCTTCACATTATCGGAATGTCGCTCCGAGACCTTCATTGGCTTTGAAAAAGCCGAGCACTTCGGCTTCAGATTCTTCTTCGATGGACAAGAGAACCCTGCCTTCGGTGTGAAAATCGAGAAGTTTCTGACCGAAAACCTGGCGTTTTTCCCCTTCCTCAACCAACTGAGTCTGACGGTGGAGAGCCGCAACACCTTCCCGCATTCATCGGGCATCGCCTCTTCGGCTTCATCGATGAGTGCGTTTGTGATGGGGTTGATGGAGATTGCGTCTTTATTGACCGGCCTTTCGACGAGCTCAAGGGCCTGGTTGAGTTCGGTCCCTGAGCCTGTCGAAGGGCCGATTAATCTGCAAAAAGCTTCTTATTTCTCCCGTCTGGCCTCGGGCAGCGCAGCACGGTCGGTGTTCCCGAAGATGGCACTCTGGGGCGCAACGCCTTATTATGAAGGTAGCTCCGATGAATATGCCGTTTCGCTGGAAAACGACATCCACCCTGTCTTCAAGACTTACCGCGACGCCATCTTGATTGTCAGTGGCGAGACCAAGTCCGTCTCCAGCCGCGCGGGACACGCCTTGATGGAAGGAAATCCTTATGCTCCAGCGCGTTATGCACAGGCCAACGAGAACATCAAAGACCTGCTCGCCGCCTTGAAAACGGGCGATTTGGACACCTTTATCAATATCACCGAGTCGGAAGCCTTGCAGCTCCACGCCTTGATGATGTGCTCCAACCCATCCTATATCTTGATGAAACCCAACTCATTGAACATTATCAATGCGATTCGGGCGTTCCGAGAGGAGACGAAAACTCCGCTTTGCTTCACCTTGGACGCTGGACCCAATGTGCATCTGCTCTATCCCGACAGTGAGGCCGAGAAAGTGGCGAATTTCATCAAGGATGAATTAGTAAAATACTGTGACCAGAGCCGTTGGATTGCCGATTGCGTGGGCAACGGACCGAAAAAACTGCTGTGATGAGAGAGCGTTACTATAGCAAAGTCATCCTCTTTGGCGAGTACTCGATGATCTTCGACGCCACGGCGCTGATGATTCCATTGAAGCGGTTTTCAGCACAATGGCAGTTTCCGCTCAGTTTTAACCGAGCCGCCTCGCTACCCTCCAACCAAAGTTTGAAACGGTTTTACCAATATCTCTCCGAAAACAAAGAGATGTCCAACCTCTTTGATTCACAAGCCTTTCAGAAAGACTTGAACGATGGCCTTTTCCTTGCTTCCAACGTGCCATCAGGCTATGGATTGGGTAGCTCGGGGACTTTGGTGGCCGCTGTTTACGACCGTTACGCTCTGCAAAAAACCGAGGATTATCTACAACTGAAAACCCTCTTCGGACAAATGGAGAGTCACTTCCATGGCAGCAGCTCAGGCATCGACCCCTTGCAATGCTATCTGGGCAAGCCGTTTAAAATTACGCCAAAGGGTGTTGAACTGCTCTCGGATAGTTTCCTGAAAAAAGACATTCATATCTGCCTGATTGACACAAAGATAAAGAGTAACACCAAGCCCTTGGTCGATCACTTCAAGCAGCAACGCGAAGATGCCGCTTTCTTAAGCCGTTTCCAAAGCGAGTATGTGCCTTGTGTGACGGCCTGCATTGATTCGATGACAATAAGCGACAAGGAGCTGTTTTTCAAATCTTTGCAGCAACTCAAGGAAGGTCAGCTGGAGTTTCTTCGCCCCATGATTACCGACAATACCTTGGATTTGTTCACCGCCGATTTCGACTTCAACTTCGGGGTGAAAATCTCGGGCTCGGGGGGCGGCGGCTATGTGTTGGGCTTCACCGATGATATTACTAAAGCCAATGAGTTGCTAAGTCTCTCATGTCATTCCGAGGCCGAAGGCCGAAAGGAAATGCCCAGCATTCGACGTAGTCAATCTATGAGAGGCGGTTTTGATGTTATTTGGCTCTAAATTCCTATTTTTGCATCCCGATGTCGGCCCTCCGCAACATAGAATCCTGGATTGAACGCACCCTTACCAAGGTCATCGACTTCTTCTATCCGCCTTTCCGCAAGATCATGAGCCTTGAGTTGTTTCGCTATGGTGCCTGTGGCGGACTGAACCTCGTCTTAGAGTGGGTGCTGTACTACATCTTCTACCATTTCGTCTTCCACGAAGAGGTGTTCGACCTCGGCCAACTCGTTTTCAACCGAAACATTGCATACTTGGCCTTCACGCCCCACATCGCGGCCTTCGTGTTCAAGTTTCCCATCACCTTCCTCACGGGCTTCTGGATGGCCAGGCACATCAGCTTCTCGGGTTCCACTTTAAAGGGCAGGACGCAGATGGTCAGGTACTTTATGGTCACCGTCGTCAACATCCTATTGAACTATTTCGGCCTGAAACTCTTCGTCGAGGTATTACACATTTGGGCGCCAGCTTCTTATGTCATCATCTCCGTCATCTGCGTGACGTTCAGCTATCTGACGAATAAGTTTTATTCGTTTAGGAAAGAAAAGAAGGAAGAGAATTAATTTTATACCCGATAGGATATAAAACAAAACTATCAATCCAATAATATACCTAATCGGGTATAATTACTATTTATTGTTTTACAAACTTTCTAATTGTAGAAACCGTTTTCCCTTGAACCTTGATAAAATAGATACCCTTGGGCCAATCAGTCAAAGAAACACTTGTCTTATTCCCACAAACATCATGGCTATAAACCACATCTCCAGCAAGGCTAATTATTTCCAAATGGCCGATCCCTTCTTCAAATTCAACCGTCAATTTATCAGTGACAGGATTAGGATAGACAACTAACCTGCTGTTTTGTTGCTCTTCCACTCCAATATTCGGAATGAAATTGGCTACTAAATTGGAGTTGCCTTGAACGATGAAATTATAACTATTGTCGGTAGAAATTGTATCACCGTTTTCTGTCCAACCGACAAATTGAAAGCCTTCCGCAGCTGTAGCGGTCACAGAACATTCCTGGTTGTATTGATAGGAACCACTGCCTGACACAAAGCCTCCGTTGGAAGGATTGGCATTGACAAAAACAGTATAAGTCTTTGGCTCATAACCGGCTACGTAGTTCGCAGATTGGGCGACATCAAACACATAAATAGCGTCTGTTGAAACCAATGTGTTGTTGTTTTTCTTCCAACCAATAAAGTCATAACCACTATGTGGAAAAGTCTTCAAGACACATGACTCGCCATAGGTGAAAGTGCCCCCGCCCTCAACTATACCCGCTTCTACTGGGTCAACAGAAGCGGTAATGTCATAACTCCGTTTGAAGAAATGGGCTTTAATATTACGGTCGCAAGTCACGGTAAATTGATATACAGGGTTAGTGGATACGGTAACCCCGTTTTCAGTCCATTTTTCAAAATCGTAACCCTCATAAAACCGGGCCATCAAGGAACAAGTTTCGCCATATTTATATTTTTTTGCTCCTGTCACACTGCCATAACCTGTTGGTGACACAGTAACCTCAATATTGTATTCAAGTGTGGTGAAAACAGCCAGTATGTCTCGGTCTTCGGTAACAACAAAAACATAAGTGGGTTCATAAGAGGGGTATGGATTGTTCATGTTTTCATACCAAAAAGCAAATTCATGTCCTTCGTTGGCTGTGGCTATAAGCACGCATGTGTCTCCTTCATTGTATATACCTGCGCCTATCACGGTTCCAAATTCATATTGAGCTCTGGCATTAATGGTATATTGCTGTTTGCCGCCTGATTGAGCAAACAAAGGAATGACGCCCATAAACAATACGATAAAGAGATAGATTCTTTTCATAACGAAGAGATTTTTTATGTTACCGTTGCAAAACTATGTTTTTTTTCAATAGCATGCAACAGATACAACAGTTTTTTACCCGATCTGGCTCCAGTCGAACGTCTGCGCAAACAACTCTTTGTAATGCTCGCGAAGCATTCTGTTTTCAGGCTTGATGAGCTTCGGGTCGTCGGCCAAGAGGCGAATGGCGGCCTCGCGGACTTGAGGAATCAGAGCGCCGTCTTTTTGCAGGTCACCAATGAGCATCTCGATCTGTCCCGACTGCCTCGTGCCGCCCGTCTCGCCCGGACCGCGCAGTTCTAGGTCGACCTCCGCGATTTCGAAGCCGTCGTTGGTGCTGCACATGGTTTTCATGCGGGTCTTGCCGTCGGTGGTGAGCTTGTGGTCAGTGACGAGGATGCAATACGACTGGTCGGCACCACGGCCCACACGACCTCTCAACTGGTGCAACTGCGATAATCCAAAGCGGTTGGCATTCTCAATAATCATCACCGTGGCATTAGGAATGTTGACGCCCACCTCAATGACCGTCGTGGCCACCATGATTTGTGCGTTCCTATTGATAAAGCGCTGCATCTCAAAGTCCTTGTCCTCGGCAGTCAACCGACCGTGACAGACGCAGAGCCTGTATTGTGGTTCGGGAAAGTCGTGCACCAAGGCCTCATAGCCCTCCTGCAAGGCAATCATGTCGGTGTTTTCCGACTCCTTGATGCAGGGATACACCACGTAAATCTGCCGCCCGAGCGCAATCTGCTGCTTCATGA
>JAEEGL011540700.1_pt1 | contig 10804 bp, 9 predicted proteins | sample 9134231 | NCBI WGS metagenome assembly JAEEGL01 (sample SAMN16246548, study PRJNA631951) | gut metagenome | biome: gut microbiome; feature: rumen; material: fiber-attached | host: Bos | place: Iran: Karaj | collected 2018-10
TATATTGTCCCGATATGCGCTCCTACAAGGAGTTCCTCATGAACGTCCTTGGCACCACCGATACCGTAGGCTCCATCCAATCCATGTTCGTAATGAGTCCCATCAAGAAGACCTTCGGACTATCAATCTAATTGAAAATTGAAAATTGAAAATTGAAAATTTTTGGAGCAGTGAGAGGAGAGACTAAGCTCGCTTGGGCTATCCCGAGTCGCGACAAAAATCAACAACGAAGTTGTTAATTGAAAATTAGAAGGTTGATTGTTTTAGTCTTTTGATGATTGTAGTTAATAAACCGATTATTTCACGACAATCCTTATCTAATGAGTTGAAAGATTCGTCATTAATATAATTGCAAACATGAAGGAGGTCTAACCAGTAACTGGTTTCATCGGCCTCCTTCAATGCAATATTGAGTTTACTTAGAAAATCAGGACGACTTTGAGCGTTCTTACTTTCTATAGTATTAGCTCCAATACTTGTCCCACAACGTAGAAGTTGTTTAGACATGATATATTCCTGTTTTTCACTATTCAGATATTTGTAACAGTTAATAATGCGTATAGCAAAATCTCTGCTTTTACTATGTAAAACATTGTCTCTCATGATAAAAAATTTCAATTTTCAATTTTCAATTTTCAATTTTCAATTTTTTACTCCCACTCGATGGTACCTGTTGGTTTCGGAGTCAAATCATAAAGCACCCTATTTACCCCCGGAACCTCGGTAATGATGCGCTGGGTGATGTGATGCAGCAGCTTGTAAGGAATCTCCTCAATAGTAGCCGTCATAGCATCCCGGGTATTCACCGCACGTATAATCACCGGCCAATCCCAGCTGCGCTTATTATCCTTAACGCCGGTTGACTTATAATCGGGCACGATGGTAAAGTACTGCCAAACCTTGCCCTCCAGGCCATTAGCCGCAAACTCCTCGCGCAGAATGGCATCGCTCTCACGCAGGGCCTCTAACCTGTCTCTAGTAATTGCACCCGTGCAGCGTACGCCCAGACCGGGGCCCGGGAACGGCTGACGGAACACCATGTTATCGGGCAGGCCAAGCTCCTTACCTACCACGCGTACCTCATCCTTGAACAGCAGCTTGATAGGCTCCACCAGCTCAAACTGCAGGTCGTCGGGCAGACCGCCCACGTTGTGGTGTGACTTTACTGGACCTGACTCCACAATATCGGGATAGATGGTACCCTGGGCCAGGAAGCTGATACCCTCCTGCTTGCGGGCCTCCTCCTCAAATACGCGGATAAACTCGGCACCTATTATCTTGCGCTTCTGCTCAGGATCAGCCACGCCGGCCAGCTTGTTCAGGAAACGGTCAGTGGCATCCACATAAACCAGGTTGGCGTTCAGCTCATCACGGAACACGCGCACCACCTGCTCGGGCTCGCCCTTGCGCAGCAGTCCGTGGTTTACATGCACTGAAACCAGCTGCTTGCCCACCGCTTTAATGAGCAATGCAGCCACTACCGATGAATCCACGCCACCGGACAGTGCCAGCAGAACCTTCTTGTCACCAATCTGAGCCCTGAGCTCCTTAATCTGTTCATCAATGAATTTCTTGGCCAATGCGGGCGTAGTGATACGCTCCATCGAGGCCGGACGTACATTTCCTTGAGTCATATAAACTTATTTGTAATCAATAAATTAAAAATGAAATCTATTTCTTTGACGCATTCTGCCTAACCAGATACTGCATTATAAGCGTACCGGCTTCAATCTTAAGCCATGCATAGCGTCCCATACGGTTTGTATTCTCTTTCACGTAGATAAAAAGAGTATCGCCTATTATTCCGTCTGTCTTGGACAGAGAGCACCAGTTTCCGTCCTGAACCATCTCAGCGTGCCACCGGTCAGCATTGGTAAGCTCTTTGAGCACCACCATTGAAGTATCGGCCACGGATGCAAAGACGGGTATGGTTACGGAGTCGGTCATTACCGTTTTCACATCATCCACCTTAACCTCATCATTATCGCAACTTATAACGGATAACTCCAATAGAGCCAGAAGCCCTAAGGCAAACAACAGTCTAATTCTCATAATGCATCGGTTTAATTTCTACAAACATAATCATTTAATGTAAAAATAACTACAAATCGCGCGTAATTTTATCAGCCTCTCTTTTATGGATTTTTATAACAGTACCTTATATAAGAATTACATTAAATAGATTAACTTTGACGTCCGATAAAAGCAAACCACTTTAATATGAAATACTACATCCTATTCGGCCCTCCGGGGGCAGGTAAAGGCACACAGGCAGGTGCCATCTCTCAAAAATACAACCTCAAGCACATAAGCACCGGTGAGATGCTCCGTGCAGAGATAGCAGCAGGCACAGAACTTGGCAAGCAGGCCAAAGAGCTTATTGACGCAGGTAATCTGGTACCTGACAGCGTTGTTGAGGGAATGATTGAGAACACATTCAATACATATAAGAATGTGGCAGGATTCCTCCTTGACGGGTTCCCCCGCACACTTGGCCAGGCGTCAGACCTGGATGAGATGCTTGCCCGCCGCGGTGAGAAGGTCAATGCCGTAATCTCCATAATGATTAAGGATGAGACCATCAAGGAACGCCTCTCGCATCGTGCCCAGATTGAAGGCCGTGCCGATGACGCCAATGAGGAGACCATCAAGAATCGCATAGCAACCTACCACAAGCAGACCGAGCCGCTTATCACCTATTATAAGAACAACGGCAAGTATCATGAGGTAGATGGTGAATGTGGCGATATTGAAGCTGTACGCAAGGCCATGTTCCGCGTGTTCAAGGGCATAGACCGTAAATTCCTGGAGCGCCAGGTAGTTCTTGATGACACCCTGCTCAACAAGATCCAGATGCTGGCTCAGGAGTCACCGCGTCTGCGCATGAACTATGACCTGCGCAACACTGAAGAGGATCAGTCACAGCGTCTGCTCAACGTCATGCTGCCCGGCACCAAAACCGCCATTCACAAGCACAACCTCTCAAGTGAGACAGTAATGCTCATGCGTGGCCGCATGGATACCGTATTCTATAATGACAAGGGCATTGAGATTCAGCGCATCCACATGGGTGGCGATACCGGCGTGTTCGGCGTCAACATCCCCAAAGGCCAGTGGCACACATTTGAGGTCACGGAGCTTTCAATCATCTTCATGGCTCAGGATGGACCTTGGTCTCCCATGGCAAAAGAAAACATGCTCTGAACGAATTGAAAATTTTTGGAGCAGCGAGAGTCATCAAGCTTGCTTGTTTGACCGTTTCTGTCCCCCGATAACGGGGGAACCGAAGGGGGTGTAAAGACCATTGAACGTGACAAAAATCATGGAACGAAGTTACATAATTGAAAATTGAAAATTATAAAAAAGGTTCGGAAAATTTCCGAACCTTTTTTAATGTCGCGGGTTATTACGCACGTGTTTGTTACGCAGGTGCTTGTAATTTTCAATTTTCAATCTTTTCCTCCCCTCCGTCTTTAAACTGAGCCAAAAGCTTAGGCAGATATCCCTTGCCCAGCACAATTCCGCAACCCAATATGCCGCCCAGGAATGTCCAAATGATAAGAGTCTTGGCACGGCTGTTTGAAGGCAGATTCGGTACCGTAATAGGCTGTATTACCGTAAACACCGGAGTATCCTTCTTAACCTGCATCTTGGCCTGCTCCAGCTGCTTGGCCAGTTCACTGTAAATGGAACTTGATATGGTGTACTTGGTCTGGATGCGGTCACGCTCTATACGGTCACGCGTATTAGTCACACTCTGTGAACGGTCTGTAATCCTGGCCAACTGCTCCTGATAAGACTCTGTCTCAGCCTTTATCTCATTATAACGGGCCTGGATGTATTCCAGTTCACTTTCAGATTTCTCTATACGGAAACGGGTCAGCTCCTCCTGCAGCAGTTGTTGAACCTTTATGGCAAGTTCTGCTGTCTGGATAGGCTCGGAACCTTTAACATTAAGAGTAATATACCCTTCCTTCTTATCAACTGAAAGAAATATATTTTTATTTAGTTTTTCAATGATTTTTTCTTCATCCTCACTTATAACTAAAGGTTTGGGAGTATTATCAGCAATACCTTCAGTTTCCGGTAATACTATAGGTTCTTTCTCACCTTTTATTGCATCAACAATTACGCGGGGTAAGCCAATGGTATATTTAAATAATCCCTCAATTATCGCACTAATCACTGATGGCTTGGCATAATCACTAAATGCATAATCAAACATAGAGATTGCGGTATCACACTTCTCATAATGAAGCGGAGTGTACATCAGTTCTTTCCTGAAGGTAACGCTGCCCACTATCTGCGGATAGATAAGCGGCGATAGCTCACTACCCGTATTGGCCGTACCCAAGTCAAATCCCGCAAGTGATGCCAGACTGCTCAATGATGAGTTTGACTTGGAGTTCAGCTGGGGCACCATTACTGTACTCACTTCATAAGTGTGTTTCATTGTAAGTGCGGCTATCAGGCCTAACACCATGAACGCACAGGTCCATATTATTACAGTCTTACGGCCGTCCCAAAGCTGCTTTAACAGTGCAATTATATCAATGCCCTCCTCTTCATCCAGAGGATTTTTATTCAGGTTCTCGTCCATACTACTTCAGTCTGTCAATAAGTAATATCAATGAAACAACAGATGTAATTGTACTCAAAGAAGTGCTAAACTCTTTACCCCAGTCTATATCCTTTTTAGGCTTCTCCAACTTCTCACGTTTTTCATCATCAATGCGCATGGTAATCATACCGCCAGACTCCACGGTTGGATAACGGCGTATCCAGAACAGGCCTCTCTTGGTTGATTCTGTCTGGTTATTGGGGAATGTAACAGTTACGCTGTTCTTATCGGCAGTCTTCTGGAATCCGCCGGCATAGTGGCGTATATACCATGCAGCATTGTGCTTACCCTGGAACAGGATTGTCTTCTGGGTTGATGAATATTCATCAGGTACATACTGGGCCATTCTGGTTCCCGTCTCACGTATTGAAACCAGGTTCTCCATACGTGTTATGTTTATTACATCGCCATCCATCAGTATGGGATCAGACTTAATCCTTCCCTTGTTGCTCTTAACATCCCTAAGGTCCAGTCCTATATTACCACGGTTATTGTATGTGCGGAACAGACGTGCATACGGGGCTGCATCGTCAAGCAGTCCGCCAGCCATCTGGATTATCTCCCACAACTGTGAACGGTTATCCTCAAGCACATAAGTACCAGGATACTTGACACGTCCGTTCACCTCAACCGTTCGTCCCATGGTAAAGTTAGGAGTACGGCGTACTACTATATGGTCATACGGCTGCAACTGGAATCCTGAGTTACCCACCAGGTTGTACTGGTCATCAACGGTCAGGGTTATCTGGTCAAGTTTAACCTCATCCTTAGCAGAGATGTTTACACGGAACACCTCAACGCGGTCGTATGCAGCACCTACATCAAATCCTCCGGCCATTTCAAGCATGTCATGTACAGTCAGTGACTTGTCAAACTCTACTCCAAACGGGTTCTTTACGGCACCGCTCACGCGCACCTCGCCTACATTTGTATAAGTGGTGTTGTCATAAACGTTCAGCCGGTCACCGGGCTGCAACAGGGTATCGCCATCCCTATCCAGCAATATACGCAGATACTCCTGTTTTGAAGGGTTGGTCAGGTCACGGCGGAATATGTAAGCCACAGGGAATACACTGGGCTTAAGACCGCCTGCATAACCTATGGCCTGCTCCACAGTCATCCTGTCATTCAGACCAAACTGACGTGAGAACGGTTCACGTACCTGGCCGCTCACTGTAATTGTAGCCAGATCACGGTATGTTGACTGCTCCAATATACGTACTTTATCTCTGGGCTGCAGTTCAAAATCGGGATTGTCGTTTACACCCGGGAAAGGTATGGTCAGCACCTCAACAGTTTCATCGGGGCGGGTACGCTCCACAAACACATAATCGGTCATTGCAGTATAGCGGGGCTGAGCCTTCTCAATAAGAGTCTGCAGTGTGCCGTTTTTATCTATAGCGTAAGTGCCTCCGTAGAACACATCACCCTGAATTGATACATAGTTCTCAAGGGGCTTGTTTGAACGGCGTACTCTCACAATATCACCGTTCTTAAGGTCTATCCACTGTGATCCTGAAAGCACATTATCCAGTTCATACTCCAGAATCTTTACCTCACCGCCCTCCTGGCGTTCTATCTGCAGGTAATCAGGATAAACGTTGTATGTCACGCCACCGGCATAGCGTATCAGGTCCTTTACTGTCTCACCGGCCACCATCTCATAGCGCATGGGGCGGTTTACTGCACCCTCAATAGTTACAATGTTGTCAGCAACCGGCACAAACAGCACATCACCGTTCTGCAGGTCATACTGGGCATTTGGATCGGGCTTGGTCATATACCTGTACAGGTCCAGACGGCTTGTCTTGCCGCCGCGGCTCAACTGTACGTTACGTACAGAACCTATCTTGGTGGGACCGCCGGCTGCTGCCAGGGCATTGAAGGCTGAGTTAAGTGCAGAGAGTGTAAAACCGCCCTGAGCGGCCACCTCACCGTATATGTTCACCATCACTGTACGTGCGGTAGTAATGGTAACGGCTATCTGGTCCGGACGGAATGAGTATGACGATGCCAGTTTGCTTCTGATAGCCTGACGGGCCTGCTCCAGGGTCATGCCCTTAAGGAATATCTTTGATGAACCTGCTGGTTGGATTGAACCGTCGGCACCTATGCGCTGATGTATCTCAGTCTGTGACGAACCGAATATTGAGATATGTATCTCATCGCCCTCACCCATAATGTAGGTTTCAGGAGCCTGGGCACCGTCTGTAGTGCGATACACATCCAGTGACTTGCCAGTAAACAGTGAGTGGCCGTAAATGTCATCACCAGCCGTTGGTGATACATGATTCTCTTTGAGAGCCTCCTCAAGAGCCTCCTCTGCGGCAGCCTCACCTTGAGTCGTCTGCGGGAAATCCTCCGGAGTAAGAGCCTCGCTTGCAGCTGCAGCAATGGCACTCTCACCGGCCGGGGCCGCAGGAGTAGCATTAGATGAAGCCTGAGCCTTCTCGGCCTGCATCTGGTTAATAATAGCCGTAACTCTACCCTGATAGTTCTGATACTCAGTTGGTGGAATATTATCCACGTCAATACCATTCTCAAGCAGACGCGCGCGTACCTCAGTCTCTTCAAGTCCACGTTTCTGCAGCTCGGCACGAGCCATTGAAATCATCGATGCACTCTGTGAGTAAACCACCAGCGGCAGCAAGAATGCAATACAAGCCAGAATTTTCTTCATTTATTATCCTTATTTTAAAATATTATTTCACATTCAGACCGCAAAGATAATCATAATTATTTAAAATTAAAAAAAGTACCATTGGGGTCAGACCCCTTTGGTACTCTTTTTGTACAATTGGGGTCAGACCCCTTTTGCACTGTTTTTTTTGAAAATGATACAATTGGGGTCAGACCCCTTTTGTACTATTTTTATTGAAAATGATACAATTGGGGTCAGACCCCTTTTGTACCAAAGGGGACAGACCCCAATGGCACATTTGAATCATTTTGCTCCAAATTCTTTAATTCTCTGCTCCTCCGAGCGCCTGCAAATCAGAATCTGTCCCCCCTTTTCCGATACGATATACCCGTCCAGTCCCTGAATCACAACCTTGCGAGCATCTTCAACATGAACCACGCAATTATTTGATTCATAGAAATGTACATTACCCACCGATGCATTATTATCCGCATCCTTCTGCAACTTTTCATGCAGCGACTGCCAGTTACCCAGATCGCTCCACCCAAAATCCGCCGGAAAAGTATAAACCTTCCCCTCAGCAGCAGCCGGCTCCATCACCGCATAGTCAATAGAAATCTTCTCACAAGTCGGGAAAATCTCCAAAACAGTACAATTGGGGTCAGACCCCTTTTGTATCATTTTATCCATCTGCCCCGCCAAAACCGGCTTATAAGCCCTGATAGAATCGGTAATCGTCTTCACATTCCACACAAAAATCCCCGCATTCCAAAGGTAATTTCCATCCGCCAAATACCTCTTAGCCGTCTCCAGATCCGGCTTCTCCTTAAACTCCTCCACCAAAATGATACAATTGGGGTCAGACCCCTTTTGTACCGTTTTTACATAACCATACCCAGTTTCCGGCCTATTCGGTTTGATTCCGATAGTCACAATCTTGTCATGGGCCGATGTGAACTCCAATGCGCCCGATATCACGCGCCTGAACTCATCGGGGTTCATCACCACCGCATCGCTGGGGGTAACCACAACGTTTGCATCGGGATCCTCCTGCCTGATGCTCCAGCACGCCCAGGCAATGCACGGAGCCGTATTTCGCGCCGCTGGCTCAGCCAAAATATGCTTTAAAGGAATACCAGGAATCTGCTGCTTAACAATATCCACATAATCCTTGTTAGTCACCACCCAAAAGTTTTCCGATGGGCAAATACCCTTGAACCGGTCCACGGTAAGCTGAATCAGCGACCGACCGCAACCCAGAATATCAATAAATTGCTTAGGAAACTCCGGAGTACTCAGGGGCCAGAATCTACTCCCGATACCCCCCGCCATAATTACAACATGATTTGCCATATCTCTTTTCTCTAAAAAATGATACAATTGGGGTCAGACCCCTTTTGTACTGTTTTTTTTGAAAATAATACCAAAGGGGACAGACCCCAATGGTATCATTTTGCTTAATTTTCAATATTTGTTCTTGTGGAAAAGCCGATGAATCCTATTCATCAAACCTCCCCGCTGATTATCAATAAACGCATCCAAAACCTTGCAGCTCCCATCCACAGGCCTGATATCATAGTCCGCAACCGCCGCCGGAATCAAGCAGCTGAACCCCTCCTTCAAAATCACCTCATCACCCGTCGCACGCACCTTAATCACACAATCGCCCTTCAGGCACATCGTGATAATAAAACTGTCGTATTTAAGCAGATTCCGATGAAACTCATGATCCACCTCCGTCACACGGGCGCTAAAGAACTTAGACTCCATAATCAGGTTCGCCCGGTCATTCCGCACCGCATAATCAGTCCTGTATTTCCGCTCCACCTTGTAGTTAAGTGCCTGAGCAGCATAGGCAGTATGGAGTTCGCGCGGCTTGCCGTCCAGCCCCAACCTGTTATAGTCAAATATCCTATAAGTTACGTCCGATGACTGCTGAATCTCGGCCAATAATATTCCACAGCAAATAGCATGCACACGCCCCGCCGGAATGTAAAACACATCGCCCGCATGGGCCTCATGGCGCGCCAGAGCCTCCGTGATAGTCCCGTCTTCAACCATCCGCTTGTACTCATCGGCCCCAAGCTTCTTCTTGAAACCAGCATAAATACAAGCCCCCGGCTCAGCATCCAAAACATACCACATCTCGCTCTTACCCAGCTTGTTATGCTCGCGCAGAGCCATCTCATCATTGGGGTGAACCTGAATGCTCAGATCATTCCGTGCGTCGATAAACTTCACCAGCAGAGGCATCCGTCCGCCGTAACGCCTAGCCACAGCCTTGCCCAGAATCTCCTCCGGGGCCGATGTCACCACCTCCGGAAGTGTTTTCCCTGTCCATGAACCATTAGCAACAACTGAAGGCGAACTCTCCACAGCGCTCACCTCCCAGCTCTCGCCCACATGGTCCAGCTCCGGAAGCCCCTTCCATCGGCACAACCGCTCCCCGCCCCACACCACCGTGTGCAGGTTCGGCTCAAACAGCATCGGATATGTGCAATTGGTGCAATTGGGGTCAGACCCCTTTTGTACTATTTTACTCGAATTCATCACGCAAATATACAAAAAACGTGCAATTGGGGTCAGACCCCAATTGCTCTATTTTTCAAAAAATGATGCAAAAGGGGTCAGACCCCAATTGCTCTATTGAGCCTGCTGATAACCCCGCGGCTGATACCGGTCACGCGAGAAATCTGCATCACATTTCCACAAAACTCCAGCAGTTTTTTTACAATCTCATTCCGTTTCTCCTTCTCAAGATGCTGAATAGTAGGCACTTCCGCAATCCCAAACTCCGCCTTAATATACTCACGCAACCTCTCATCGGTCACCCGCCTCCCGGAATCGCTATCAAAATCCAGAATTCTCTGCGTTTTTGGCAGCGGCGTATCAACCAATTCCTCCAGCGCATCGAACGAAATCTTAGTGAAAACAGCCTGAGTCGCACATATCGGAACATCACAAACCATCTCCGGATCATACTCGCGCCAACTGCTCCACCTGTAATACCTCACATTGTCCGCCAGCCCTCCAGCCACCGGATTCTGATGAATGTACCGCAACAAAGTCACAAAATACTCCCAATCATTCACCACCTCACTCCTGAAACGGTCCTGAAAAAGGTGCCCAACATGCTCGTACTTTAAATTAAAATAACCCGCATAAGTGCCTGATATCCACTTTATTGCGTCCGATACCAACATTCCGGGCTGTTCCCTAAGCAGCAGATGCACATGATTAGGCATCAGGCAATAAGCGTAAATGACCAGCAAAGGAGGAACCCGATGCCCAGTCTCATCCACCGGAAACGCCAAGCGCTCCATCAGACTCAAAAACTTGAGAAAATCTTTCTCGTTCTCGAAAATGTCCTGCCGGTTCACCCCGCGCAGAATCACATGGTAAATGCCAGAATCGCTGGCCAATCTTAATTTTCGTGCCATGGTTTGCAAACAAATTGATTATATCGCAAAGATATAAAAAAAGTACAAAAGGGGTCAGACCCCAATTGTACTATTTTCAAAAATGATACAATTGGGGTCTGA
>JAEEGL011851582.1_pt1 | contig 10804 bp, 11 predicted proteins | sample 9134231 | NCBI WGS metagenome assembly JAEEGL01 (sample SAMN16246548, study PRJNA631951) | gut metagenome | biome: gut microbiome; feature: rumen; material: fiber-attached | host: Bos | place: Iran: Karaj | collected 2018-10
CACGATGAATTGATGGAAGCAAAAGAGAACTTGCTTAAGATTATTGACGAACTAGAGGTTGGAATGCGTAAGCAGTTCAAAGAGAAATTCGCTGAAATCAAAGTTGAGTTTGATAATGTATTTAAAGAACTCTTTGGTGGTGGTAAAGGTACAATTGAGCTTACAGAAGCTGATGATATCCTGGATGCTGGTATTGATATTATTTCACAGCCACCAGGAAAGAAACTTCAGAACATGATGCAGCTATCAGGTGGTGAGAAAGCACTTACAGCTATCAGTTTGATGTTTGCTATTCAGAATTTGAAACCATCTCCATTCTGTTTGCTTGACGAGATTGAGGCTGCATTAGATGGCACAAACGTAATTAGATTTGCTGACTATCTACACAAGCTAACTGCAAATACTCAGTTTATTGTAATCACACATAGACGTGGAACAATGAACTCGGCAGATAGACTTTACGGTATTACAATGCAGGAGAAAGGTATTTCAACACTTGTTTCAGTTGACTTGCTTGAGAGTACTTTTGAGGACAACCCATTAGATAAAAAATAAGGTGTAAAAATGGCAGGAAAGTTTTTTGACAAATTAGTAAATGGATTATCTAAAACTAGAACTAATATTAGTTCTAGTTTTAATAATATTTTCTCTGCTTTTAATTCTGTAGATGACGACTTCTACGAAGAACTCGAAGAAATGCTTATTATGAGCGACATCGGTGTGATGACTACAGAAGAAATCATTGACTCTCTAAAAGAAGAAGTTAAAGAAAAAGGAATTAAAGATCCAGAAGAATGCAGAGATTTACTTAAAGCCAATTTGATTGAGCAAATGGATTTAGGTGAGAATGCATATGATTTTGAAAATGAAAAATCTATTATTCTAGTGATTGGTGTTAATGGAGTTGGTAAAACAACGTCTATAGGAAAACTTGCTTGTCAGTTCAAGAATAATGGCAAAGAAGTAATGCTAGCTGCTTGTGATACTTTTAGAGCAGCTGCAAAAGAGCAGTTAGAGGAGTGGGCGAATAGAGCAAATGTTTCTATTGTCTCTGGTAATGAAGGACAAGATCCAGGATCAGTGTTATTTGACGCACTCGCATCTGCTAAAAATAAAAAATCTGATATAATTATTTGTGACACAGCTGGAAGACTTCACAATAAAAAGAACTTGATGAATGAGCTCAGTAAACTTGATAAGATTATTGATAAAGAGATGGGAGATGTTCGCAGAGAAAACTTTATTGTGTTAGATGCGACAACTGGTCAGAATGCTTTGGCGCAGGCAAGAGAGTTTAAAGAGTGCGCTGATATTACTGGAGTTATTTTGACAAAGATGGATGGAACCGCCAAGGGTGGAATTGCAATTGCTATTCAGTCTGAACTTGGTATTCCTGTTAAATATATTGGTATTGGTGAGTCGATTGAAGACTTACAGAAATTTGATTCAGAAGAATTTGTTGAGGCATTGTTTGTAGAATGAAATTGAAAGTAAAGAATAACAAAATCAAATATACTTTATTATTTATTTTGACGGCTGCACTTACTTACGTTTACTTTGTAATTAATGGCAAGACGTTTGTTTGGCATGTAGATGGATATGATCAACATATGGTTGCATTAACTTATTATGGCCAGTGGCTTCGTCAAATATTTAGAAGTATTTTTATAGACCATACATTTACAATTCCTATGTGGAACTTCACTATTGGATATGGTGGAGATGTACTAACAACATTTAATTATTATGTTATTGGTGATCCACTAAATGTATTGTCTATTTTTGTTCCAACTAAATATACTGAATTCCTATATGACTTCCTTGTGCTAGTTAGAATGTATCTAGCGGGACTTTTCTTTATGTACTACACAAGAGAAAGAGGAGTTAAGGGTAATGGTAGAGTTATAGGCGCTATCATTTATGTATTTAGTGTATACGCAATTCATTCGGCAGTTAGACATCCGTTCTTTATTTTGCCGATGATATTCTTGCCACTAATATTAACTGGATTAGAAAAAATATTAAAAGGCAAGAAACCATATCTATTTATCGTTTCAATTGGAATATGTGTAATCAGTAACTTTTACTTTTTCTATATGGTTGCGATTATCACTATGGTTTATGCGTTAATTAGAGTTATCTATATTTATAAAGATGATAAACCAAAGATATTTACAACGCTAATTAAGTTGTTTGGTTTCTCGGTTGTAGGACTATGCATTGGGGCAGTATTGTTCATTCCAACAGTTCTCATTTTCATTCAAGATTCAAGAACAGTGGAAAGTGCATTTGTTCCAATTTTATATGAATTTAAGTATTATCAGAAACTTCTATCTGAGATGATCTCAAATGATACAAGTGGACACTGGAATTATATCGGTGTATCTCCAATTGCCTTGATTGGTGCTTATTATGCATTCCACAAGAGAGATGTACAGAAAATAATTCTATTTGTTATTTCTATAGTAATATTATTGGTTCCTTTCTTAGGATCATTTATGAATGGTATGTCCTATGCCTGCAATAGATGGATTTGGGCTTATGCATTCTTGTGTGCATATACAGTTGCGTACTATTGGAAAGAAATCATTTCAATAAGAGTATTTACTCACAAGAAACTAACCGGATTCTTGATGATTTATTTCGTTCTAATTCTTGTTATGAGAAATACAAGAAGAGAGAGCGTTATATTCCAGATTCTATTGTTCACAGTTATGTTGTTCTTGTTGAGTTTCATAAATAACCATAAGACGAAATGGTTTAGGTATAAGATTAGAATTATATTTGTCTTTGTCGTGGCCGGAATTGCTTTGAATGCTTTCTATATATTTAGTGTGTCAGAAGGCAATTATATATCAGAGTTCATTGACTTCGGCAAAGTCTACCCATCATATGAGAGCACAGTGGCTAATGATATAAAGACACATGTTAAAGATAAATCATTCTATAGATTCTCGTCTGCAGAAGATGAATATTTGAATAATAGAAATGAGAATAAAAAAGTAAACAGAATACTTAAGAATTCAATCTATTCTGAGATTAGTCCTAAGTATTTTAGAATTGATAATGCAAGTAATACATCAACTATTTTTAATAGAAATGGTATTGGCTATTACTGGAGCTTGGGTAACATTAATGTCCAAAACTATTTGAGAGAGATGGACAATAAAGAATATTGTTTATTCTATTATTATGGAAATGATCAAAGACCAATTGAATCATCTCTATCTTCAGTTAAGTACTTTGTTACTGAGAATGATGATTTCTTGAAAGTTCCTTATGGTTTTAAATACAAGAGTAGTTTTACTAAACCAGTTCCAAATATGCTTCGTAATAAGAATGTAAATGAGAAGACGAAGAAGTTAAGTGAGACAACTTACTTGTTATATGAAAATCCAAATGCTATGCCTCTTGGATACACATACGAAAAAACTGTGAGCGAAAAAGATGTAAGCAAACTAAATGGTATTGATAAAGAAGAGACGATGCTTGATACTGCAATTGTCGAGAAGAAAGATTCGTTGAATCAGACTAAACTTAATAAGTCGTCTTCCACGAAGTTACCTTACACATACTACACAAAATACAATGAGTTTGTTAAGTTCCAAGACAACAAGATTATTGTAAATAGAGGAAAGACTAAAGTTGATTTGATATTTATAGGTTCGCCAAAGAAGAATCTATATGTTTACTTTAAGAATTTAGATTTTGCTCAAAAGAGTGAGTTGGATGCAAATATAGATACATACGATGCATTGTCTTTGGGTGAAAAGAATTTAATTAGTAATAAATACAGATATTATAACGAGGATGATTACACAAGAATTTTTGTAAGTACAACAGGTGTAAGCAAAGTACTTCTAAATTACAGAAAAGATAAGTCATACTTTAATAATAGAAAAGACTTTGTTATTAACTTAGGTTACTCGACAGAAATGAGAAATATTGTTTCAATCAATTTTGAACAACCTGGTACATACTCATTTGATGATATCGAGTTGATTGAACAGCCAATGGACAACTACGAAGAAAAGCTAGATGCATTAAAAGAAAACAGTCTTGAAAATGTAAAGATTGGAACAAATAAGATTACTGGAGATATTTCATTAGATAAAGAGAAACTCTTGTGTTTGAATATTCCATATTCAGATGGCTGGAAACTTAAAGTCGATGGTAAAACAGAGACATTAAAGAAAGTCAACTACATGAATAGTGGAGTTATATTAAAGGCTGGCAAACATAAGATAGAACTCACGTATTGTACTCCAGGTGTTAAGATTGGATTACTGTTAACGTTAGCTGGAATACTGATATTATTAATAATAATTATAGTTTATAAGGTGTCAAGGAAAAATGCTTGACACCTTTATTTTTTTGTTGTAATATATACCGGTGCGAAAAAGGGGGCTTTATGCAAGACATTTATAAAAGTTCATTGTTATATGATTTCTACGGTGAATTATTAACTGATCACCAGAAAGAAATATACGAAGATTATGTTTTAAATGATTTGTCTTTGGTAGAGATTGCTGAACAAAAAGGTATATCTAAACAGGGCGTACATGATCTTATTAAACGATGTGACAAAATATTAAATGAGTATGAATCAAAACTTAAACTTATTGAAAAGTTTAACAACACTAAAAAGGATATTGAAAAGATCTGTGAACTAACAAAAGATGATGAAATCAAACAGATTGCAGAAGATATTCTAGAAAACTATTAGAGGTAAAGATTTTGGCATTTGAAAGTTTATCTGACAAATTACAAAATATATTTAAAGGCTTAAGGAGCAAAGGAAAACTTACAGAAGATGATATTAAAGCATCAATGAAGGAAGTAAAGATTGCTCTTCTGGAAGCTGATGTAAATTTCAAGGTAGTAAAGAATTTCATTAAAGACGTTACTGAGAAATCTTTAGGTGAAGAAGTTATGACTTCACTCACACCTGGACAGATGGTGATAAAGATTGTTAATGAAGAGTTAACTGATCTTATGGGTTCAGAGACTACTGAATTATCTCTCAAAAATGGAAATGAGATATCTGTCATTATGATGATGGGACTTCAAGGTGCTGGTAAAACAACTACAGCTTCAAAGTTAGCTGGCAAGTTGAAAGCACAGGGAAGAAAACCATTACTTGTGGCATTAGATATATACAGACCTGCAGCTATTGAACAGTTGAAGGTTAATGCTGAAAAGGTAGATGTAACGTTTTTCTCAATGGGCGATAAAAACAAACCTGTTGATATAGCAAAAGCATCTATCGAACATGCAAAAACAAACAACTACAACACAGTAATCTTTGATACAGCTGGTAGACTTCATATTGACGAAGACATGATGAATGAGCTAAAAGAGATTAAAGATGCAATCGATATTGATGATTCATTATTAGTTGTCGATGCAATGACTGGTCAAGATGCTGTAAATGTTGCTTCTGAGTTTGATGAGAAGATTGGCATTGATGGAATAATTGTTACTAAGTTAGATGGTGACACACGAGGCGGTGCTGCATTATCAATTAAAGCAATCACTGGTAAGCCAATATTATTTGTTGGTATGGGTGAGAAGCTAGAAGACTTGGAACAGTTTTATCCAGACAGAATGGCTTCTAGAATCCTTGGTATGGGTGATGTTTTATCACTTATCGAAAAGGCTGAACAAACCATCGACGAAGAAAAAGCAAAAGAGATGGAATCTCGCTTGAAAAAAGCAGAGTTCACATATGATGATTACCTAGAATATATGGGACAAATCAACAATATGGGTGGTTTATCTTCTATATTAAATATGATGCCTGGTATGGGCAATAAGATTTCAGAAGATATGTTGCCAAGTGAAAAACAATTAACACAAGTTGAAGCAATCATATATTCAATGACACCAGAAGAAAGAAACAATCCAGACTTAATTAATCCATCGAGAAAGAAAAGGATTGCCGCAGGCGCTGGTGTTGATGTTGCTCAAGTTAATCGTTTAACTAAGCAATTTGAGCAAGCTAAGAAGATGATGAAAAACATGAATGGTATGATGGGTGGCAAAAAAGGTATGAAGGGTATGAAATTACCATTTAGTTTTTAATAAATTTTTTAATTTTTTGGAGGTATAAAATGGCAGTAAAAATCAGATTAAAGAGAATGGGAAAGAAGAAAGCTCCTTTCTACAGAATTGTTGTTGCTGATTCAAGATCACCAAGAGATGGTAGATTTATCGAAGAGATTGGTACATACGATCCAAGTAAGGACCCAAGTGTATTCGACGTAAACGAAGAGTCAGTTAAGAAATGGTTATCTACAGGAGCTAAGCCAACTGAGACTGTTGGAAAACTTTTAAAGATTGCCGGTATTGAAAAATAATATTAGGAGGATAGATTCATGAAAGAATTAGTTGAGACAATTGCTAAAGCACTTGTTGACTCTCCTGATGAAGTTGTCGTAACAGAGACAGAGAACGACAGAGAGATTGTTGTTATCTTGCATGTTGCTGACAGTGATATGGGCAAAGTTATTGGTAAGCAGGGAAGAATAGCTAAGGCTATCCGCTCAGTTGTTAGAGCAGCTGCTTCAAAGACTGATAAAAGAGTTAAGGTTGAAATACAATAATTCTTAACAAGTGTAAATTACTGGGATTACCCTAAATTTGGGTAACCCAGTATTATGATTTTTTGAGGTAATGAATGTTAGATTATTTTAGAGTTGGTGTGATTGCAAATTCACACGGCGTCAAAGGCGAAGTCAAAGTCTATCCAACTACGGATGATGTTGAACGCTTTAAAGATCTAGATAAGATATATTTGGATGAGAATGGAACTTACCGTGAACTACACATCAAGAGTGTTAAGTATGTTAAAAACATGGTTGTTTTAGGTTTTGAAGAATATAGCAATATGAATGACATCTTGGGTTTGAAGGGAATGGAACTCTATGTTGATAGAGAAAATGCAATTCCTTTAAATGAAGGTGAGTTTTATGTTGCTGATATGGTGGGCGCAGATATCATTACTGACGATGGAAATCACTTTGGAACTCTAAAAGACGTTCTAAAAACTGGTGCCAACGATGTCTATGTAATTGAGACAGACGAAGGCAAGGAAGTTTTATTCCCATCTATTCCAGAATGCATATTGGAAAAAGATTTGGAGAAAAAAGAGATTAAAGTCCATATAATGGATGGATTGTTAGATTAATATGAATTTTTATGTATTGACGCTTTTTCCAGAAATGATTCAAGAAGCTGTTATGACTAGCATTACTGGAAGAGCAATAACAGACGAAAAAATTAGCGTAAAAGCTATTAATATAAGAGACTATGCTGATAATGATTACGGTCAGATAGACGATTATCCATATGGTGGAGGTGCTGGAATGGTTATGCAAGCGCCGCCAATCTATGCTGCATACCAAGATATCGTGAAAGAACTTGGATATGAGCCAAGAGTTGTCTATATGACTCCACAGGGCAAGACTTATGAGCAAGCAGATGCCAAAGCTTTCGCCGAAGACAAAGATATAGTAATCCTATGTGGTCATTACGAGGGCGTAGACGAAAGAGTATTGGAAGAAATAGTCACTGATCATATTTCTATAGGTGATTATGTTTTGACTGGCGGTGAATTACCAGCGTTGGTTGTAATTGATTCGATAACTAGATTAGTGCCTGGAGTGCTAAATAATGATGAATCTGCTGTGGCTGAGAGCTTTGAAGATGACTTGTTAGAACATCCACAGTATACACGACCAGAAGAGTTTAACGGTAAGGAAGTGCCAGAAATACTATTGTCAGGTAATCATGCAAAGATAGATGAGTATAGAAGGCAGGAGTCTTTGAAGAGGACGTATGAGAGGCGTCCAGATTTGCTAGAAAACGCTGATTTAAGCGATGCCGATAAAGATTACTTGGACAGTCTAGAATCGTGATTAAATGGTGATATAACTAGATTTTTACTATATAAATGTGCTAATATTTATGTGGTATTTGAAAGCTATCAATTTATGTGAGGTATTGATATGAAGACTAAATTCGAAGAACCAAAAATTGAAATAGTTGAGGTTAAAGACTTTATTGTTACTAGCCCTGAACAAGGCGGAGGAGCCAATGAAACAAGTGGTTGGGTAGATCCAGGACACGGTTGGTAAACAATAATTTTTATCTTGCACACATTGCATATATGTGTTAGTATACATAATGCTGTATTAATAAAAGATGGTCCTCTGTTACAAATGTATTAAGAACATCGTAATAAAAAAGGAGGCAAATTATGGCAGATGAAAAAGTAAAAGAAGTAGCTGAAGAAGTTAAAGAAGATCTTGCAGAAGCAGCTGAAGAGGTAGCTGAGGCAGTTGAAGAGACTGTTGAAGAAGCTAATGAAGCTGTTGAAGAGGCTGTTGAGGCAGTAGATGAGGCTGCTGAGGAAGCTGAAGAAGAGATTGAAGAAGCTGTGGAAGAAGATGCCGCAGAAGAAACTGAAGCTACAGAAGAGACAGAAGAAGCTGCAGAAGAATCAGAAGAAACTGAGGAAGCTCCAGCAGAAGAACCAAAGAAAGAAAAAGTTCCAGTTAAAACTCATGAACTAATCAAGGATATCGAAGAATCACAGAAGAAAGAAGTTGCAGACTTCAAAGTTGGTGATACTATCGTAGTATCAGCTAAGATTGTGGAAGGTAACCGTGAAAGAATTCAGAAGTTTGAAGGACTTGTAATTAAAAAACAAGGCGGCGGAAACAGAACAACATTCACTGTAAGAAAAGATTCAAACGGTGTAGGTGTTGAAAAGACTTGGCCACTTTACTCACCAACAATCGCTAAGATTGAGGTAGTAAGAGAAGGTAAGGTTAGACGTGCTAAACTTAACTACATTAAGGCTAGAGTTGGTAAGGCTGCTAAAGTTAAAGAATTAGTTAAATAAGAACTTTTTAAGGAACGAGATATACTCGTTCCTTTCTTTTTGTGTTATTATATTAAGGGCGTAAAAGAAAGGAATTGTTATGGATTATCAATGGTATCCGGGCCATATGACAAAGGCCATCAGACAAATGAGAGAAGATATTAAATTGGTAGACCTAGTTATCGAATTGTTAGATGCTAGGATTCCTTTGAGTAGCCGAAATCCGGACATTGATAGTTTAGGACAAAATAAATCGCGTCTCGTTATTCTAAACAAATCTGATTTGGCTGATGAAAAGCAAAACACTTTGTGGGATAAGTATTTTAAAGACAAAGGTTATACTGTTTTAAAAGTTGATTCTAGAGTTAACTCGTTGGCTAAAATAGTTGATAGAGCTATAGAGGAAGCTTGCAAGGAAAAGATAGAAGCTAACAAGAAGAAAGGAATTAACAGACCAATCAGAGCAATGGTAGTTGGAATTCCAAATGTTGGTAAATCTACTTTTATTAATTCCTATGCTAAACGTTCTGTTGCAAAGACAGGAAACAAACCTGGTGTTACAAAAGGTAAACAGTGGATTAAGATTGGCAAGAATCTTGAATTGTTAGATACACCAGGAATTCTGTGGCCTAAGTTTGATGATGAACAAACCGGTTTAAACTTAGCCTTAGTTGGTTCTATGAATGATAATAATCTAGATTCTGCTGAGTTAGCATTCCAGTTTATTAAGCTGACAAGAGATAATTATCCTGATGTTTTAAAGAATAGATTTAATATAGAAGGAAATGAAGATATTGTAGAAGAAATGTATCAGGTGGCTGATGTTAGAAATTGCAAACTGCCTGGAAATAAACTTGATTTAGACAAGGCTTCTAAAATTATACTAGATGAGTTTAGAAGTGGAAAACTTGGAAAGATTACTTTGGATAGGTTATAAAAATGAATAGCATTAGTGATATTAAAAATGAATTAAAAGAATATAAAGTTGATTCTTTAAGTGAGTTTATATCTAAGTACTCAAGCGATGAAAGGTCTGGTGTAAAGGCTTTGGTAAAAAAAGCTGAAAAACAGATACAAGATTATGAGAAAGAACTCGAGAGAATTAAGAAACTATCTTTTTATGAGAACAAATACAGTGACTATAACTTTATTTGTGGAATAGATGAAGTTGGTAGGGGTCCTTTGGCGGGACCGGTAGTAGCCGGTGCAGTTATCTTACCAAAAGATTGCGACATACTATATATAAATGATTCTAAAAAACTAACAGCTAAAAAGCGTGAAGAGTTATATAAAGAAATAACTGAGAAAGCAGTTGCATGGTCTACAGCGCTTTGTACTCCAGAAGAGATTGATGAATTAAATATTTTACAAGCCACATACAATGCTATGAAGATGGCTATTCATCAACTTAATCCACAACCAGATTTACTTTTAAATGATGCGGTTAAGATTCCAGGTGTTGATGTAAAACAAGTGCCGATAATTAGAGGAGATGCTTCAAGTATTTCTATTGGAGCGGCTAGTATCGTTGCTAAAGTAACTAGAGATGCCATGATGGTTGAATATGACAAGATATATCCAGGATATGATTTTGCATCTAACAAAGGGTATGGTTCAGCTAAACATATCGAGGCTATTAAGAAACTAGGACCAACACCTATACATAGAAAAACTTTTATTAAAAACTTCATATAAGTACAAAGGGGGATTGTATGAATACTAGAGTGATTGGAAGTCTACAAGAAGACTTGGCCATTTCTTATTTAGAGGAAAATGGCTTTGAAATACTCGAGAGAAATTTTAAGTGCAAGATAGGCGAGATAGATGTTATAGCAAAGAAAGACAATGTTATAAGATTTATTGAGATTAAGTATAGAAATAGCAATGTGGCTGGCGGAGTTCATTACGCGATAAGTC
>JAEEGL011959694.1_pt1 | contig 10804 bp, 4 predicted proteins | sample 9134231 | NCBI WGS metagenome assembly JAEEGL01 (sample SAMN16246548, study PRJNA631951) | gut metagenome | biome: gut microbiome; feature: rumen; material: fiber-attached | host: Bos | place: Iran: Karaj | collected 2018-10
ACATACATCGTGACGGCCTCGGGCGGGACCTACGCCGCCGTGGTGTCGGGCGTTCCCACCGAGGAGCAGTACATCGGCCGGGCCCAGGGCTTCGGCGGCGCCGTCACCGTCCTGATGACCATGGATTATCAGACGGAGGACGAGGTGGCCGAAGGCGAAGACCCCGCCTACGTGATCCGCAGCATCGACATCCAGGTGCCGGACGAGACCCACGGCTACGGCAGCCGCTGGGCCAATCAGCTGCACTGGAAGCAATTCATCGGAAAGTCCCTGCCCATCGCGCAGGAAGATTTTGATGCCGTCAGCGGCGCCACCGTGACCTCCGGCGCCGTGCTGTCCGCGGTGAACAACGCCGTCCCGAACCGCCTTGTGCAGCAGGAAGCGGCAGGGGACACCGCTCTGTACAGCAATCCCGACGGCATGTGGGTCATCGGCTTCGACGGCCGTTTCACCGGGACCGTGAACACCGCGCTTGAGGTCGAGAAGGGCGCGGTCGTCAGCCACAGCCTGACCGCTGAGGCCGTCGCCGAAGCGGTGGCCGACAACACCCTGACGGGTACGGCCGCCGGCTATGGGGATCAGCCCGTGACCGTGTACATCACGCTGGATGAAGCCGGTGCCATCGCCACGATCGAGGTGGACGCCTCGACCCAGACCGTGGGCCTCGGCTCCAGGACTTCGGACGAGTCCTTCACGCAGCAGTTTATCGGGAAGACCCGTCCTATCAAAGAGAGCGATATCGAGATCATCGGCGGGGCCAGCGTCAGCTCCCGTGCCGTGATCGCCGCCGTGAACGGCGCGACCGTGTGGCAGCCCGGCGCGACCCTGCGGGGGACCGCCGCCGGATACGGCGACGGCGAAGTCATCGTGACCATGACCTTGGACGATGAGGGAAAGATCGCGACGATCGAGGTGGACGCCTCCACCCAGACCGCCGGCATCGGCCAGCGCTGCGCCGAAGAAGGATTCACCGGTCAGTTCATCGGCAAAGCGGCCCCGCTGACCATTGATGAGGATATCGACGCCCTGAGCGGCGCGACCGTGACGTCGCGCGCGGTGGTGGAGGCCGTGAACGGCGCGGCGAAGGTAAAGGCCGAGGAAGCGGAACAGAACGCGTCCGGCGAGCCGGTCAGCGTTGTGATCACGGACGAGAAGACCGCCGCCTTCACCTTTGACGACAGCTTCACCGGAGAGGTGACGGTGACGTACCGGGTGGAGAACGGCAAACTGATCGCCGCCGAGGTGGATGACGGAACGGATCCCGCACCCGGCTTTGACGCCGGAAAGCGCTATGAAGGCACCGCGGCTGCCTTCCGGGGCGAGCCCGTGACCGTGTATGTGACCTTTGACGAGAACGGAGCCATCGCGATCCTCGAGGTGGACGCCTCCACTCAGACGCAGGGCATCGGCCAGATATGCGCCGAGGAAGCCTTCACATCCCGGTTCATCGGCAAGAGCGTCCCGCTGACCCTCGGTGAGGACGTCGACGCCATCACCGGCGCTACGGAGACCAGCGCCGCCGTGGTGGACGCGGTCAACAGTGCAGCGGCGGGTGCCGCCGGGACCGCATCGGCCGTCGAAGCCGGCAAGCGCTGTGAAGGCACCGCGGCTGCCTTCCGGGGCGAGCCCGTGACCGTGTATGTGACCTTTGACGAGAACGGGGCCATCGCGGCCCTCGAGGTGGACGCCTCCACCCAGACGCCGGGCATCGGTCAGAAGTGCGCCGAGGAAACCTTCACGTCCCGGTTCATCGGCAAGACCGCGCCTCTGACGCCCGGGAAGGATATCGATGCCATCACCGGTGCCACCGAGACATGCAGCGCGGTGGTGGAAGCCGTGAACAGCGCCGCCGCGGGAAGCGGAACGGTGGCGGCTGAGCCGGAAGGCAGCGTCTACACCGCCGAGAAGCCCGGATACAACAGCCAGCCCGTGACGGTCTATGTGACCCTCGATGAGAGCGGCGCCATCGCGACCCTGAAGGTGGACGCCTCCACGCAGACGCCCGGGATCGGCCAGAATTGTGAGAGTGAGGGCTTCACGAGCCAGTTCATCGGCAAGAGCGGCAAGGTGATGCTGGGCAACGGCATCGACGCGGTAGGCGGCGCGACGGTGACCTCCACGGCGGTCGTCCGCGCGGTCAACCAGCTGTTCAAGAACCTGCCCGCCGAAACCACGCAGGCCCCGGCGGCCGAAGAGACGCCGCTGGTGACGGTGGACGAACAGGGCCGCTATGTGACCAGTTATCCCGGCTTCCCGGCCGACGAGAACAACGCGCCTGCGGGCGAACCCATCACGATCTATGTGACGCTGGACGAGAACGGCGCGATCGCGACCCTTGAGGTGGACGCTTCGACACAGACACCGGAGATCGGCCAGAAGTGCGCCGAGGAGGCGTTCACGAGCCAGTTCATCGGCAAGAGCGGCAAGGTGATGCTGGGCAACGGCATCGACGCGGTGGGCGGCGCGACGGTGACCTCCACGGCGGTCGTCCGCGCGGTCAACCAGCTGTTCAAGAACATTCCGTAAAGCAAAGAAAGCGGGAGGATGCGGCATGCTCTCCCGCTCTTTCACATCAACGCGAAAGGAGCACCAGCCCATGATCCTCCGCAAAGCCATGGAAGCCGATCTGCCAGCCCTGTTCGAGCTCTACCGCGTAACGGCCGAGCACCTGCAGGACAACGGGGTCGAACAGTGGAAATGGGGCGAATACCCCAACGAAGCCCTCGTCACCGAGGATGTGCGTCAGGGAAAACTCTACTGCCTTTACGGCGAGCCCGGCATGATCCTGGCGGTAGCCGTCGGAACCGATACAACCCCGGTGTACGACCAGGTCAACTGGCTCTTCGGCGTACGGCCGGGCGTGTTCCATCGGCTGGCGGTCCACCCGTCCGTACAGGGCGAGGGGCTTGGACGCAAAGCCGTGCAGGATGTGGAAACGATCCTGATCTCTCTCGGCTGCGACTGCCTGCGCTGCGACGCCCAGGAATCCAACCACCGCGCCGGGCATTTCTATGAGGCGCTGGGCATGCGCCGGGCAGGGAGCGTGTGGTTCGCGGAACGGGGCACCACCTATGTGGGCTACGAGAAGCGGCTGACTGAGGATTGCCCCCTGCTGCCGCTGCGCATGCATCCGGCCTTCCGGGGCGGCAGACTGACCCCCTGGGGCGGTGAGCGGCTGCGCACGGTCTACGGCAAGGAGATCGCCGAGGTGCCCACGGGGGAGAGCCTGGAGGTCAGCTGCATCCCGGGTCTGGAGTCCACCGACGACAACGGCGTGGCGCTGACGGAGCTGATCCGCCGCTACGGCGGCAAGTTTGCCGGCCGCTTCGAGTTCGGCGCCTTCCCGCTGCTGCTGAAGATCATCGACGCGTCGGAGCCCCTGTCGGTGCAGGTGCATCCCGACGACGCCTACGCCAACGATCACGAGGACGGCAAGCTGGGCAAGACGGAAGCCTGGCTGATCCTGGACGCGCCGGAGGACGGGGAGCTGGTCTACGGCATCCTCCCGGGCACGGATCTGGAAACGCTGAAGCAAGCCTGCGAGCAGGGTGCGGCGGTGGAGCCGCTGCTGCGCCGCGTGAAGGTGAAGCCGGGCGACGTGTGCTACATCCCCGCCGGATGTGTCCACGCCATCGGCGCGGGCATCATGCTTTACGAGATCCAGCAGTCCTCCGACATCACCTACCGCTTCTACGACTGGAACCGGGTGGATAAAAACGGCAAAGGCCGCGAACTGCACCTGAAGCAGGCGCTGGACGTCACTGACCTGACCTTCGCCCCGGAACCGCTGCATGCCCCGGACATCCCCGTGGCCCGGGTACTGGACCAGACCTATTTCACCCTGGATGTGCTGAACCCCCGGGAGAAGACTCCCGTACACCTGCCCCATATCCGGGAATTCGGTCTGCTGACCGGCCTCGACGGCGAGCTGACCCTGAAATGGGACAGCGCAAGCCGCACACTGAGGCCAGGCGAATCCCTGTACATCCCCTGTGCTGTGCCGGCGCTCACGCTGGAGGGCCGCGGACGCGCAGCCCTGAGCATGCCCCGCTGAAAATGCCCGACAACAAAACCGGCCATCGCCTGTTTCCGCGATGGCCGGTTTTGTGTTCGACGGGGTCGTTGTCAGACGGAGAAAAGCAGCTCCGCGTAGGTCGGGAAGGGCCAGTCCCTGCGGTCGATGATGGTCTCGAGCTCATCGGCCGCGGCGCGGAGGGCGCTCATCACGGGCAGTACCTCATCGCGCATATAGGCGGCCCTGCGATAAGCGTCCGCCGCCCGGGGGATGTTGACCACGGCGCTGTTGAGGGCTTCGATGCTGTCCGACAGCCGCCCGGCCGCAAGGCTCACCCGGGCCAGCAGCTTTTCCTGGGGGAGGGTGGAGAAGACCGGCGCGTAGTCTTTCACCCGCTTGGCCGAGAGGGCCAGCTCTCCCTCGGAGCGCAGCACGGCCGGCAGGATCTCCCGCCGCGCCATGGTCAGCATGGTCTCCGCCTCGATGGTGATGATCTTCGCGTAGTGCTCCAGCTGGATCTCATACCTGGCGCGGAGCTCGGCCTCGTTCAGCACCCTGTGGCGGCTGAAGAAGGCGATGTTGGCGGGATCGATCAGGGCCGGCAGGGCGTCCACCGTGGTGGGGTATTCCTTCAGCCCGCGCTCCAGGGCTTCCCGGCGCCACTGGGCGGAATAGCCGTTGCCGTTGAAGATGATGCGTCTGTGCTCGCGGATCTCGCGAACGATCAGGTCGTGCAGCGCCGCCTGGAGATCCTCTGCCGCCTCCAGCTCGTCCGCAAAGCCCATCAGCGCGTCGGCGACGCCGGTGTTGATGACCACATTGCAGTCCGCCACGGACGCGGAAGAGCCCAGGGAACGGAACTCGAACTTGTTTCCGGTGAAGGCGAAGGGCGAGGTGCGGTTGCGGTCAGTGTTATCGCGCGGGAACTTCGGGAGCGTGTGGACGCCGACGGCCATCTCCTGCTTCTCGTGGCCGGCATAGGCCGTGCCGCTCTCGATCGCGTTCAGGATGTCGGTCAGCTCGTCGCCGAGGAACATGGAGATGATGGCGGGCGGAGCCTCAAAACCGCCGAGACGGTGATCGTTGCCCGCGCTGGCCACAGAGACCCGGAGCAGATCCTGATGCTCGTCGACCGCCTTGATGACGGCGATCAGGAACAGCAGGAACTGCGCGCTGTCATAGGGGGAGTCGCCCGGCTCCAGCAGATTCACGCCGTTGTCGGCGGTCATGGACCAGTTGTTGTGCTTGCCCGACCCGTTGACGCCCGCGAAGGGCTTCTCCGACAGAAGGCAGACCATGCCGTGGCGGTCGGCCACCTTGCGCATGATCTCCATGGTGAGCTGGTTGTGATCGGTGGAAATGTTGGCTGCGGTGAAGATGGGCGCCATTTCATGCTGGGCCGGCGCGGTCTCGTTGTGCTCGGTCTTGGCGAGGATGCCCAGTTTCCACAGCTCTTCGTTCAGGTCGCGCATGAACGCCTGCACGCGGGGCGTGATGGCGCCGAAATAGTGGTCGTCCAGCTCCTGCCCCTTGGGAGGCCGCGCGCCGAAGAGCGTGCGCCCGGTGAAGATCAGATCCGTGCGCTTCGCCCACATGTCCTTGTCCACCAGGAAGTACTCCTGCTCGGGGCCGACCGTCGGGATGACGCGGCGAGCCTGCCCGCCGAAAAGCCGCAGCACACGGACAGCCTGCTTCGAGAGCGCTTCCATGGAGCGGAGGAGCGGCGTCTTCTTGTCCAGGGCCTCGCCGCCGTAGGAACAGAAGGCCGTGGGGATGCACAGCACACCGTCCTTGATGAAGGCGTAGCTGGTGGGATCCCATGCGGTGTAGCCGCGGGCTTCAAAGGTGGAGCGCAGCCCGCCGGAGGGGAAGGAGGAGGCGTCGGGCTCGCCACGCACCAGCTCGGACCCCGAGAAGGATTCGATCACGCGCCCGCCGGACACGGGGGTGATGAAAGCGTCGTGCTTCTCGGCGGTGGTGCCGGAAAGGGGCTGGAACCAGTGGGTGTAGTGGGTGACGCCTTTGCCGATGGCCCATTCCTTCATGGCGTGCGCGACCGCACCGGCGATGGAAGGGTCCAGGTGACGCCCGTCGTCGATGGTCTTGCGAAGCGCCCGGTATATGTCCTTGGGCAGATGCTGCTGCATGACCGCGTCGTTGAAGACGTTGCTGCCGAACAGGTTCTCCATGTTCACCATAGGCGTGCCCTCCTGACGGAAATGCTTGTGTCAGGCCGATTATAGGGCAGGGGAGGGCTGCTTGTCAAGCAAAACGGGCCCGGGCCGGGCGGCCGGATTGTCCTGGTTTTGCATTGTTTGGTTTTCCGGGGCCGATATTGCGCGGAGCGTCTTGCATTTCGGCGGAAAAGGATTACAATGGACACGCGCCGGACCGGACGCGTGACGGCCGGAGACGCGGCGCAGCACCCGAAGGAGACGAACGGACATGGAGATCGAAGAACTGAGGCTGGAGGCCGCGCGCGTATTCGGAGCCTGCGCAGCCGCGCTGAAGGAGGCCGGCGCGATCGAAGAGGGCGGCCTGATCGTCCTGGGCTGTTCCACCTCGGAGGTGGCGGGCGCCCGCATCGGACACGGTTCGGTGCCCGAATTCGGCGGGATCCTGGCTTCCGCCATGCTGGAGGCCTGCGGCGCCAACGGCCTGCACGCGGCCTTCCAGTGCTGCGAACATCTGAACCGCGCCATCGTGATGGAAAAGACCGACCTGCTGACGCGGGGCCTGACCCGCGTTCACGCCATCCCTCAGCCCAAGGCCGGCGGCAGCGTGCCCGCGGCCGCATGGAAGCTGTTCCGGGAACCCGTGCTGGCCCTGAATGTGCAGGCGGACGCCGCTATCGACGTGGGGGATACCCTGGTGGGCATGCACATCCGCCCGGTGGCGGTCCCCCTTCGCCCGCAGTATCCGTCCCTCGGAGCGGCGAGAGTGGTGATGGCCTACAGCCGCTTTCCCCTGATCGGCGGTCAGCGCGCGGTGTATGAATGACCCGGCGAAGCCCGGCAGCCTCGACCGTGCCCTGTTTCCGGCACGGTTTTTCCGTGGACGCGGATGAAAGATTTACACCGTCGGTCTTGCCCGTGTGGGGCGTTTGATGTATAATGCGGGTTGGATCGAAACGCCATTCCCGTCTGAAAGGAGCATTCCCAGATGAGTGACGAAAAGAATACGAGCGGCGTGCCGGACAGCCCCGCGGAACAGACCAAGGCCGTGCCGGTGACAAAACCCCGCCGGAGACACACGGCCGCGGCGCCCGCTGCCCGGGAAACGGCCCCGGTCCACACGTCGAACGGCGGTACACCTTTTTCACGCGTAACGGGCAATGTCCGTCCCTCGGGACAGACCCAAACCGATCAGTCGACGCGCCCCGCCCCGTCGAGGGCGCGGGTGGCCTACGCGCCGGACCCCTCCGCGTCCACGACCCGCCGTCCCGTGCAGGCCGACGGCTACCGGCAGGTGCCTTCCGTCCAGCAGACGGCCCGCAGCGGGCAGCAGCCGACTCGCCCCGTACAGACGAGGCCGGCACAACCCGTCCAGGGAAGGGAGTCTGTGCGCCAGCAGCCGGTACAGCCCGTGAAGAAGCGCGGACGCGCGCTGCGGGTGATCGTCATTCTGCTGCTGATCCTTGTGCTGGCCTTCCTCGGTCTGGTGGCCATGAAGGGCTGGCCGCCCTTCGGCGGTGCGTCAGCCGGGACGACGGCGACCTCCATCGAGACGGCGGATCCGTCGCCTTCGCAGAATGCCGCACAGAGCCCGGCGCCCGTCCCTTCCGCGTCCGCTGCGCCGGCGCAGCTGCAGCTTGAATCGAGCGCCGAAACCGGTGCTGCTCCCTGCAAGGTCGTCTTCACGATGACGACGAACGACCAGGTGAACCGCGTCGTGCTCTTTGACAAGGACCAGAACCCGCTTGAGGATAGGAACACCTACGGCACCTCCGCGGCCGGCAGGCTCTGGAGCGTGGATCACACCTTTGACAAGCCTTATGAGGGCGACGTATATGCCTCCGCGTATGCGGACGACACCTATATCGGCTCCTCCCAGCGCATCGCGCTGAGCATCTGGGAGCCTTCGCCTCTCGGCACGCCCACGCCCGCACCCGAGCCCCTTCCGAGCGGGATCCTGGGGATCACGGAGGAGCGCCGCGAGTCGGAAACGCCGCTGAAGATCACCTATACGGTCCGGACGGAAGCCGGCATCGGCGCGGTGGCCGTCTTCAACGCGGAAGGCGTGCAGCTTGAGGCGGACGTGAGCGAGCTTGCCGCGAGCGACGGGGACAGCCTGACCTGGACCCTGACGCAGACCTATGCGGAGGATGGCGTATACAGCATCCGTGCGCAGCGTGAAGACGGCGTCTGGCTCTCCGGCGAGGAAGAGGTCTACGCCGAAAGCCGCCTTGAATACGACGAGCTGGCGCTGGATGTTCCCGATACGAGCGACGACGCGCCGGTCGACAGCCGGGGCGCCATGCCCACCATCACCCCGACGGAGACCCCGCCCATCGTGACCCAGGCGCCGCTGCCCACCCCGACGCCGGATGCCGTCCTGGTGCCGGTGACCGTGGAGCTTGACGCCGGGACCGAAGAGACCGCGACGGAGACGGAGCCGGAGCCCGAAGAGACGCCGGCGCCGACCGCCGAGCCGCAGGCTGAGGAGCCCGCGCGGGAATCCCGCCGGCTCGCCCCCGAGGCGGATGCGAGCGCGCAGCCGAAACTGATCAAGGTGGTCAAAGTCTACGACGGAAAGAAGAAACTGACCGATTTCCGGCGGGCCGAAGATGACCGGATCGACATGCCTGACGCGGCCAACTACAACCGCAAGGGCAACACGCGGGCCGGCGTTCTCACCTTCCGCGGAAGCTCCTTCCGGCAGAACGCCGCCGTGGGCACGGTGAACGAGCCCGCCGGCATGAGCGTGCTGTGGAGAGCCGAGGCCAACAGGCTCCAGTACAGCAAAGGCAAGTATTACTACGGCATCGGCGTGGGCAGCCAGCCGGTGATCGTCCAGTGGGCGAGGGAGATCCGCCCCATCACCAACATCGTCGACGAGAAGAAGGAGAAGACCCTGCTGCGCGAAGTGATCGTGGCGGGTGAGGACGGCTTCATCTACTTCCTCGACCTTGAGGACGGCCAGGCCACCCGTACGGCCATCAACGTGGGCTATCCCATGCACTGTACGCCTTCCGTCAGCGCGCGCGTCCATCCTTTCATGGCGGTGGGCCAGGCCTACTTCAAGATCCCCAATACCAAGCAGCAGATCGGCCTGCGCTGCTACAACCTGCTGGATCAGAAGCAGATGCTGTTCGTCAACGGGTTCGACAAGGACTACAGGAGCGCGAAACGCCCCATCTCCAATCTCGGCAGCTTCAACACGAGTCCGCTGTACGACTGGAACTCCAACGTCATGCTCTTCGCGGGCAGCAACGGACTGCTGTATGAAGCGAAACTGAGCAACATCAAGCTGAACACCGGCGAGAAGACCTTCACTGCCGACATCTCCTGCAGCATCGCGATGGCCACCCAGGCCAACAAGGAAGCGGCCAACAGCACCGCCGTGGAGAGCAGCCTGGCGGCTTATCAGGGCTATGTGTTCTATGCGGACAACGGCGGATACCTGCGCTGCGTGGATGCCAACACCCTGACCGTGCAGTGGGCCGTGGCCACGGGCGACGCCGTGCAGTCTGCCGTGGCACTGGACCTGGACGCCGATGAAAACCTCTGGCTGTATACCGCCAACACCCTGGACAACCGCAACAAGGGCGATGCCGCGATCCGCCGCGTCAACGCGGAGACCGGCGCCGTGGACTGGACGCTGTCCCTGAACGTCGTGAAGCCGAAGAACAAGAGCTATACCCCTGGTTTCGTAGCCTCTCCGGTCATCGGCACAGGCGGGCTGGGCGACTATGTGTACTATACCGTCTCCGGCCTCAGCGCCACGGGCGGCGATGCCGTCTTCGGGACCAAGGAAGCCGTGCCGGGCGCCCTGATCTGCGTGGAGAAGAACACCGGCCGGATCCGGTGGGCATACAAGCTGTCCGCCTACAGCTATTCCAGCCCCGTGGCCGTGTATGATGAGAACGGCAGCGGATGGATCATCCAGGCGAGCTCCGACGGGACCCTCAGCCTCCTGGACGGCCAGAACGGCACTCTGGTGTACAGCATGACCATCGAGGGCACGATCAACGGCTCTCCCGCGGTGTATGACGACATTCTCGTCATCGGCACCCAGGGCAAGGATACCAGCTTTATCTACGGCATCAAGCTGCAAGGCAGATAACGCGCGACCATGAGCGCATCGACATGAAAGGCTGTGATCGGAATGAACAAGCAGGGACTGGGAACCATTTGCGTACAGGGCGGCTATACCCCGGGAAACGGTGAACCGAGACAGATCCCGATCGTACAGTCCACCACCTTCAAATACGCCACCAGCGAGGACATGGGGAAGCTCTTTGACCTCGAGGCCAGCGGCTACTTCTACACCCGCCTGCAGAACCCCACCAACGATCATGTGGCGGCGAAGATCGCCCAGATGGAAGGCGGCACGGCGGGCATGCTGACTTCCTCCGGCCAGGCGGCCAACTTCTACGCCCTGTTCAACATTGCGTCCTGCGGCGATCACCTGGTGGTGTCCTCCTCCATTTACGGCGGGACCTTCAACCTGATCTCCGTCACGATGAAGAAGATGGGCATCGAGACCACCTTCGTGTCCCCGGACTGCACGGATGAGGAACTGGATGCCGCCTTCCGTCCGAACACCAAGGCCGTCTTCGGCGAGACC
>JAEEGL013450840.1_pt1 | contig 10804 bp, 6 predicted proteins | sample 9134231 | NCBI WGS metagenome assembly JAEEGL01 (sample SAMN16246548, study PRJNA631951) | gut metagenome | biome: gut microbiome; feature: rumen; material: fiber-attached | host: Bos | place: Iran: Karaj | collected 2018-10
CCGTGCGGTCAATGCCGATGTGTATGAAAACTGGACCGACGTGTCCGGTTTCCTGATGGCTGATCCCCGGATCATCCAGAATCCCGCTGAAATCTCATCCATCACCTACAAGGAACTCCGCGAACTGAGCCATATGGGCGCTTCCGTGCTCCACGAGGACGCGATGTTCCCGGTGCACAGGGCCGGTATTCCCACCAATATCCGGAATACGAACAAACCCTATCATCCCGGCACCATGATCAGCAAGAACGCGCCGCATGAAATTTCCGTACCCACAATCACCGGCATTGCCGGCCACAGGGGATACAGCGTTATCAGCGTTGAAAAGAACATGATGAACAGCGAGGTCGGTTTCGGCCGTAAAGTACTGCAGGTGCTGGAAGATGAGGGAATCTCCTTCGAGCATATGCCCACCGGAATCGACAGCATGTGCGTCGTGGTCCAGAGTTCCATGCTGGAGCCGCACCGCGGGAGGTACTCGCGGAGATCGAGCGTCTCGTGGGCGACAGCGGCAGCGTCTCCATCAGCGACAACCTGTCCATCATCGCGACCGTCGGCCGCGGCATGGTGCACAACTGCGGCACCGCCGCCCGCCTGTTCAGCGCGATGAGCCGCGCCAGAATCAATGTCCGCATGATTGACCAGGGCTCCAGCGAGCTTTCCATCATCGTCGGTGTCAACGACAGCGACTTTGAGCAGACGATCCACGCGATTTATCATGAGTTTGTAGGCTGACTCTGAAAACTGACCGCCAGTTACTGACCACTAAACACTGATCACTGATCACTGAACACTGATCACTGAACACTGAAACGAAACACTGTCGACCGGAGGGAGACTGCCATGAAGGTACTGGTCACCGGTTCCGCCGGACTGCCCGGCCATGAGGTCGTTCGCCTGCTGGAGGAGCGGGGCATTCCCTGCCTCGGTGTGGATACGCCGGATTTCGATCTTTCCGATGCTGAATCCGTCCGCGGCTGTATCGGAGATTATGCGCCGGATGCCGTAATCCACTGCGCCGGCTACACCGATCCCGACAAGGCGGAAAGCCTGCCCGAACGCTGCGCAGCCCTGAACGGGCTCGGTACGCTGACCGTCGCCCGGGCTGCCGCGGGCTGCGGCGCAAAGATGCTCTTCCTTTCTTCGCCGCATGTTTTCCCCTGCACAGGCGATCAGCCGTATGCCGCGTCGGATCCTTACGGACCCCGGAATGTTTTCGGCATGAGCAAGGTTCAGGGGGAAGACGCGACGCGTTCCCTGCTGACCCGGTACTTTATCGTCCGTGCCGACTGGATTTACGGCAACGGAAAAAAAGATTTCCTCAAGCCCCTGATGAAGGCGGCCGCGGAAAAGAAATCCCTCCGTGTCGCCTCCGACCAGATTTCTTCCCCCACGTATGCGAAAGATCTGGCCAGGGTTATCTGCGACCTGATCATAACCGACAGGTACGGCATCTGGCATGTCCGGAATGAAGGATACTGGTCCCGGGCCGAGTTTGCTTCCCTGGTCATAAAAAAAGCCGGCATTAACTGCCGGATTCTGCCGGTATTGACTTCCGAGCTTCCCGGCGCTCCCCGCCGTCCACTGAACTGCCGGATGGCCGGGGAACTGCCGGCCGGCATCGAGCCCATGCCGACCGTCGAGGACGCGCTGGACCGCTGCTTCAGGGACATGAACCGGTAAATTCAATTCCGTTGCTCTTCAGGCCTTTCAGGAAATCCCCGGGAAGGGGCGCCAGGAAGGTCATTTTTTTATGCGTCCGTGGATGCGCAAAGCTCAGGCTGCGCGCGTGCAGCATCAGGCAGGGCACTCTTGCGCCCTTATCCGCTCCGTACAGCGGATCCCCGCATACCGGGTGATGGATGCTGCGCATATGCACACGGATCTGATGGGTCCGTCCGGTCAGGATATGCACATCCAGCAGACTGCATCCCCTGCCCTCGGCAATTACTTTCCATTCCGTCACCGCCGGCCTGCCCTCCGGGTCGACTGCCATTTTTTTGCGGTCTTTCCGGCTCCTGGCAATAGGAGCTTCGATGACGCCCTCCGGTTCCTTCATGATTCCTTCCGTCAGCGCCAGATAATGCTTCTCGATTTCCCGCTCCTTCAGCATCCGGCTCAGCTCCGTCTGGGTCTCGTCGTTCTTCGCGACCATCATCACGCCGCTGGTATCCTTATCCAGGCGGTGCACAATCCCCGGGCGCTTCTCGCCGCCGATGCCGCTGAGTTCGTCCAGATTGCCAAGCAGGGCGTTCACCAGCGTTCCGTCGCTGTGACCGGCCGCCGGATGCACCACCATTCCCCGGGGCTTCACGATTACGGCCATGTCCGCGTCTTCGAAGAGGATCTCCAGGGGTATATCCTCCGCCTGCGGCACAGGATCCTTCGGCGCAGGTACGGTCAGGATCACTTCGCTCCCGGCCGGTGGTTTCGTTCCCGCTTTCCGGCAGGGTGCGCCTGCCAGCAGGCAGTATCCCGCTTCCATCAGGGCAGCCGCGCGGCTCCGGCTGATGCCGGTTTCCCCGCTCAGCTGAACATCCAGCCGCCGCCCGTCGCTCACCAGGCGGAACACTTTCTCTTCCATATTTACCCTTTCCGGTCCGGTCCCTCCGGATCAGTCCTTTCCGAACAGAAGGCGGATGATCACCAGCGCGCAGCCGGCGCACAGGCAGGCATCCGCGACGTTGAAAATCGCGAATCTCACGAACAGGAACTCAATCATATCCGGTACACAGCCGCGGACAAAGCGGTCGATCATATTCCCCGCCGCGCCTCCGAACATCATCATGAGGCCGGCCAGCGCCAGGGGAGGCAGCTGCTTTTTCCGCAGGAACAGGAACCCCGCGATGATGACCGCCAGGCTCAGAATCCCGGGGATCCAGGGCTGCCCGCTCAGCATCGAAAAAGCGATACCCCGGTTTTCCGCGTAGCGCAGGCCGACAACGCCCGGAATCAGGACCTGCCCGTCCGGCGGGATCCGCGGGGCAAGGCTCTTTGTGATCCGGTCGGCAGCCAGCACCGCCGCCGCGATAACCCATGGCCATACTCGTTTCACTGCACAGGTTCTCCTTCGCTTTCTTTTTGCGCGGCAGTCAGTTCATCAATGCGTCCGGTGAGTTTCCGCAGAACCTTCAGCCCTTCGGCAACGAGGCCGGAGTCATTCGGGGCGGTACATTTCAGCACAAGCCTGTACGGCGCGCGCGCCGTCAGCATCAGCCGGCCGTCGGTATCGGAGATCGCCTGCAGGAACACAGCGGGATCCGGCACGAACCGCTCATCAAGCTTCATGTCCAGCCCTTCTTTCCCGCGCCGTACAGAGCTCACGCCGATCCGGTTGGCCAGCGCCCGCAGCTGGCTCACGTCCAGCAGCGATTCCGCGGCCGGCGGCAGTTCGCCGTAGCGGTCGATCAGCTCGTCCGTCACGTCGGCGCGCTCCTCGTCCGTCACGACCGACGCGATGCGCTTGTACATCTCCATACGCTGCTTTTCCTCAGCCACATAGTCAGTGCCGAGATATGCGTCCACCTGCAGATCCACCCGGGTTTCGAGCTCCCGCGTTTCGCGTTTTCCCTGAACCTCCGCCAGCGTTTCCTCCATCAGCTTGCAGTACATATCGTAGCCGACGGCCGCCAGGTGCCCGTGCTGCTCCGGTCCGAGAATATTTCCGGCGCCGCGGATTTCCAGGTCGCGCATCGCGATGCGGAAGCCCGCGCCGAACTCCGTGAACTCCCGGATCGCGGAGAGCCGCTGCTGCGCCGTTTCGGTGAGAATCTTGTCCGTCCGCACGGTGAAATAGGCGTACGCCTGCCGGTTGCTCCGGCCCACCCGCCCGCGCAGCTGGTACAACTGGCTCAGGCCGAACCGGTCCGCGTCAAAGACGATCAGCGTATTCGCCCCGGGTACGTCCAGCCCGTTCTCGATGATCGTCGTGCACAGCAGTACATCGTAGTTCCCGGCATAGAAATCCATCATGACGTCCTCTAGCTGGTGCTCGCGCATCTGTCCGTGGGCAACGCCTACATGCGCCTCCGGCACAAGCGCCCGCAGCCGCTCATAGAAGCTTTCAATGCTCCGCACGCGGTTATAGAGGAAATATACCTGCCCGCCCCGGCCGATCTCACGCAGGATCGCGTCGCGGATCAGGGCGTCGGAGTATTCCGTAACCACCGTCTGTACGGGAATCCGGTCCTCCGGCGGCGTTTCGAGCACACTCATATCCCGGATGCCGGTCATGCTCATATGCAGCGTCCGGGGAATCGGCGTGGCGCTGAGCGTCAGCACATCCACCTGGCGTTTCATGTTTTTGATCTGCTCTTTGTGGGCAACGCCGAAGCGCTGCTCCTCATCCACAATCAGGAGGCCCAGGTCCCTGAACTTCACATCCTTTGCCAGCAGCCTGTGCGTACCGATAATGATGTCTATATCGCCGGCAGCCAGCTTCGCCAGAACTTCTTTCTGTTCCTTCGGCGTACGGAAGCGGCTCAGGTAATCGATGCGGGCGCCCGTATTCCGGAAGCGTTTCACAACCGTATTGTAATGCTGCTGGACAAGGATCGTCGTCGGCGCCAGCAGCGCCGCCTGCTTATTATCAGCCAGTGCCTTGAAAGCTGCCCGCAGACTGACCTCGGTCTTGCCGTAGCCCACGTCGCCGCACAGCAGCCGGTCCATGTTCCGGTGGCTCTCCATGTCAGCGGAAATCTCGCGCACACTCTGCGCCTGGTCCGCCGTCAGTTCCCAGGGAAATTCGTCCTCGAACTCCCGCTGCCACAGCGTATCCGGCCCGAAAGCATAGCCTGTCTCCTGCGAGCGCTCCGCGTACAGCGCTTTAAGATCGAAAGCCAGCGTCTTCAGGCTCTCCCGGACTTTACCCTTCTGCCGCGCCCATTCGCCGCCGCCGAGCCTGTTCAGCTTCGGCGCCGCGCCGGGGTTTCCGATGTACCGCTGGACACGCTCAAGCTGCTCCACCGGGACGTACAGCTTATCGTTGCCGTCATACTGGATCAGCAGGTAATCCCGCCACGTCCCTTCGCTCTGGATCCGGGTGATCCCTTTGTACAGGCCGACGCCGTGATCCTCGTGCACCACATAGTCGCCGATTTTCAGGTCGGTGAAGGTGGAAATCCGCTCTCCGGAATACTTCCGGCTTTTGGTCTTCCGGTAGCCTTCACCCCAGATATCCGCGTCGGACACCACCGCGATGCCGGTTTTTTTCAGGATGAAACCGCTCCGCAGCGTCATGGGCAGGATAACGGCGGATCCCTTTTCCGCTTCCCGCGCGTCCTCATGGAAGACTGCTTCCGCACCGAGCTCCCGGAGGCTCTCCTCCAGGCGTTTTCCGCGGGAAGTGCCGCCGGAAAGCAGGTACACGCGGTATCCCGCCGCATTCCAGGTTGCCAGGTCGTTCTTCAGCGCACGGAGCTGCCCGCTGTAGCCGGGGATTCCCGCCGCTTCCGTATCAACCACCTTGTCCGGCCGGATACCGCCGAGACCGAGCAGCATTTCCGTCAGCACACCCGCCGGAATCTGCCCCATCTCCCGGCGCACACCGTCCCAGTCCGTCAGCAGCGTTTCCTGCTCTTTCACAGCCTCTCCGCGGGCCATTGCCGAGGCAAGATCCTCCGTAAAACCGCTGCCCCGTTCCCCGATCCGCGTCCGGATCCGGTCCGGTTCGCACAGGAGAATCAGGTCCGGCCGGAACCAGTCCAGAACCGTTCCCGTTTTCTCCGTCAGCACGGATATCCACGCGCGCATCCGCCGGAAGGGGATTCCGCCTTCCAGGCTCTCCGCGTCCTCCAGCAGACGGTTCATCCGCCGCTCGTTCTCGGCCGCTTCGGCAGCCCTGTACTGCTTTTCGCGCACGACCGGCGCGACGGCTCTGTCAAAAAGCGATGCGTCATCGTCATCGTCGTCCGGCAGAGGCGGCAGTTCCGGCAGGCCGGAAAGAATCTCCTTTTGTGCAGGCGCCCGGCCGGCAGCGCCCAGCGCAGCGCGCATCCGCGCCGCTGCAGCCGGGTATTCGTCCCGTTCCAGCAGCGCTTCGCACGCCGGGGTCAGGAAGACGCTCTCCGCAGCGGAAAGGCTCCGCTGGCTGATGCAGTCGAACTCCCGCAGGCTGTCGATCTCGTCGTCAAAGAACTCCATCCGGATCCCCTGGCTCAGCGCCGGGGGATATACGTCCATGATCGATCCGCGCAGGGCGAACTGTCCCTTGCCCTCAACCATTCCGACCCGCTCATACCCCATGCGGCACAGGCGGTCCGTCAGTTCCGCCGGGGCGATCCGGTCGCCGGTTCGCAGCGTCAGTGAGATCTCCCTGAACGGTTCCGGACGTCCCATCAACTGGGCCATGGCCTCCGCGCCGGTGCAGAGGATCTGCACGCCGCCCCCGCTCACCGCGCTGAGCGCTTCCAGCCGCCGCCAGCTGTTCTCGAGACTGCCTGCCGCGCGGGTCAGGTCTATCTCACCGCCGGGAAGAAACGCGGCATTCCCTGAAAGCTGGCGCGCGTCATCCGCCGCCCGTCCTGCCTTCAGGTCGTTTTCCATAACCAGCAGGGTTCTCTTCCCCGAACGCGCGGCGCGGCAGGCCAGCGCCGCTGCCAGCGTCGCATTCACCCCTGTCAGGGCTGTCACCTGTCCCGGTTTTGTGGAGAGCAGTTCGTCCTCGCCCGGTATTTTCAGATTTTCCAGCACGTCCTTATCCTTTCTGACCGCTGATCACTTTCCTTTGCGCTCCGCGCAAAGCCGCATCGCGGCGTCAATTCCGTTTTCCGCCCATTCCCGGGCGCATTCGGCGGCGGTTCTGAACGCCGCTTCCATCAGGGGCTTTTCCTTCTCCGACGGCCGCCCGAGCACCCAGGCGACCAGATCCTGTCCCTTCGGCCGGTCGCCGGTTCCCACCCGGATGCGCGGAAATTCGTCCGTTCCTGTCTCATTCACGATGCTGCGCATGCCGTTATGGGTGCCGGGTCCTCCCCCGGCGCGCACCCGCACCGTTCCCGGCGGCAGATCGATGTCGTCATAGATGATCAGCGCGTTCTGCGGTTTGATGCCGTAGCGGGCGGAAACCTTCTTCACGGCCTCCCCGCTGTTGTTCATATAGGTCAGCGGCCGGCAGAGGATGATCTTCCGCGCGCCGTCCGTCCATTCAGCTTCTGCCCAGGGCTGCAGCATCTTCTTGCGCAGCCTGACCGCGTATTCCTTCTCCAGAATGTCCATTACCTCAAACCCGGCGTTGTGCCGGGTATGCGCATATTTATCCCCGGGATTCCCCAGGCCGACGATCAGTACAAATCTCTTTTCCATCTTTTTCTCCGTCCGGCAAACAGGTAGTGGCGAAGAAGAGATTTACCCTCTCCTTCGCTGAGCACAGTTTCGCATTTTTAACAGAAGATGTCAAGTTATCTGTCGTTCTTCCTGTTCATTGTATCGATATCCGCCCTGCGGGGTTCCGGAGCGCAGTAGGGGCAGGCCGTCTTCTTTTTATAAGCGCTGTCCTCGAGCTCGCCGTAGGTGAACTCCTTCGGGTTTTTGCTTTTGACCATGACGCAGTCCGGGCTGGAATGGTAGTAGCTTGCGTAGTAGTTCGGATCGTAGTACAGGATCAGCCCGTCGTCCGGATACCGGAGACTCCTTCCCTTGTCGTCCCAGATGATGACCTTTGTGAAACCCTGCCCCTTCCCGTCTCCTTTGCTCAGATTGTCCCAGAGCCATTCGTGGTTCACCCGCTCGGGCGTCAGTTTCTGCTGTACGCGGATGCAGCCGTGGCTTGCTTTCTCCCCCAGGTACCGTTCGCACCGGGTGTAGCTCCAGTTGATGCTCCCGTCGTCGTTCGTCCTCGGAATCATCGGCACTTCATGGACCAGGATGCCGTCGTTGATCCGGATTGCCTTCCTGCAGCGCATATTGAGTTCTCCGGTTTCCTCGTCCTTCAGCTTCAGTTCCCCGGTCCAGCTAACGCACAGGAACTCGCCGGCCGGCGTCTCGTTCCAGGGATTCTTTTTGCTCGGGTTGTAGTAACCAGTGGAAACCAGCATCGTCGTAAAGAGTCTGCCTTCTTTGTAAACGAACATCCGCTGCCGCTGTTTGTCGATCACAAGGCCGTATGTCTGGTCCACTGTTACTTCCTTCAGCAGGGATGTCTCGACATAGCCCTGAAATTTCTCGGCCCAGACCCTGACTTTCGATCCCTCCACGGAAGAGGAATAAGCCTCGATCAGCGTCCACTCCTCCCCGCGCTCCAGCACGTGTACAGCCTGGCTGGTTCCCGTCACCTCGCCGGTATAGACCGTGCAGTTTTTGTCCGGATCCCGGCGGACTTTGTACTGCTTCCGTTCGGAAACGTCGAGCACCGTCACCGGCGCTGTCAGCACCTTCCAGACGGCTTCCTCGTCCCACGTGCCGCATGGCAGGTGCCAGTAGCAGTTCTCGTGATCACGCTGGGCCGGGCTGCCGTCTGACGGTGTAATCCATTTCACATCCGTCATCTTCAGGCTCTCGCCGGGCAGCAGGATCCGGACCGTTTCAATCTCATCGTCGCTGATATCCAGCAGCTCGTCCAGACCGATCTCCTCTTCAGCGCCTGCATAAACATAAAAAGCAGCCGTAAAAAACAAAGCAAGGCCCGCCAGCAGGGCGATTCCCCTGCGGGCGGGTCTTTTATTCAGCGGGAGGGAATTCCGTATACGCATGATGATACCCCGGGTTCAAACAGATTTTCATCCCTGATTATATCACCATTTTTATCATTTGGCCATCTGTCTGGTCGCAGCCCAGCCCTTGTCGATTGTTTCCTGGTGACTGGTGGCATAGGGACCGATTGCGGTTACCTGCTCCTGCGTCCGCGGGAAGTGCAGGCAGGCGTGGCCGGAGAAATTGTTGTCGCCGTTGTGGGAAACGCCGTGCGGGGTATTGTGCGTGGAACCCATATAGACGCTGCCGTCCGAAAAGATAACCCATACAGGTTTCGGGTTCCAGGTGGTTTCATCCCCGAAAGCCCTGTTCATTTTCGCAGTGTCGTTCGCTGTCACCGGCTCAAAATCCGCGTGTGCGCCGAGGGAAAAGATATGAACCTGCCATGAGATGCCGGTCGCATAGTCGTATACTGTAGCATACGGATACTTCCGGCAGACGGCTTTCACCGTCGTATACCAGTTCGCGTAAATTACACGTGAGGCACTCGGTTTTCCGGAAAGCGCGGCAGCAGCGCCGGGCACAGCCGTCGGGGCCGGCGTCGCCGTGGGCGCGGGTGTGACGGAGGAAGACGAGGAAGGATTTGCACCGGAAGAAGCAAGTTTCGCCAGCGTTTTCACGCCGGCAATACCGTCCGCTGTCAGCTTATTTGCTTTCTGGAAAGCTTTTACCGCCGATGCCGTCTTGGATCCGTAAACGCCGTCCGCCCTGCCGGTCAGGTATCCCAGCGCGATGAGGCGGCTTTGCAGGTCCTTCACAGCCGTGCCGGTGCTCCCGCGCCGCATGGTGGAGGGGGTCGGGGTTACAGATGTTTTCGCAGAGGTACCCTTCGGGGTAGCGGTCGCCTTAGCTTCCTTGGCATTTCCGCCGTAGAGAACCTTCAACGTCTTTTCACCCGCGGCGCCGTCCGCTGCCAGACCGTTGTTCCGCTGGAACTCCTTCACGGCAGCGGTCGTCTTTTCGCCGAAGGATCCGTCCGCCTTGCCGGAAAGGTAACCCAGCTTGATCAGGTTTTCCTGCAGCTGCCGGACATCCGTGCCCTTCATGCCTTCCCGCAGCGTCGTCCAGACGCTGGAAGCCGGAACGGCGGTCGGCGTGGCGGCCGGGGCGGGAGTGGGCGTTTCTTCTTTCACTGTATAAGGGATCGCTGAGGCATTGAATAGCTTTTCATAGGTGCCCTTGCCCGCGATACCGTCGACCTTCAGTCCGTTGTTCTGCTGGAAGTTCTTCAGCGCGTTGACGCTGGCGCGGCCGAAATTGCCGTCGATCTCGCCTTTGTAATATCCCAGTATCTTCAGCCGGGATTGAACGGTCCCTGCATCCTCGCCCTTCGATCCGCTTTGCACGACCGTTTCCGGGACATCAAATTCAGGCACAGCGGTAGGCGTTGGTACAGAAGTAGGCGTCGGGGTGGGCTCCTCGTTTGCGCCGATTGCGTTGCTGCCGGCAAGCAGGCTGCGCGTCTCCGCGCCGGCCCAGCCGTCTGCCTTGATGCCGTTCTTCTTCTGGAAGGCAAGCACAGCGTTTTTCGTGTTCGTGTCGTATTTATTGGTAATATTGCTCTTGTAATAACCAAGATCCTTCAGGCGCTGCTGCAGTTCGCCGACCAGCGCGCCGGTATTGTTCAGCTTCATCGTGACGCCGGGCACAGGGCTCAGGGTTTTGATCTGCGTTGCCGCGCCTTTGGAATTCAGCGGTCTCCCTGAATACAGGAAAGCCTGCAGGTTCGCGTCCACCAGGCCTGTGTCCGGATACTCATTTTTCCGCTGGAAGGCAATAACCGCCTTTTCGGTCTCCGCGCCGAAGGTGCCGTCTGCCGCGCCGGTCAGGAAACCGAGCTCGATCAGGGCCTCCTGCAGGGAACGAACGTCCGTGCCTGTCGTACCGCGCTTCAGGATATTGTATCCGCCGGCGTCCTCCTGCGGGCTCAGGGTCGGTATCGGAGTAGGCGTAGGGGTCACCCTGATCTTCTTGACTGTCTTGAGCACGACGTATTCCGCGAGCACCCAGCCTTTGTACTTTCCGTACTCAACCTCGACCCAGCTGCCGTTCTTGCTCTTGACGGTGATCTCCGCCCCCTCCGGGATGCGGCGGATCAGCTCTGAGCTGACGGAGC
>JAEEGL013593596.1_pt1 | contig 10804 bp, 8 predicted proteins | sample 9134231 | NCBI WGS metagenome assembly JAEEGL01 (sample SAMN16246548, study PRJNA631951) | gut metagenome | biome: gut microbiome; feature: rumen; material: fiber-attached | host: Bos | place: Iran: Karaj | collected 2018-10
GCGAAAACAGGACGTCCGACAGTTTTACAGAAAAACTGATGGCTCGTATAGGCGGAATCAAAGCGGATGAAATATTCCGCAAGGAATACATGAGTATGGGAATCTGGGAAAGCGATATCAGGAAAGAGGCTACAAAAGAAGGATATGAAGCTGGAATGGAACAAGGTCAATACAACACGAGAATCGAGAACGCAAAAGCGATGCTTGCGGACGGGATGGATGTGAATCTTGTTGCAAAATATACCGGTCTTTCGGTTGAGACTATTAAAGCTGAATTAGGCTAAAGAAAAATTGAATTCCTTCAGAAAAAAATCAGAATATCCAGAGGAGAGAAAATGAAAAAAATCTGTTTTATTATTGCGCTGCTTTTATCTTTTTGCAAAATCTTTGCACAGGAAAATGCCACTGTCTTTTTTTATACGGATGACTATTATTTAGGAAAATACACAATTGAAGGCAATAAAATAATTTTTACCAATGAGGATGCTTCTGAAGGCGAAAGAGAAAAAACATATCCCAGAAGCTCCTTAAAATTAAACGGCAACGGTTACTATTATTTTGAATTCAGTAAAAATGATAAGCAGCTTTTGATTTTCGGAAATGATTTTTTCGGTTATTTTTTTGACCCTGGAAAAATATCTAAAAATCTGGTAGACGAATATGTCGGATATTGTGAAGCGAATGATTATTATTATCGGATAAAAAGGCGCGACTATCCGATAACGACCTTCAAAGCCAGCTCTGAATTGAAAGAAGGGAAAAACGTATACAGTGCAGATAACTTAAAAAAATTCTTTTTGGGATTAGATTGTGTGGACAGCGCAATGCCGTTATTCAATCCAAAGCATAGACCATGGGTGGAAGGTGTTTCTGGAAATGGAATCGGAGAATACATCGAAATATCAGCAGATAAGGAATTCAACAATTTGCAGATATTAAATGGTTATGTTGATGTTTCACGTCTGGATTTGTATAAAAAGAATTCAAGGGTAAAATCTTTTACTGTTGAAGATTTTGATAATAAAATAAAATATGAACTTGAGCTAAAAGATGAAGTTGTCTTTCAATATTTTAATTTGGAAAAACCAACGGCACACATCCGCCTTACCATAAAAGAAGTTTATAAAGGAAACAAATGGGAAGACACTTGTATCTCAAGCATCATTCCGTATTAAAAAAATAGGCATGTTTATAAAAAATCCCCTGACCGTTTTGATCAGGGGAGTGTCATTTGTCAGGCAGGATTATGCAAATGGATTTTCAGTTGGATAGCGGACTCCTGCGGGCTGGTTGTAATCAATGCTTGCAATTTTCAGATACTGGAAGATTGTGTACAGTGATTTTCCGACATGTCCGAATGCGACTGCTCCGTGGTGCGGATAATTTTTCTGAATCAGCACGTGGCGGTAGAATCTTCCCATTTCAGGGATTGCAAAAATACCGATTCCACCGAACGAGCGTGTCGGAACTGGAAGCACTTCTCCCTGTGCGATGTATGCCTGGAGTTTTGTGTCCGGGGTTGTCTGTAATCTGAAGAATGTAATCTGTCCTTCAGCAATGTCTCCTTCCAAAGTTCCGCGTGTGAAATCTGGAGTGCCGCCGTTTTCAAGAAGACGGTTCTGAATCAACTGATATTTGACTCCAGGCTTGCTTCTTTTTGCCAGACGGCAGAACGGTGTGTTTCCGCAGTGGAATCCCATGAAGGTGTCCTCAAGTTTGTAATTGTAGCTGAACTTGCCTTTGATGTCGCTTTCGTACATGTCGCGCGGTACCGAATTGTTGATGTCGAGCAGTGTGACCGGTTCACCTGTGACGCAGGTTCCAATGTATTCAGACAGTGCGCCGAAAATATCAACCTCACAGGCAACTGGAATTCCACGGCTTGCGAGACGGCTGTTCACATAGCACGGTTCAAATCCAAACTCTTTCGGGAAAGCGGGCCAACATTTGTCAGCAAGTGCGACATATTTTTTTGAACCCTTGTTCGCTTCAATCCAATCAAGAAGTGTAAGCTCAAACTGTGCCATGCGTGGAAGCAGTGCCGGATAATTGTTTCCGTCTGCACCAAGCTCTTTTGCCATGTCATCAACAACGGACTGGATTCGGCTGTCGTTCGCGTGCGCTTTGTATGCAACCAGAAGATCAAGCTCCGAGTTTTCCTGGATTTCCACTCCGATATCGTAAAGTCCCTTGATTGGTGCGTTACATGCAAAGAAATCCTGAGGGCGTGGACCGAATGTTATAATCTTCAGATTTTTCAGACCGATTATCGTGCGTGCGACCGGGATAAAATCTTCAATCATCTTTGCAATGTCATCTGCTGTTCCGACCGGATATTCTGGAATCACAGCCGGGATGTGGCGCAGGTTCAGATTGTAGGAACAGTTGAGCATTCCGCAGTATGCATCTCCACGTCCGTTAATCAGATTGTCGCCAGTCTCTTCGGCAGCCGCAACAAACATGCACGGTCCGTCAAAAAGCTGTGCAATCTGTGTTTCGGGAGTCTCAGGTCCAAAGTTTCCAAGGAACACGACCAGAGCATTGCATCCGGCAGATTTTACCTCGTCAACGGCCTTGAGCATGTCCTTTTCGTTTTCAACAGTTGTCTTTGCTTCGTAGAGACTTCCCTTTGAGCCGAACGCCTTAACGATTGCCGCACGCCTTGATTCAGACAGCGAGATTATAAAACAGTCACGGCTTACCGCAATGATTCCCAATTTCACGTCTGGGATATTTTCGATTTTTTCCATTGTATTCTCCTTACAGATTTGTTTTCATATTTATTTGCTGATTTTGCTGATGTCAATATTTTCGCCGGTCAGTCCAACCCATGCACCGCTTTTGGCTTCGTTCGTTCCATCGTGCGCGATGAGCCACTTGTTTTTTGCCCAGAGAAGCTTGTCCTCCAGATTTTTCGGACTGATTTCTGGCTTGGCCGTATTGGTGTCCTTTGGCAGAACAATCACGACCCTGAATCCGTCAGAAATTTTTCCACTGTTGATATTGCAGCAGGGGGCATAGTGCAATGTGGTTTCGTAGATTTGAACGACGGTTCCGGCAGGCACACGGAAAGCCTTGATCTTGCGCGAAGAGATTTTTCCCTTTTTGATTTCATCCACCGACGCAAGCAGAAGGATTATGTCGCGTGAAGGGATGTTCAGTTCGCTCCCACGGTGATATTCAAAACAGTTGAGCATTGTGTTGAATCCGTTGCAGTATCCAATCTGAATCGGCATTCCACCGTAGGCATTGGTTGAAAATTCTTTTGCGACAGGAAGTGATTCAAGACCGTTGTCGCCCGGTTCATAAACAGTGCTGTCCGCAGGCATCGGGGTTGAATCCTCAAGTTTTGAAAGCAGCTCCTTTGTGTCATAGCCTGTCAAAACTTTTCCATATTTTTCAAACGATTTTGAAAAAACACTCTGGATTTTTAGTTTCATAATTCACCTCAATCAATATTTTAGCCGTCATGCTGAAATTGATTCAGCATCCCAAAAAACAATAAAACTTGCGCAATCTTTTTAACTGATTACGGAAAGATTTTTATAGGACTCCTTCAATGCCGGATAAAGCTGTGTGTAAATCCTGTAGAACTTTTCATATTCAGCAGAATTTTCTGGAATCGGATTTTGCGCCGGATTTGTCTTGATTACTTTTTTGCAAGCCTCCTGCACAGATCCGTAAATTCCAGTTCCAACAGCCGCAAGAATTGCAACACCAAGAGCCGGACCTTCTTTGCTCGCAACGGTTTTTACAGGACATCCGTAAACATCCGCAAGCATCTGCCTCCACAATGGACTTGAACCGCCGCCGCCACAAGCAAGCATGTCGTTGATTTTTACACCCATGCCGCGAAGAACTTCCACGGAATCTCTCTGACTGAACGAAACTCCTTCCATCACCGCACGAAGAAGATGCTGTCTTGTGTGCATGGCTGAAAGACCAAAAAACGCACCACGGCAATCAGGATCCAGATGAGGTGTACGCTCGCCCATCAGATACGGAAGATAGAGAAGCCTGTCGCATCCAATCGGAATACGCTCGGCCTGTTTGTCCATCAGATAGTAAGGATCTTTTCCCATTCCATCGGCGGCAATCATTTCCTCGTGGCAGAAATTGTCGCGGAACCATTTTAACGAAAGACCTGCGGCTTGGGTCACTCCCATAACATGCCATGCATTTGGAACGGCACAGCAGAAAGTATGCACACGTCCTTTCGGGTCGATTGAAAGTCTGTCGGTATGGGCAAAAACAACTCCGCTGGTTCCGAGTGTTGTAAATGCTATTCCGTCTTCAACAGTTCCGGTTCCAACGGCTGCTGCAGCATTGTCTCCCGCTCCTCCCACAACCGGAGTTCCTGCAGGGACACCTGTAAGCTCCGCAACTTTTTCGGTGATTTTTCCGGTTATTTCCGGTGATTCATAGACTTTTGCCAAAAGGGAGCCGTCAATTCCAAGTGCAGAAAGAAGCTCGCCCGACCATTTTCGGTTCGGAACATCAAGAAGCTGCATACCCGATGCATCGCTGACTTCGGTTGCAAATTCACCGGTGAGCATGTATCTGACATAATCTTTTGGAAGGAGGATGTGGGCGCACTTTTCGTAGATTTGAGGCTCGTTGTTTTTCACCCAGAGGATTTTGCTTGCGGTAAAACCAGTGAGAGCAGGATTCGCGGTGATTTCAATCAGCTTTTCCGCTCCGACTTTTGCGGTAATCTCTTCGCATTCTTTTGCAGTCCGCTGGTCGCACCAGATGATGCTTTTTCTAAGCACATTTCCGGCTTTGTCCAACATCACAAGACCATGCATCTGTCCGCTGATTCCGATTCCCCTGATGTCGCTTGGTTTTATGCCGCTTTTTGCCACGACATATTTTATTCCGTCACGGGATGCAATCCACCAGTCCAAAGGATCCTGTTCAGCCCATCCGTTTTTTGGCTGGTAGAGGGGATATTCAATTGTTTTTGAAGCAACCGGGTTTCCATCCGCATCGAACAGAACTGTTTTTGTTCCGCTAGTACCTAAATCAACTCCAATCAGATATTCCACCAAAAACTCCTTGAATTTCGATATCTTCATTATAAAGGCAGTTTTTGGAATTTCAAAAGAAGAAAAATTTGCTTTTGGGACTATAAAATTTGCATTTTTCAGCGGGCAGTGGGACTGGTGATTGGAATTGGAGTGCTGTCTCCGAGTGGTCCGCTGTAAAATAAAATGTATTTTTTTGACGGCTCAATGTCGTAGTTATCCAGAATCTTTGAAAGCTCTATGTCAAATTTCAGCATTTCGTATCCCTTCAAACATCTGATATTGTCTTCAAGATTTTTTTCGGACGGCTTAAAAATGAGACCCTTGTATTTTAAAAATCCTCCGTTTTCGTCCATCAAGGAGAACCAGTCATCCTTTAATCTATTTTCCATGCTTAGGTTCAAGTAATAATCTGGAATTCTGATTTCATCGGGAGAAATGTTCATGCAATACAAAACGGCTCTGGTTTTTCCATCCACAAGGCTGAGTCCAAGGCGCAATACAATATCGTATTTGCTGAAAAGCTCGGTGCGGGACTCATCGGTATTGTTCCACCATGCGTTTTTTGTTTGGTGCATCTCAAATCTATCCCTTTCACCGGACATGTCAATCAGCATGTTTCCAAGCTCGTACATGAATCCAGATTTCGGAGTCCAGCGGCAGACAACTTTGTATGCACCGTTGATGTTTGTCTCAATCAACCATTCGCATCCGTCACGACCTGACGAAATTTCAGTTGCAGGTTTTTCGTAAAAATCATTTTCTTCCAGTGCCTTGACAAAATCTTCTATCTTATTTTTTTGCACGGTCTCTTTTTTATGGAAAGCGATTCTCCGTTCACCCTGATTTGGAAAAGATTCGGTAAAAACTTCCAGAGTGCCGTTGCCATCTGTCCATGAAAGTTTTACGACATAGCTCCGCGTCATGGATTCCATGCATGAAAATCTTACGGTATTACATTCGGCATCCATCAGGCTCATCGGGTCGAGAAGGGTCAGATCATCAGAAAACCATTTGGTAGAAATCTCACCGAAAGTGCCGTCCGGGAAAAATTTCAAATCTGCCGAATACACATTGAGAGAAATCATCAGCATAAAAAATACAAGTACCAGTTTTTTCATTTTTCTGACCCTCACAAAATATGCCTCATATAATACATTGTATTATACGGTAGATTTTACTGTCAAGGTTTTTGGAAACCATATTTTTCAGCGGACAAAAAAATCCCCGGGTCAAATTGAATCGAATCAATCTAATCCGGGGGATGTTGAATAATGAAGAAAGTTAATTAGAATATTTCGCCAAGCTGTCTGGTTGCGCTGTCCATAAGCTCGGTGTAGCGGCTTTCGAGTTCATCATACCTTTCTTTCAATTCTGATTTCCACTCTGATGGCTCTGGCAAATCTTTGTAGTCATCATTGTTTTCCATGTTTATGATTTTGTTGGAGATAGAGGTCATCTGATTCTGCAAATCCTGCAGGAAATCCAACTGGGAACTGGTACTGATTGCAGTGTCGCCTTCGACAAGATCTTCAAGCTCTTTAACATAACCGCTCATTTCATCCAAAAATGCGTTAATCTGTTTGTCATTGTTGCCACATGAAATAAACATAGAACCTGCTACCAATACAGCTGCTGCCAAAACCAAAATCTTTTTGAACATTTTCATACAAACCTCCAAATTTTTTGTATATCAATTGTTTCTGACGTTTTGTTTATAATGCATCTAAATCAAAAAATCACTACACATGAAGGTGGTTTTTTGGAGATTTTGGAGAAAAAATGCAAGGTTTCTTGTCAAAATGCCCACTAAATGGGGGTTTTTCTCAAAAAAATTTATGTTAAACAAGTAGAAAATTCTAGGTTTTTTTTAAGAAAATACTGGTCCATAATGATACTTAGGAAACACCGATTGACAAATGGGGGCTTGCAAATGGCTTTCTAAATTTTTGCAAGTTTCCCAAACTTTAAGGAGCTGGACGTGCCTGAGAAAATTAAACAACCGCTGACCACGCGAGAAGTTTTTAACAGAATCTGCTACTATATTCTGCGTATAGCCGTAGTACTTTATGTGGCCCTTCTGTTTTTGCCTGGAGTCAATCCCGCCAGAATTACGGAAAGAATCAACAGAAATCTTTCGCTTTTCACTTCGGGATTCCTCTACAACAGTCTTACCGAATCAATGGGACGCTACATCAAGAACGGCTGGATTCCTGAAGCCACAATGCGTCTGGTATTTTTCTCCAGCATGTTCTGCTGCTTTGGTGCAATAATCGCGGGTGTCGGCGGATGTCTTTCGGTCGGCAACAACAAACTCAAGAGGCCCGGAAACTTTTTGATGATTGGCGGTGGACTTCTTGGTTCAATAAGCGTTTTTGGAATCAACAGCGCAAAAAATCAGCTGGCGAATCTGGTTGCGGAAAACCCAGGCTTTGCGGATAAAACAAAGGCCCTTTCCCCAGATGGAATCAAAGTGTTTATGATTATTGCGGGGCTTGTCCTTGTTTTTGCAGTCGCATCCCTGATTTTGACTCCTTCACCGGCAAAAGGCGAGAAACCGCACATTGAACCAAAGTTCAGACTGTTCCTTATGTTCATGCCGTTCGTTCTTCTGCTTTTCGTATTTGCCTATCTTCCTTTGTGGGGATGGCGATATGCTTTCTTCGATTACAAGGCGGGAGACACTCTTTCGATGGACAAGTGGAGGGGATTCTACTGGTTCACGTATCTTTTCAAAAATGCGGCTACGGCAAAAGACATTGGCCGTGTAATGGCGAATACATTGATTATGTCCGGCATCGGTATTGCGACTTCTTGGCTTCCGATGGTGTTCGCAATCTTCCTTTCTGAAATCAAGAACATGCATGTCCGCAGAATCATCCAGACATGTACGACCATTCCTAACTTTATTTCATGGGTTTTGGTCTATGCGGTCGCGTTTGCAATCTTCAGTACTGACGGATTTGTTTCGAGCATCTTTGTTCAGCAGGGAATATGGGACAAGGGACAGAATCTTTTGCAGGATGGTTCCAACACATGGCTAAAAATGTGGGCGTGGGGTACATGGAAAGGTCTTGGATGGGGCTCAATCATCTACCTGTCCGCAATCAGTGGAATTGACCAGCAACTTTACGAGGCGGCAACCGTTGATGGAGCCGGTCGTTTCCAGAAAATGTGGCACATCACTCTTCCAGAACTGATTCCAACATACTGTGTTCTTCTGACACTTTCAATTGCCGGTATCTTGAGCAATGGTATGGAGCAGTACCTTTGTTTTGAAAATCCACAGAACACAAAGGCCATCGAGGTTCTGGACCTGTATGTTTATAAAATCGGTATCAACGGTGGACTTATTCCACTTTCAACTGTTGTCGGTATGCTGAAGTCAATAGTCAGTGTCGTTCTTCTCTTCCTTGCAAACAATATTTCAAAACTTGTTCGCGGCCAGAGTGTAGTGTGATTTAATAGGAGAAAACAATGCAAGACGCAAAGGTACTAAAAAAGAGACACTTAAAAGCTGGTGACATAATCTTCAACACGTTGAACTACTTTTTCTTCATTGTGTTCACTCTGTTGTGTATATTTCCGTTCTACTATCTGTTTATCAACACGATTTCAAACAACACGTTGGTAAGTCAGGGTGTAATCAACTTTATTCCGCGGCAGATACACTTTAACAACTACATAAGCATTTTGACAAGCAACGGGGACCTGCTCAGGTCGCTTTTTGTGACTCTCTCCCGCACGATTTTGGGAACGGGTCTCATGGTCATGGCAAGTGGATTCATTGGCTACCTGATGACAAAGAAGGAAATGTGGGCCAGAAAATTCTGGTACCGCTTCCTGATTATAACCATGTATTTCAATGCCGGTATAATTCCAGCGTTTATGACCATGCAGATGTTGGGACTTACGAACAACTATCTGGTGTACATCATTCCGGGAATTGTCGCGCCATACAACATCATTCTGGTAAAGACCTACATTGAATCAATACCGGCAGAACTGGAGGAATCTGCATCAATTGACGGTGCATCCTACTGGGTGATTTTCACAAGAATCATCTGGCCGCTGTGTAAACCGATTCTCGCGACGATTGCAATCTTTGGTGCTGTCGGAAACTGGAACTCATTCCAGGACTCATTGATTTACATGCAGGCAAAACCGGAACTGTTTACATTGCAGCACAGGCTCTGGAACTACCTGAACCAGACGACAAACCTTGCGGCTCTCATGTCCGCCGGAACATCCGCAATTTCCGATGCAACAAGGCAGGCTCTTTCAAGCGGAAAGGTTATCAAGTATACAATTTCCATGGTGACAGCCATCCCGATTCTTATAGTATATCCTTTCCTTTCAAAATATTTTGAAAAAGGTATCATGCTTGGAGCGGTAAAGGGTTGATTTTATTTCGGAGCGGAGAGAATAGAGTTTTGGGAAATATTTTCATTGACCACGATTTGGAGTCCATGAAAAATTAATCATAATAGAAAGAAATAGTTCTTTATAGGAGGAATTATGAAAAAAATGGTAAAAGCGGCCGGAGTCGCAGCTCTTGCTCTTGCAACCGGTGCTTTGATGAGTTGTGGCGGAAATTCAAACGCTGCAAAAAATGGTGGTGCCAAGGATTCTGCTTTGGCAAAAATTATTCCACAGAAGACCGTTACTCTTCAGGTATACGATCAGCTTGCCAACTATTCCGGTGAGCAGATTGGATGGTTCGGTCAGATTATGCTGGACAAGTTCAACGTCAAATTGAACATCATCCCTGAGTCTGGAAACACCTACACAACACGTATGGAAAATGGAAACCTCGGTGACATCGTTATCTGGGGTGCCGATTCAGATGACTACCTGAACGCCGTTGACAAGGGTATGCTCTATGACTGGGAAGAGGATGACCTTCTTTCAAACTATGGACCATACATCAAGGCTCACATGGGACAGGCCCTGGAGAAGAACCGTGGTCTTGCAGGCGACAACAAGGTTCACGGATTTGGATTCGATGTTTCAACATCATCAAAAGACCGCCAGACATTCTTCTACACATGGGACCTCCGCTATGATCTTTATGAAAAGATTGGAAAGCCGGAAATCAAGAACTATGATGACCTCCATGCTGCACTCAAGAAGATGAAGGAAATCTGCCCGACAGACGACAACGGAAACGAGACTTATGGTGTTTCTTTGTTCCCTGACTGGGACGGAAGCATGGTCATGTACGTAAAGTCACTCGGAACAGCCTATGTTGGATGGGATGAATTCGGATTTGGTTTCTACGATCCGACCACCGGAACTTACCATTCATGTCTTGAGGAGAATGGACCTTACTACCAGGCACTCAAGTTCCTGAACGGTCTGTATCAGGATGGACTTCTTGACCCTGACAGCCAGAGCCAGACTTACGATGGAATGAACGAAAACTATGTCAACGGAACGGCATTCTGGAACATCTTCAACTGGATGGCATCAGGAGTTTACAACACAGATGAGCATATTGCAGCTGGAAAGGCCATGTATCCGGTCCGCCCGACCCAGGCATCTCCAATCTGCTACGGACAGTCAGTGTTTGGTGGAAACCGCGTGTGGTCAATCGGTGCAAACACAGAATATCCTGAGCTTTGTATGGCAATCATCAACTGGCTCTGCACTCCTGAGGGATTCATGACAACTCTCTATGGACCAAAGGGCGTAACCTGGGACTATGATGCAAACAAAAAGACATACCTGACGGATCTTGGAAAGAAGACACAGACAGACCAGTCAACACCAATGCC
>JAEEGL016013832.1_pt1 | contig 10804 bp, 7 predicted proteins | sample 9134231 | NCBI WGS metagenome assembly JAEEGL01 (sample SAMN16246548, study PRJNA631951) | gut metagenome | biome: gut microbiome; feature: rumen; material: fiber-attached | host: Bos | place: Iran: Karaj | collected 2018-10
ATGAATATCTACAGCAGGTTGATTATCAGCAGCTGTTGAGAATACTTGTGATTTAGAAGTTGGGATAGTAGTATTTCTTGGAATTGATACTGTCATTACACCACCTAATGTTTCAATACCAAGTGAAAGTGGTGTTACATCAAGTAATACGATATCATTAACATCACCTGTTAATACACCACCTTGAATTGCTGCACCCATAGCAACAACTTCATCTGGGTTAACACCCTTAGATGGCTCTTTATCCAATTCATTTTTAATTAATTCTTGAACCTTAGGAATACGTGTTGATCCACCAACTAAAATTACCTTATCAATATCTTTCTTAGATAATTTAGCATCTTTCATAGCTTTTCTAACTGGTTCAAGAGTTGATTCAAATAAATCATGACATAATTCTTCAAATTTAGCTCTTGTTAAACTTACTTCTAAGTGTAATGGTCCTTCATCACCTTGAGATAAGAATGGTAAAGAAATTTGAGTAGTAGTTACACCTGATAAATCCTTTTTAGCTTTTTCAGCTGCATCTTTGATTCTTTGCATTGCCATTTTATCATTTGATAAATCAACACCATTTTCTTTCTTAAATTGTTCAACTAAATAATCCATGATACGTTTATCAAAATCATCGCCACCTAGTTTATTATTACCACTAGTTGCTTTAACTTCGAATACACCATCACCTAATTCAAGAATAGATACATCGAAAGTACCTCCACCTAAATCGTATACTAAAACAGTTTGGTTTTCTTCTTGTTTATCAAGACCATATGCTAAAGCGGCAGCAGTTGGCTCGTTAATAATTCTTTCAACTTCCAAACCAGCTATCTTACCAGCATTTTTAGTAGCTTGTCTTTGTGCATCATTGAAGTATGCAGGAACAGTAATAACAGCTCTTGATACTTTTTCGCCTAAATAAGCTTCAGCAGTCTTCTTCAAATCACCTAAAATCATAGCTGAAATTTCTTCTGGAGTATAATCCTTGTCATTAGCATGTACCTTCTCTTTAGTACCCATTAATCTTTTAATTGAATATACGGTATCTTTATTAGTTACCATTTGTCTTTTAGCAGCTCCACCAACGATAATTTCACCATTTTTGAAAGCTACTACTGAAGGAGTTGTTCTTTCTCCTTCTGGATTAGCTATAACCTTAGCTTCTCCACCTTCATATACACATACACAACTATTAGTTGTACCTAAATCTATACCTATAATTTTACTCATATATAATCACCTTTATTCTGAGACCTTAACCATAGCAGGTCTTATAACCTTTCCATTTAAAATATAACCTTTTTGTAAAACATCTAAAACCATTCCTGGCTCAACACCTTCTTGTTTTTCTGTCATAATAGCTTCATGATATGTTGGGTTAAATGGTTTGTTATTACCATCTATCTCAACTACACCGCTACTTTTTAAAATGTTTACAAAATTACAATAAATCATCTTAAAGCCTGATAAAAATTTTGATACTTCATCAGTTAAATTAGTATCATCCATATTTATAGCTCTTTCAAAATTATCTAAAGTAGGAAGTAATTGTTTAATTAAATCCTCATTGCAGTATTTTACAAATTTAGCATGTTCTTCTTCTAAACGTTTTCTATAATTTATAAAATCAGCTTTGCTTTTTAATAATTCATTTTCTAATTCTTTTATTTTATCTTCATTACAATGACAATCATCGCAAGTACAAGTAGAATCACAATGGCATTCTTCTTCGCAATTGCATTCCTCACATGTACATTCTTCGCAATGACATTCATTATTTGTACATTCTTCTTTCATTAGTCCTCCTTATCAATGTTACTTGTAATATAATTTAATAATGTAACAGCTTTATCATATTCCATTCTCTTTGGTCCAATTAAAGCAATTGTTCCTTCTTCACCATTTAAATTATACTTTGTTTTAATTATTGTAACATCATCATCAAATTCTGTTTCACTACCAATATAAATATTAACGCCATCATCTTCTTCAGTGATTCTATTAATAACTTGTTTATCCTCAAATTTACTAACGATATCACGAATTTTTTCTGGAGTTGAAAATTCTGGTTGCATTAGAATATTTTTTCTTCCTGCCATAACTACTGATTCCTTTGTGAAATCATTAAAAGCATTATAGAAAGCATTGTACAAAGCCTCATGTTGCTTTACATAGTTAGCTATAATAGGTTTAATTTTATATTCCAAGACAGAACCGACTTCATCAAGTTGTGTACCAACAATCATTTTATTAATTAAATCAACTGTTTGCTTAATATCATTAGCTGAAACATCTTCTTCAATTGTTAGATTACGATGTTCAACATGTCCCTTATCTGTAACAACAATAGCTATCAAGTTATGTTCGTTAATTGGAACAACTTCAACCTTACTAACAAAATTTTCTTTAGAAGATTTACCTAATATAACAGCTGTTAAATTAGTCATTTCAGAAACTATTTCAACGCTCTTAGTTATGTAATCATCAAGTACTAAAGATGAATTTTGAAAGATAGTTTGTAGTTTTAACATATCTTCACCAGTTAATTCCTTAGGTTGCATAATATTATCAACATAGTATCTATAACCTTTTTCTGATGGAATTCTACCAGATGAAATATGTGTTTTTTCTAATAAACCATATTCTTCTAAAGCAGCCATTTCATTTCTAATAGTAGCACTAGAACAATTCAATGTATCGCATATTGCTTTAGAACTTACTGGTTTAGCAGTTTTAATGTAATCTTCTACAATTAATTTTAACAATTCAACTTGTCTTCCATTAAGCATTTGTTCACCGCCTCGATTTTAGCACTCTTCTTTTTTGAATGCTAAAACAATTATACTATTACTTTTTAGCATTGTCAATAGATGAGTGCTAAAAAATACTACATAATATATTATGCAGTATTTTATTAAATATTAAACAAAAAAGTGTTGTATAAACAACACTTTAATAACATATTATAAATCTGCTTTAGCTACTGTAACAACAGGTCGTATACCAGGATATCCCCAGTTAGAAAATGAAACACCTTGAGCACGATTAGTAATTCCACGTCTTCCAGAATCAAGATACATCCATGCCCTATATCCACCTTGTGAAGTATTATTAGATTCTTCATACAACCAATATTTACCACTTTTTAAAATATTTGAACGACTTGCTTCTTCACATCCAAAGCCTTGAAAAGTTTCACAACCAGGCAATTCATAAGTTCTATCATATCTACTGCCATCAAGAGTTAAACCGCAAAATGATAAAGAACTATCAAAATGACAGGCAGCATTAATTATATCTTGTCCTTTTGGAACATCAATTTTCAAGAAATTACTCCAACTAGATATCAATGAGGCTCCACCACCACTAATAAAATAATTTCTAATAGTGTTTATTGTTGTATCACTTGCAGTACCAGATAGATTACTAGTAGCAATCATCTCAACTGTATCTTCATTTTCCTTCAAAACATAAAATGTACGAAATGCGCCATCACCCGGATCACACATATATCTAGTACCTATAGCATATTTTTCACCATAAATTCTCATACAAAAACTATCTTTTGGGACTTTATCGTATAACATATCTAAGGCTTCTCCAACATTTTTTGCTGGAAATTCGCTATTTGAAGATGAAAATAAAATATCCTTAGCTGTAAAAGCTTTATCAGCTAAAACAATTCCACATAAAGTAACTGCGACTCCGATTAAAAATGAAAAAAATGAAAATCTTATATTTTTAAGCATACCCACATCCTCCTATCATTCATAGTATAACATTGTTTTCAAATGGTGTCAATCAAAGAAAAAAGTGTTGTATAAACAACACTTTAATTAAACAATGATTTTTCTAATTCAATGACTGGTCTAATACCAGCTTCATTTGTTCTTGATGCAGGAATATAATATAAACTACCGGCCCACGATACATACCAAACATTGCTTTTTCCAAAAACTTGCGTATCCGTCCAATATCCATTTACATCCTCATCAGCAATACTACATCCTCTATTAGTGCATCCTTTTGTATAATCGAATAGCCATGCATATCTACTAGTACCAGGCAAGTAAGTTAATACGTTTCCTTTCCTTCCAAAATAGTGTACCTTAGAAATTGAAGAATCAAATGATGTATTATTAGTTATAGTAGCCACCTCATAGGCTGTAATCAGCCTTGGATTGCCTAGCCATCCCTCCGTATCAATAGCTAGTTGATTATAGATTTCTTTAGTTTCTAAAGTTGATGATGAACTATAAATAGTATTTGCCGTTGTATTATGATCAAGAATCATTTTATATTTATTACCGCTATCATTAAAAATATAAAACTTCATACATCCTGTTTTTGTACCAGTTGTACTCACAACATTTGATGCATCACAAGCTTTTGCAATATTTGTAGGATCTAAATAAGCAATACCTTTATATTTTCTTCCAGGCGTAAATACGACAGTTGCCTTAGTAGCTGTTACTGGATCTGGATCTACATTATTAGCCAATGCAGCTACTTGTGTTTTTGTAAGTGTTATAACAGGTCTAACTCCGTAATTGCCGTGGCTGTTAAGTTCATATACAGCATTGGTACCTAAGCTGCCATATTTTGTCACTACCCATGCTTTATCGGTAGTATTAGTCACTGCCGAACTTGTCCAATATCCACTTGTGTATGCAAAATTATCATCAATTTGATCTGATATATTACATCCATTAACAATATCACAATTATGTGTGCCATCATATAACCATGCATATCTACTACTTCCTCTTTCAGAAGCTACCTTACTACTACCATTAGTATCAAAGTAATATCTAGTTGAACTTTTACCATCAAAGTTTTCATTATTAGTTATGGCAGCAATTTCATCCGCTGTAATCAATCTCGGATTACCTACCCAATCTTCAGTATCATATTCAAGTACAGTAGTTATTTCTCTCATTGCTGTATTGCTTCTTGAAGTATTCCAACCAACTGATGATGTCGTATTATGATCAAGAATCATTTTATATGTATCGCCACTATCATCAAATATATAAAATTTCATACAACCTTCTTTTTTGCCTAATGTGCTAACAAAATTAGTAGCATCACATTTAGCACTCAAATTAGTTGGATCTAAATATACAATTCCTTTATATGTTGGTGTATTATCCACTGGTTCTTCTGGAACATAGTCAGGATTTAATTGCGATTTTAACAATGTTATAACTGGTCGTACACCAGCAAAGTCTGTACTATTAGTATCTATGCTAGTCATTTTACCGTCATATGATACAGCATATGCTTTATCTGTTGTATCAGTTTCTTTGCCACTTGTCCAGTATCCTTGTGTTGAGGTATCGTCATAACTGCATCCATACCTATAGCAATCATTTGTATAACTAAACATCCACGTATATTCACTAGTTCCAGATCTATTAGCAGAGCCGGCTGGTTCTCCTATATCATATGAGCTATTATGTTGATCATAATTAAGATTATTAAACATTATTTCTATCTCAGCATCTGAAAGTAATCTTGGACTACCTGCCCAACCAGTTGTATCAATAGCTAGCTGTTGTGTAACCTCTTTCATTTCTGAGTTTACACCAGTAGAATTCCATGGAACAAGCGCAGTTGTATTATGATCTAATATCATTTTATATGTATCATTACTATCATTATAAATATAGAATTTCATACATCCTGTTTTTGTACCAGTTGTACTTACAGAATTTACCTCATCACAACCTTTAGTTAAATCAGTTGGATCTAAATATGCAATTCCTTTATAAGTCTTATTTTCACTTAATACAATAGTTGGGGAAGTTGGGGGAACATAAACAGGTAATGGTGTAGTATCTTCTACAACATCAAGTGCTGATTTAGGAAGTACTAAAACCGGTCTAATACCCATATATGCATCAATCCCTTGGTCGACGTATTGTTCACATCCATTAAAGTAAACGGCGTATGCAACATCAACACCATACTGTAAAGCTGTATATTTAGTACTTGTAAAATATCCATAGGCAAGATGTTCTTGATTGTCAAAAGACAGTTCATAATTACAACCATATGACTCACACATAATTAGATAATCAAATAACCAAGCAAATTTACTTTCTCCCTTAGCAAATGACACTTGTTCACGATGCGTAGGTCCATCGAAAGCAAAATTTGCCATTCCTGTAGTAGGATCAGGATCAAATACTGTAGCACCTGTTATAGCCATCAATTCATCTACAGATATCATAGTAGATTCTCCTACCCACCCCTCTGTATCACTAGATAATTGATTATTTAATGTCTCTGGTCCTGAGCCATTAGCATTAAAATCCCATGAAATTCCTCTTGCCGTTGTGTTATGATCAAGAATCATTTTATATGTATCGCCACTATCATCATATACATAAAATTTCATACATCCCGTTTTCGTACCAGGCTCACTAGTAGAATTTGAAGCATCACATTCAACAGATAAATCCGTAGGATCTAAATAAACTACACCTTTATGTGTTGCAAAATTATCTTTTAATATTAACGGTTTAAATACAGAACCATCTTTTTTCTTATAATCTTTTCCATCATAAACTATAGTTCTACCATTACTTTCAACAACTATTGATTGAACTTTATCATTATTGTATTTAATACTATTGATTTCAGCATTTTTTAAATCAAGCATTTTTTTAACATCATCTTTTGTAACAGCTAGTGTACAATCAACATCATCTTGTGACAATGTACCCATTTGTTTCTTCATTGCTGTTATTTTGCAGTATTCAGTAATACCATCTACAATTCTTTGTGTCTCAGTATATGCTACTGAATCCTTTGAATCATTTATAACATCAATTATAATTGGTGTAGCAATCAAAGCTAAAAGAGCTAATATAATAATTACAGCTAATAATTCAACTAATGTAAATCCTTTTTTCATATATCCCACTACCTTACTATATTAAAAATTATACCATATTATATATTAACAGGCAATATAAAAAGAAGCTTATTTAGCTTCTTCTTGTGCTCTTGTTTCTCTTATTACGATAACTTTAATAGTACCAGGATATTGTAATGTTTCCTCAATTTTATTTTTAATGTCACGAGCAACTTTATAACTTGCAACATCATCAATTTTTTCAGGTTTAACAATAACCCTCAATTCTCTACCTGCTTGCATTGCATAAGATTTTTCAACGCCAGGTATTTCATTACCAATTTGCTCTAAGTCATGTAATCTTTGAACATAGTTTTCTAAAGAATCATTTCTAGCACCAGGACGTGATGCGGATAACGCATCAGCTATAGCTACCAATACAGATATAACAGATGTAGCATCTTTATCACCGTGATGTGATTCAATAGCATTAATAACAGTATCGCTTTCCTTATATTTTTTAGCTAAAGAAGCGCCTAATTCAACATGGCTACCTTCAACTTCATGGTCGATAGCTTTACCAATATCATGGAATAAACCAGCTCTTTTAGCTAAAGCAACGTTCTCACCTAATTCACCAGCCATAACACCAGCTAAATGAGCAACTTCAATAGAATGTTGTAATACATTTTGACCAAAACTTGTTCTAAAATGTAATTTACCTAATAATTCTTGTAATTCAGGTTCAACTTTGGTGATACCTAATTCGAATAAAGCAGATTCACCGTATTCTAATACTTTATTGCGCATTTCTTTAACTGTTTTATCGTAGATTTCCTCAATTCTTCCTGGATGAATTCTACCATCTTTAATTAAAGTTTCAATAGTTACACGAGCTATTTCTCTACGATATGGATCAAAGCTTGATAAGACAATAGCTTCTGGTGTATCATCAATTATTAAATCAACACCTGTTACAGCTTCGATAGATTTAATATTTCTTCCTTCCCTACCTATTAATCTACCTTTCATGTCATCATTAGGTAAACTAACAACTGTAACTGTTTGATCAGAAGAAACGTCAGCAGCATATTTTTGCATTGATGAAACTAATAAATCTTTAGCTTTTTTATCAACTTCTAATTTTGCTTCTGTTTCTCTATCTTTAATATATGCAGCAATTTCTAAATTCATCATCTCTTCAACTTTCTTCATTACTAAGTCTTGAGCTTCATTTTTTGAATATCCTGCAATCTTTTCTAATAGTTCTATTTGTTCTTTTTTAATGTCCTCCACTTTATCTTGTTCTTTTTGAATTTCTCTTTGTTTGTTAACTAAATTATTCTCTCTTTCCTCTAACATTGCTTCCCTATTTTGTAATGTTTGATCACGCTTATCAATGTTACTTTCTCTTTGAATAAGTCTATCTTCAGACTCTTTAATTTCTAACTTTTTATCTTTTATTTCTTGTTCAGTTTCCACTTTTATTTTGTGTGCTTCTTCTTTAGCATCTAACAAGTAATCTCTTTTAATTTTATCGGCTTCTTTTTGAGCCTTCTCAAGTATAGCTTCAGCCTTTTTACTAGCTCTACTTGCCTTAACATAATTTAGTACAATCATCGTAATGATTCCAACAAAAAGTCCTAAAATTCCAAATAAAATGAAGAGTACGATATGTTCCATATATTACCTTCACTTTCTAATTAGAGTTGTTCACTCTAATATTATTGTAAGGGGTAAAAATTAATAAGTCAAGGAAAAGATAGTTTTTGTATATGTTTTTTATTTTAGGCTAAAAAGAGGTCAAAAAAAAGATGTTGGTTTATAATCCACAACATCTTTCCCATGTACTTGGTTTACTTAATTTTTCTTTCGTATATGTTCCTGATTTATATGTATATTTGCGTATACCAGTAGCAGCATCATTTATAGTAATAGAGTTTTCACCAACAACAAGATAAGCAACATTTTCGCCATTTTCTATAAAATAAGCGGCTGCATCAGGCTCAGATATCAATACATTTCCCTTAACATCGAAAACATATAACCAACTAGGGGCTTTATCTAAATTCATACTACCAACTTCATCAAGATTGAAAGCCAACATAATATTATTGTGTACAACTGAAGCAACAATATCAGAAGTTATTTCGCTTGTACAATCAGATTTAGAACATCCACCAACACCAATTTCATTAAGAACAACCTTATCATTTAATAAAACTTGTAGTTTTGCTACCACACCATCTAATTCAGCATATTCATAACCTGTAGCTACATATCTTAATGTATAACTACTACCATTAACAGTTATTTGTTTTTTAACGTCAAATAAATTATATGATGCAGTAGGATTGAATTCATCATCAGTACTAGGATTTGTCTCCTTAGTTTCCCCTGATACATTGGAATTTGCATCATTATTTACAGGTTCTTTAGCAGTTGTATTGCATCCTGTGATTAAAAACATACTTAATAAAACTAAAAATAATTTTTTCATATTAACACCTCAACATGATAATTATATCAAAGAAAAAGAAAAAAAGAAACAATTATTGTTCCTTATTTTCTGTTTCATTTGCACTAAGGTAATGTTTTCTTACAAGACCTTCAATTTCAGTAGCTAATTCCTTATTTTGTTTCAATAATTCCTTGACATTTTCTTTACCCTGGCCAATCTTTTCACCTTTGTAAGAATACCATGCGCCACTTTTTTCAATGATATTGGCGTCACTTGCTAAATCAACAAGTTCACCTTCACGTGATACGCCCTCACCATACATTATATCAACCATACAACTTTTAAATGGTGGAGCCATTTTATTTTTAACAACTTTAATAGCTGTTTTGTTACCGATAATATCAGTTCCTAATTTTAATTGTTCAGCTCTTCTGATATCAAGTCTTATTGATGAATAAAATTTTAAAGCTCTACCACCTGGTGTGACTTCTGGGTTACCAAACATAACACCAACTTTTTCTCTTAATTGATTGATAAATATAGCAACAGTATTAGTCTTGTTGATAATACCAGCTAATTTTCTTAAAGCTTGGCTCATAAGTCTAGCTTGTAAGCCGACATGAGAATCACCCATCTCCCCTTCAATTTCAGCTTGAGGTACTAAAGCAGCAACTGAGTCAATTACAATAATACTGATAGCACCACTTCTAACTAAAGCCTCACAGATTTCCAAAGCTTGTTCGCCATTATCAGGTTGAGATAATAATAATTCATCAATATTAACTCCTAATTTTTTAGCGTATTGTGGGTCTAAAGAGTTTTCAGCATCAATAAATGCTGCTCTACCACCTTGTTTTTGTGCTTCAGCTATAGCATGAAGAGCAAATGTTGTTTTACCACTTGATTCAGGACCGAATATTTCAATTATTCTTCCTTTAGGATAACCACCTATACCCAAAGCTGTATCTAAAGCAATAGAACCACTTGGTATAACATCAATTTTTCTAACTTCATTATCGCCCAACTTCATGATTGAGCCTTTACCAAATTGTTTTTCAATATCTTGCAAAACTTGGTTCAATGTTTTATCATCGTTTTTTGTCATATTTCCTCCTATTTTTTTAACATCACAAATATATTATAATTCATCAAATTCCAAATGTCAATAGAAAAACGAACTAAAGTTTGTATTTTGATTTTTACCCTCTCTACTAACTATATACGACAAAAATTAAACAAATTCCTGCATAAAAACAAAAAAAGTACTAAAAAGTACTTTATTTTTTAAATGGTCGGGAAAACAGGATTTGAACCTGCAACCCCTTGGTCCCAAACCAAGTGCTCTACCAAGTTGAGCCATTTCCCGATATATGGTGCACTCGAAGGGATTCGAACCCCTGACCTTTTGGTTCGTAGCCAAACACTCTATCCAACTGAGCTACGAGTGCAAGATGAACCTCGAATAATTTAAAATGGTGGCTTCA
>JAEEGL016051630.1_pt1 | contig 10804 bp, 3 predicted proteins | sample 9134231 | NCBI WGS metagenome assembly JAEEGL01 (sample SAMN16246548, study PRJNA631951) | gut metagenome | biome: gut microbiome; feature: rumen; material: fiber-attached | host: Bos | place: Iran: Karaj | collected 2018-10
ATACTGATGCGCGGTGCTTTGACAAAGGGTGGATAAAGGCCTATGAAAATCTTGTCTATCCTCGCTTTTGCATGGAGGTTTTTGATAAAGAGTTGATTGTTGCCCTTTTTCAAATGCAGTTCTCCTACCCTGCTCCACATCGGTCCCACATAAGGAGCATGCCATATATTATTAATAGGTGTAGCAGAGGCATGAAAAGATTGGTTGCCGATGACAACATCGCAAAACATATTGTCTTCTGGAGCCTTGGAGAAATTGCGAATGGGTGTTAATGTTTCTATCCAAATAGGAATAGTGCATTCCGTTTCGCTATTGATAGTTACTCCCTGAACAGAAAGGGCATCTGTAACCGAGAGGAAACGAGGTTTGGCACTTTGTTGGGTTTGGGTAAACAACTCAGGCGTACTGATAGGCGGGTCAATCTTTTCTGAACGGAACCAATGATAAGGTTGCCAATTAAAGAAGTTTTCCCATTTGCCATGAAGAATCTCGTGATTGTAATGATAGGTCCATTGGTTCAATTCGTTGAACATCTCCTTCACTCTATTGGCATCTGCCATAGAACCAATACTATCGCCAAACGTGGTGCGAACCATACTACGACGGGCCAACAACTGGTATTCATTGAGCATTCCTGCCCCACGAACAGGATAGAGAATCAATTCAAAATACGCATCTTTCAATTCATCGGGTACCAAACGACCTACTGTCTCGGCCTTTTCTATCAGTTGTCTCCATTGGGTAATGCGCTGAGCTATTTGCTCTTGGCTGTAGTTGATGAACCAGACATGTGCGTCTTTGCCAGCAGCTTGCAATTGATAATAGCCTGCTTGAATGTCGGCAATATCCTTTGCCAACAAACTGCCAAAGGTTTTCGTTGCCCAACACCTGATGTAATCATGCGCATGTTCGGGCTTCCAACGATTGATGTCCCAAGCTAAATCCATCACGAAAGAAATCTCCTTTTCAGCGGGTTTGATATCGCTCACATTGAACACCCATATCTTTCGTGCGCCAAAAGTATAAGCCTTGGTGAGTTCCGTGGAAAGGAATGCGGGCGAGAGAGGACTTAACCATATCCAACTGGCAGGGTCTCCGTGATAAGACAAATGATAATAAATGCCCGCCCCACCCTTTCGTTGCTGTTCTTGAGGATTGCAGAGATTGCGACAATATCCCTGTTTGTCGTCCGACCACAATAGAGTTACGTCTTCAGGAACATTCAATCCATGATGGTAAGCATCGAGCACTTCCTCGTAAGTACAAAGCACCTGCGGCACTTGTTCTACGGGTTTGTCTATATTTCGGCGCAAGATGTCGCGTTGGTCATCAATGGCTCGTTGCATAAGAGCGATACGCTCCTCAGTAGTATTGGCACCTTCCATCGGATAGTCATGAATGCCACGCAATCCCAAAGTGTAGGTGTTCTCATATTTGCCATTGGTCTTGACACGTTCCTCCCAATAATGAATCATCGTCTGGCGATTGGTGATATAGTTGAAATCACCATAGATACCAGCATTCTTCCATTCGTCCTCATTGTTGCGAAGCATCTGCTCACAATGCGACGAACCCATCACAATGGCATAATCGTCAGCCAACTGTGCGTTTTCGGGTGTTGCATTGAATGCCTTACTGCCATTGTGCATCGCTGGCCAAAGATAGTTTGCCTTCAAGCGCAACAGCAATTCAAACACCATTCTATAGGTTTTTGGTCCTACCTGTCCCATTTCCTTATCAAAGGTTTGTTCTGCCCATCGTGCCCAACCGCCAAATCGTTCATCATTGATAAAGATACCACGATATTGCACGGATGGTTCGGCTTGATGAAACAGACATGGTTCTACATAAAGTGCCGACCGATGCATAGGCGATACGTCTGCCCACCAATACCAAGGAGAAACACCGATAGCCTCACTGAGCGAAGTCAATCCAAACGCAGTACCTCGTCGGTCGCTACCAATGACAGCCAATATGGGCGTGTGATATTTGGGATGTTGGGTAGTGAGAATGATATATGACTCCCATTTACCCCTGATGTCAGCAACGTTAATTTTCTGCTTACTGACCAACCAATCGATAAGTTGACTATGTCCTAACGTTCCTGCAACTACCGTTGCATGAGAAGGAAGAGATTTCCTGTTGCTCACCATCTTTTGACGAGGACGATTGCCTGTGACACGACAGATGTCGTCAGCCAACATGCCAGCCGTTATCTCTACCACCATGTAATCGTTGATGTCGGTATAGATGTCTGCCTCTGACAACGGGAAATATCCTTTTGTCTCGGTTTCCACTATCTTGGGAAATGTGTTGACCTCGTTAGCTAACATCATGACTGATGCCAAGAGGCATAAACACATTATTATATATACTCTCTTCATCATGTTCGTTTCATTCATGAATAACTACTTTCCATCTACTAAACTGCTTACTTCAATCAATGGTTGTTGTCCTCGTGAATCACGCAATTGCCAAGAGATATTGACGGTTTTAGATTCATTCGGCATCAAGGTGATATAATTGTCAGTATAGATGACGGGTAAGATTTGTTCCCCGTCCATACCCTTCACGTTCAAACGTAAGAATGGAGCGGGAACACGACTCTTATTACGCAAAGTAAGCGTAGCCGTACAGGTTTCACCATTAGATTGATATGAGACACTTTGTTCTACATCGGCTTTTGGCAAAGTACGCAAAGCGCGATAGTTATTCTCTTCTTGTCCCATGATGTATAGGTTTTCGGAAACGACATGGTTCTTGTCTGTCATCGTCAAACGCAGGAAATAGACATCAGACGGAGCAGATGGCAACATATCCGTTAACTTCATCCATGCGATAGTAGTATCTTCGTTGCTATTGATGCGAGTCTTACGCTGACACACTTTCTTGCCATTTAGATTGAAAACGGTAGCTATGGCCGTAAGAGCCTTGCGCTGTCCTGCGGAATGGTTGACCACCTCGATACTATCCGTCAGGGCATTATATTGAATGTGCAACGGTTCACATGCTTTCTTCGCACCAAAATAAGCAGCGGTGGGTTCAAAATAATAATCATACGTCTGCCACACCATAGATGGCCAACACGGATGACTCATCCAAAGAAGCAATCCCGCACGACTACGACTCGTAGATTCAAACATACCACGATAACCATTGTAATTGATAAGTTGTGCCCAACGCGCAAATTCCTCAGCACTACTTGCTTCTCCGAAACCCTCGCGAACAAGACGGTTAAACTCAGAGGCACGTTGCGCTCCTTGTAAGGTGAAATCGTGTTGTCCCCATTGCAACGATTGTGGCCAAAGGGCATCTTGACTGAACGTACGGTGTAAACTCTCAATGTTCATCACATTGGGCATTCCTCGTTCTGAATGAATCTTTCCACTTTGCTTGCTGAAATACTCCTTCATAGGCAATGCCCTATAAGGACCACCGCCACTGACTCCCTCGCTGGAAGAATGAGAAATATACTCCATACCAGGAGACAAGGCATGAACATACGCACGAAGTTGACGGTCAATCGCTTCGGGCGGGAATCCCTCGTTTCTACCGCAATACAATCCGATACTTGCATGTTGACGAATGCGACGTACATAATCCTCGGCATTCAAAAGAAACATCTGGTCATTGTATGGATCAGGGCCATCGGCGGGATTTGCCAACCAGAAATCCTGCCATACCATGATACCGTGACGGTCACATGCCTTATAGAAGTCCTCATCGGTAACTTGTCCCACCCAATCGCGTATCATCGTGAAATTCATGTCGCGATGATAACCAACGGCAATGTCATATTCGCGTGAACGATAGAGTAAGTTGTGTTCATCAAAACCCCAATTACCACCTAACGGAACGAAACGACGTCCGTTGACATAGATACGCAAGCTATCCTTAGCATCTACATACTTCATCTCGCGCAATCCAGCTTGATACTTGATGGTAGTAGCATTCCCTCCATCGGGAGTAAACTTGAATCCAGCATCATAAAGATACGGTTCTCCATAACCATTGGGCCACCACAGACGGAATTCGTTCATGGCAAGTTGGAAGTAATGACGAGGAGAAAACGTGATTTCCTGTTCAGTATTGGCAGGAAGCGTGATGGGCAGTTCAAATCTCACATTGCCAATCCAACCACTGAGTACGCCCTTGCAAGAACTGGAATGATTGTTTTTGACAAATACAGAAGGAGTGACGTATGCTGTTTTTCCATCGGCAGAAAGTTCTGTCTTTACGTATGGGTCGGAAACGGTTACCATACCAGTTGAAGTAAGATACACTTCATTCCAAATACCAGCCTCACGACCTCTGACTGTGGTAATCCAATCCCAACCAACGGTAGCGTGGAAAGTAGGATTGTCAGCTCCCAAGATACCACCATTATATTGCGTCGTGTTTTTGTCTTTCTCCTTTATCGCCGCAAAATGGTCGTTGCAAATAATCTCCACGGCGATATAATTGGTACCTTTCCGCAAAAGTCCTGTGACATTAAACTTGCCGCGCATGAACGCTCCTTCTATACGTCCCAATCGTTGACCATTCAAGAATACGTTGGCTTTCCAATTGATGCCATCGAAATGCAGCCATTGTTGTTGTCCGTCCAAAGCTGCATCATATTCGAACTCATCACGATACCAGAAATTAGAACGGAAAAACGATTCGGAAATCTGGTCAACATCATCGGCATAATTAGGATTGGGTATAGCACCTATATTATAATATGACATCAAAACGGTTCCTGGTACGGTAGCGACTATCCAACCATCCTTATCAAAACCTGCGGAAGATATTTCTTCACCAGAAGCAGAGACCTCGGATGCGCGTTGCAACCGCCAGTTACCTCCACTCAATTCATACCTGCCGTTTTTCATTCCTGCTACGGCATGAGGCGTATAAACGACTTGTTGTCTTGCCAATACTTCCATCTCTCGAAGGGCGTAACATCCTGCTTCCTTGGGTTCTTGCAACAACAACCGAACGTATCGAGCATGACAAGGTTGAGCAAGTTTGACGGTTTGATTATCTACATCTGATAATTCAGCCACCGTCTTCCATGTCTTTGCATCGTCAGACACTTGCACACATCCTTTCTTGGGTGACAGGAACCAATCAAGATGCAATTGTTCGATAGGTTGACGTTGACCGAGGTCGGTATATATCCATTGCTCTCCGCCTCCATCACTCATCCAAAGACTTGTGAACTGTCGGGAGGGCAAAACTTCCACTTCATTGTCGTTTTCGTCCATGAATTGCAATTGTCGTATATCCCAATGCGCAGCCCCTTCCATCTGCAACAACAATCGGAAATGTTGCGTCTTGATAGGCAAATCAAAACGTATCACCTCATTCAACACACGAGCTGGCAGATAATCCTGAGCCTCTTGTTTGTTGGGGTCGGAATGCAACTTGTAATGAAGCAACGTGCCAGGCAGATTGTTGCCTTTCCATTCGCCAATGGTTTGCCAATTATTGCCATCATCAGATGATTGGCAAAGAATCGCATAACCCTTGGTTGCGACTTGTTCTTCATACGCTACCATTCCTTGCAATCGTACCTTGCGTGCAGAAATGCGTTGTTCACCATTCCCGTCATATTGCAACCACGTAGGACTGCCCAATAAGATATTGCGCGAATAGGGCCCGCCATCAATGGTCCATTCTGCTTCACGCCTTGACAACTTGCCCTTGGGTGTTGATACGGTCAACGTAGCTGGTTTGGCATTGTCGCAAATACCATCTGTCACCAAGTGAGCCGTATGGTTATAGTCGTACGATGAAGAAGCATACGCCATCCGATGCAATGCCACATTGGTTAGTTTGTCTTTTTCAGAAACCCATTGCACAGTTGGTGCATAGTATTCACTTTTGTCTCCTGGATATAATCCTATGCCTCGGGTGTAAGCAATACTATCGTTAGGCATAGAGGTGAGTAAATTGGCTAATAGCAATAAACCTATCATAGTCGTTATGTATTAATATGGTTACAAATGTACAATAAAAACCACAAATTACAAAATCTCCATGATAAAAAACGAAAAAGAGGTCGCTTGTTTATGGCGACCTCTTGAAATATGGATTATGTGAGGGATTACTTCACGATAAACTTCTTTCCGTTTACGATAACCACGCCCTTGTAGCTATCTGCTACACGTTGACCAGCGAGATTGTAAACCTTGGCATTTGCATTATTTGTTACGATATTGGCAATGCCTTCAGAAACAGCCTCCGTAACGTCGATTGGTTGTACCTCTGGAGCATTTTTATAGATGTTGTTGAATACACCTTCTACATCATATAATTTACCATCGTCAGCGAAAGAAGAAACATCTAAGCCCTTATACAACTGCACTTTGTTTTCTGCATTGTCTACGGCAAAGTAATTGTTACCATCTTTCACTACTTTCACGCTCTTCAATACGATATAGTCGCAAATGTAATTATAGGCAATTACATCAGGAATACTTACTTCTGTTGGTACAGGAGTTTCTTTTCCAACTACCGTGATACCTTCCGTAGAAGTAGCTTTATTGTCTTTCATCTCATGAATGCCACGGTAGTTGTCGTAATCCATGATGACAGAACCCTTCAATACATCACCAACGGTAAATGGAAGAGCAGTCTTGAAGAACATCAAAGCCTTGCCATTCTCACGGAGATAGATGTTCGTTCCGTCAACGTATGTAACAAGTGCGTTGTTCAAAACCAACTTCACATTCTTCGTATCTTCGGTCATTTCGTTGATGTCAGCAATGGTCTTTTCTTCCAATTGAACTTCCTTCTTGGTGAATGTCATTTCTGCATAGAGTTCTGCACCTTCCTCAAATGCCTTTACCGTAGTTGTCTCTGTCAGGGTAAATGGTTTGGTATATTGAATAGCGGTGCTTGAGCTAACGGGATCAGAACCGTCTATCGTGTAATAAACTTCATTGTCGGGATTAGATGGAACGATAGTTACAGTAGTAGAAGTCTCAAACTCTTGTTCACCTTGGATAACCAATTCAGGTTCTTTCACCTCATCAATGCTCAAAGTCTTGATTTCCCATGTAGCGGCTCCAGCTTCCTTACTGGTATACTTGAAACCAAGCGTAATCTTCTTACCAGCATATTTTGACAAATCTACTTGTGCGTCAACGAAATTCCAGTCATTATTGGTGAACCATGTAGGAATAGAAAGTTGTTCCCAGTCACCACCTTCTACCTTTGCCCAAAGTGTAGCTTCGGTTTCCATGTCGGTGAAGTATTTACCTGTATGAGCGAAAGTCAATACGGGAGCCGTAACAGCAGACAAATCGAATACTGGAGAAATCAACCAACTCTCGGTATCAAATGCCTTTTGGTAGAAACCAGAAGCTTTCATACCATATCTTGTATCGTTTGACCAAACAAAGTTCAGTCCTTCTGGCAATACCACATCATTGATGGTAAATGGTTCCTGTCCTTTCGTGAAGTCGATAGAATAAGGAACTTTCACTTCTGATGGATCTACGATTGGTGGTTCTTCGCCACCATCACCGTTGGTATAGTCTTTCGTCAGATAAATCTCGTAAGCATCCTTGAAGATGATGAGAATACCTTCTACGTCGTAAGTTTCATTTTCATCTGCAGTACCTTCAACAAGCTTATACTTATCGAAAATCATGATTTCATCATCGCCTACACAAGCATAGAGATTAGTATAGTCACCCTCTTGTTTTGAAACGATTTTAGCACCAGTAATCTTGATTAAGTCGCAAATGTTAGCCTCGTTCTTTGCTTGTGCAATGGTAAGCGTCTTGGCAGTTGCCGTTCCTGCTGTAGCCTTAATGTTATCAGCCTTTGTGTTATCGGTTTTTGCCAGTTCTGGAGTCTTGTTGTAAAGAGTATATTTACCGATAACAGAACCATTCAGAATTTGTCCTGTAGTCAATTCCAAGCCCGTCTTGAAGAAATCAATGGCACCGCTATTGTCACGAACGTAAATATCGTTTCCAGATGCATACAGTACTTGTGCATTGTTGAGTTTCAAGATAGCTTCTGTTCCATCAGCAAGAGCCTTGAATGCAGCAATATTGTCAACGGTTTGCAAGTCTGTTGGCGTTGGGTCAACAGGTGTTACGTCAGAACCGCCTTCACCAGCATCAGCCGTAATTACCAATGAAGAAAAGTCGAATTGTCCAGCTTTCTCTGCACCATCAGAACCATATACGGCTTTCTCTCCTACCGTGAACGTTACTTCTGCAGCGTTACCAGTCCATGTGACAGTTTCATCACTAGCAGATTGCGTAGCGATTGAACCCGTTGAAGCAGTAACTTCAGTAAGTCTTCTCTTACCCTGAGCGGAAATAGTGAAGACAATCTTTGTCATGTTTCCTGCAGAGTTGGTAATGGTAAACGTGTTCTTGGCATACAATCTCACATCACCACCATTGGCATTAAAGGCAGGGTTTGTAGAACCATCATTCTTTACAGCCGTAAAAGTAAACGTACCATTAGTAGCCGTGTTGCCAGCATCCTTGTTGCCAACATTCTGGATGTCTTCTGCATTAAAATTAAAATCACCTGCAAAGACATTTGTGCCTCCTACGAAGAAAACCGTCAGGAGCGTAAATAAACGTAATAATTGTTTCATAATAAGTGTTTTTAGATATTTATTGCAAAAATACAAATTATATTTGAGAAAAAAAATATTTTCTCGTTTTTCTCTCAAATAAAATGAACAAAAAAAGAGAGCCACAAATGTATGTGACTCCCTTTATAATATTCTTAAGAATTAATTAAGCCAAAGAAATCTTGTTTTCTTCACCTTTAACTTTACCTTCTTTCAAAAGCCAACCAATTCCAAGATAAGTTTCCTCTACCGTGATCTTAGCCTTCTTTGAAATCTCAGCTACTGTCAGAGCCTTTTCAGATTCTGCCAATGCATTGTAAACATCACCTGCACGGAAACCAACGTTTTCTGCGTTAACTGCTACTTCTACTTTCTTTACTACTTTCTTTGGAGCTGCTGCCTTCTTAGGAGCTGCTGCTTTAGCTGTAGTTGCTTTCTTTTCTGCCATAATTTTATTAAAACAATAATTAAATTGAGTTACCTTAATGTCAATCTTTTATTTTTACGCTGCAAAATTAGTAATTTTATTTGATACAACAACTAATTATTTAGCTTAAAATCAATGATTTAACGATAATATAACCGCAATTTTCAATTTTCTTGACGTAGGTCAAGTTTTATTTGTAATTCTTCCAACTGTTTAATATCCAAAGCAGAAGGCGCATCAAGCATTACGTCACGACCGGAGTTGTTCTTTGGGAAGGCAATACAATCGCGAATGGAATCCAAACCAGCCATGATAGACACGAAGCGATCCAATCCAAATGCCAAACCAGCATGAGGAGGTGCACCATACTTGAATGCATTGATGAGGAATCCAAATTGTGCCATTGCCTTTTCTGGTGTGAATCCGAGAATCTTGAACATCTTCTCTTGCAACTTACCATCGTGAATACGAAGAGAACCGCCACCAAGTTCTACACCGTTGCAAACGAAGTCGTAAGCTTTCGCGCGTACTTTCTCTGGTTCTGTTTCCAACAATGGAATATCATCTGGATTAGGCATGGTAAACGGATGGTGCATAGACATCAGGCGTTGTTCCTCATCACTCCACTCAAACAAGGGGAAGTCGACAATCCAAAGACATTCGAACTTGTTCTTATCGCGCAATCCAAGACGACTACCCATCTCCAGACGCAAGGCACAGAGTTGAACGCGAGTCTTATTGGCATTGTCTCCACTCAACATCAGAACGAGGTCGCCATCTTTAGCACCCATCTTTTCCTTGACGCTTTGCCATATTTCGGGAGCATAGAACTTATCAATAGAACTCTTCACCGTTCCGTCTTCATTGTATTTCACGTATACCATACCCTTTGCACCTACTTGAGGACGCTTCACGAAATCAGTAAGTTGGTCGAGTTGTTTTCTGGTATAGTTAGCACATCCAGGAACACAGATGGCACCGATATATTCAGCATCGTTGAATACACTGAACGACCCCGTACCTTTCAATACGTCCATCAATTCAACGAATTCCATACCAAATCGTAAGTCGGGCTTATCAGAACCGAATCGTCTCATGGCTTCATGCCAAGAAAGTTGTTGGAGTTTAGCAGGTAATTCTACGCCCAAGATGTTTTTGAACATTTGTCTGCACATCTCTTCGAAAAGACTGGTAACATCCTCTTGGTCAACGAAAGACATCTCACAGTCAATCTGCGTGAACTCTGGTTGACGGTCAGCACGCAAGTCTTCATCCCTGAAACACTTTGCTATTTGGAAATAACGGTCGAAACCACTCACCATCAACAATTGCTTGAGGGTTTGCGGACTCTGTGGAAGTGCATAGAATTGACCTGGATTCATGCGAGAAGGCACAACAAAGTCGCGCGCACCTTCTGGAGTAGAGCCAATTAATATAGGTGTTTCCACCTCAATGAAATTCTGTGCATCGAGGAAGTTTCTTATCATGGTCGTCATACGATGACGAAGTTCGAGATTCTTACGTACCACAGGTCTTCTCAAATCCAGATAACGATATTTCATGCGGATGTCATCTCCGCCATCGGTATCGTCTTCGATTGTAAATGGTGGCGTGACACTTTCAGACAAGATATTCAATTCCTTGACAAGAATCTCAATATCGCCCGTAGGTATCTTTGCGTTCTTGCTTTCACGTTCACTAACGATTCCCTTGATTTGAATACAGAACTCACGACCGAGTTTGTTGGCACGAGTACACAATTCCTCATTGTCAGCCTCATTGAAAAC
>JAEEGL017264733.1_pt1 | contig 10804 bp, 13 predicted proteins | sample 9134231 | NCBI WGS metagenome assembly JAEEGL01 (sample SAMN16246548, study PRJNA631951) | gut metagenome | biome: gut microbiome; feature: rumen; material: fiber-attached | host: Bos | place: Iran: Karaj | collected 2018-10
GGAAACTTCCACTTTCAGCACAGGACAATAGGAGTGTGTATGTTTTGGGAGTTTGTATGTCCAATAACACCGAACGGCCCCGGATGCCTTGCGGAAGCGGCTGAAGCGTGGAACAGGAGGGCGAAGGATGAATGACCTTATCAGCAGACAGGCGGCACTGGAAATGCTCAATGACGACGAACTTGAACGGCAAGCCGATGATGTGTTTGACGGAGATTTACACAGATACAAGAGAGCGGCACAAAGGATTATCGCGCAACTGCCGACCATCGACCCTGTGAAGCATGGGAAGTGGGTGCGTGATGTAAACAAAGATGGATATCTGATGTGGATTTGTAGCATATGCAAATGCGAAAAGCATAAGAAGAGGGGGCTGAAGTTTTGCCCCAACTGCGGCGCAAGAATGGATGGTGACGAATGACACACGATGATTGGGTTAAGTGGTGCGACCAACTGGAGAACTCGCTGGTCAGAGCCGAATCAGCAAGGAAGGATGTGGAAATGTATCACAAGTAAAAACAAGGGTGATATAGGAAATCCTATATCACCCTATTTTTATATCTTGTACGCTATAACACTCAAAGCGGTTAGCAAAACCGTGTCCCTATCGGCAGGATATTCCACCTGTGCTTTCCGAAATCAGGCAGTGAGCGAAAACAGCGCAGATACCTAAAATGATAACGCTCTAATAAGCACATCTTTACACTTCAAGTTCTTAAACCTAAAGCACCCCTTTGAAAACAGGTTTCTCAACGCATACAAATACAGGTCATTATTCTTCAGCATTACATAGTTTATTTGGTGGTCTTCCGTAGTCAAAGCAATCTTTCTCGGATAGGATAAATCTACCCTGTCATCACAATAGACAATTCCCTTTTCAGGGTATTCTCTTATCGCATAATACTCATTCTCAAACTTCAGCGTAGCACTGTAATTTCCGTCGCCTTCCACCTTCTCCACAAAACTGTAGCTGTCATTCAGGTATGCCTTCTCCGTGATATACGAATAATAGGTATTATTGCCGAAAGCCTGATTGAACAAACTGGCCTTCTGCGCATTAGCCGCCGCTTCGTTAAACCCTGCTTCAAGCACCCAACCATTTCCCCGCAGAAAAGAAGTGTTTGCCTGTAACCTGCTTGCTATCCCTAATTGCGTGAAGTAGGGGTTCAATAAAGTAACGAAGTTGGACAGCATATAAACAGGCACATACCGTGATTGTTTGCCGCCGCCTCTTGCTATACTCGTATGAATACTGAAAAACTTTACAAGTTCCTTATCGCAGTAGTGATTGGTTTCGCTTTGAAACTCATCAAAAAGAATACAATCCACATCACTGAACATATGCGAATATTTCTTTATCATATCAGCGCTGTTCATTGATATTGCGTAGCCACAGTTTTCGTTGTCAAGATAAAGGTTGTGATAAATACCTGAAGCCATACGCTTTGAGGCCATAGTTTTATCAGGGAAGAACAATGACCGAATATCGCTGAAAAACTTGTCAGCGCAGTCGTCCAGTTCATAATTGAAACGGTACAAAAGCGCAAACTTTCTCTTCTGTTTAATGAAGCGGTTTACCATTAAGCGGTTGAAATAAGTGGTCTTACCTGCACTACGGTTTGTAGTGCATAAATAGACCTCAGGTGTTTCACCGTTTATGTCCTTCATTGAAAGAAGTTTTGTGCCATCATAATAGACAGTGCCGTTAGCCATAATCCTCTCCTTGCAATATTTTCCCATAAATATTATACCACAGGTCTTGACTTTTGGCAAGGGGTGTGGTATAATTTCTTTAGAAAAGTAGGGAGGTTTGCTATGGACACAAACACTTGGGTCACAATTATCCAAACAATAGGATTCCCTATTGCTATGTGTATCGCGCTTGCTCTCTACCTGAAATACACCTCCGACAAGGAGCGTGAGGAGAGAAAGCAGATACAGGAACAGCACAGAACAGAAATGACAGAGATTATGAACACCCACAGAGAAGAAGTAAACGAACTTAAAAGCGCAATTAACAGTAACACATTGGTAATGCAGAAATTATGCGATAAACTGGAGAGTCAGTGATGAAAGTTATAGTCGGTTCTGCAAGACACAATGAATACGGTGGTACTGAAGGCGGACAGGTAGGCGACCAAACAGGACACGAATGTGAAATGCAGGAGTTTTATGTTCACGAACTTGGTTGGGATTTACTGCGCCCCATAGACAAGCACAAAGCTACGCTCATAGCCGACAATATGGTTGCTATTTGTAACAATGACAATATCGGTTATGATTGGAACAGAAAACCGTCTTTATGGGTACTGTCCGAAAAATATAACTATGATTGCGCAAAGGTCACGGAAAAATGCAATACGAACTGCGCAGGAGCGGTTAGAAACTGTGTTGCTTATGCAGGTATTTCAAAAGCAGATTTCTACACAGGAAACGAAGTCAGCGTACTGATGAAAACTGGTGCGTTCGAACTCGTTACTGACAGCACAAAAACCAGCGACCCCGCGTTTATGCAGGTAGGTGACATTTTGGTATCAAAGGCACAGGGACACACCGTAGTTGTTGTAGGTATCGAGGAAGGAGAGATAACGGTGAACGAATGGGAAGTGTATTGTAACACTGAATATGTAACAGAGTTTATCGTTACTGCTCAGATGAATTTGAGAGTATTTGGTGGTACGAATATGAAAATCCTCGCTACTATTAAGAAGGGCGAAACCGTTAAATGCGACGGCATTTATGCGTTGGAAGTAGCCAAAAATAAGAAATGGTATCACCTGAATTATAACGGAATGAGCGGCTTTGGTAGTGAAGTCCTGCTTATCAGAAAGTGAGGAAAGTATGGCTGTTAAGAGCAAAGAAGATTTAATCGCAAGTATTAAAGCGGTTATTGGTGAGGACACTACCGACGAGAGTTTGTCTTTGCTTGAAGATGTTTCCGACACTTTCACCAGTTTTGAAACTGAAACGAAGGACAAAACTGATTGGAAAGCAAAGTATAACGAACTTGATGAAAGTTGGCGCAAGAAATACCGTGACAGATTTATGAGCGGTAGCGTTGACGAAGAAGATGACTTTAGCGAGGTTGAAGAGAGAAAAGTGCCTCGCACATATGCAGATTTATTTACTACTATTTAAGGAGGAAAAAGTATGCCGAAGCGTGTTGCTTTAAGCACTCTCAATGCGAATACCATTGATATTATGAATGTTATTCGCGAGAATGGCTCTTACAATTATCAGAGCCTTGTGCCTACGGTATCTACTGCGCAGGATATTCCTGTTGTCGGTGATGTTATTTATGGCACTCCTGCGCTTGCGAACGAGTTTATCAATGCTTTAATGAATATGATTGCTCTCGTTCGTATTAAGAGCGCTACCTTTAACAATCCGTATCGTGACCTGAAGAAAGGTTATGTCGATTACGGCGAAACTATTGAGGAAATCTTTGTTGACCTTGCGAAGGTTCGCCTGTTCAATAAAGAGAAGGTGGACAGCTATGAGTTTAAGCGCACCGTTCCTGATGTTAAAACTGCGTTCCATGTGATTAACTGGCGTGTCCAGTACCCTATCACTATTGAAGACGAAGAACTGCGTATGGCGTTCCGCTCTGCTGACGGTGTCACCGACCTGATTGCGAAGATTGTTGACAGCGTTTATCGTGCGGCTGAATATGACGAGTTCCTGCTCTTCAAGTATATGCTGATTAAGGGCTACAATAAGGGTGATATTGCGAAGGTTACTACCGTTGGTGCAGGCGCTACTCCTACCCTTGCTGAATATGCCGCCGAGTTTAGAGGTATTTCCAATGAAATGCTGTTCCTGACGGATAAGTATAATTCCTATCCTGTTATGAACAATACGCCTCGTGACCGTCAGCGTATCTTTATGGGCGCTCGTTTCAATGCTCAGTTTGATGTTGGCGTCCTTGCTTCTGCGTTCAATATGGAGAAGGCTAACTTTATGGGTCAGCTTACTCTCGTTGACGCTTTTGATACTTTCGACAACGCTCGTTTCGCCGCTATCCGTAGCGAGAGTGATGCCGTTGAAGAAGTCACTTCCACCGAGCTTACCGCTATGCAGAGCGTAAAGGCTATGATTATTGACGAAGAGTGGTTTCAGGTTTATGACAATCTCGCTCGTATGACGGAGAAATATGCGTCGAGCGGATTGTACTGGAATTATTTCTACAATACTTGGAAAACCGTGTCTTGGTCTCCGTTCGCTAATGCGGTTGCTATTCTGTAAAGGAGGACGAGAATATGGCTAACTATATTTACCTGAAACAGAAAGTTGAATTACAGCTTGTCGCAGGTTCTTCTGCGAAGTATGCGTACCTGTTTGAAGTCGAGTTAAAGGACGGCTCTACTGGCGCTCTTGTTCCTGCTGATTTCCTGCAGACCGATGATTGCACTGAGGCATTTGTTGCTGTTACACCTTATGGTGCTATTATCGCCACTGATGTTAATACCGCAGGTACTGACAGTTTGGTGATTAAGGCGCACCCTAAGCACGTGGCAGGTTCTTCGTCCGATGTTTCGGAAACGCTGACTTATACCCAGTTAAAAGCTGTTGCCGTTGGCGCGCGTGTTTACGCAGGCGTTTGATTGTTAAATAAACTTCCGGTAGCGCTTCAAGTTTCCCTGTTTCCTGTATCTCCTTCTCAGGTTTTAGCGAAGCGCACTTTTGAGGTGATGATATGGCAGAGTTTGAAAATGTAAAGTTTGCTGAAGAAGGGCGTTATCTTGAATGGGGGCATATGGCCGCTGTTAAAGCACAGGAAATGCTTGATATTTTAGCGGAACTGGAAGAAGACATTGAAGACCTTCTTCCTACTTGAGAGGTGAGTATATGACAGTTGATGAAATTAAAATCGCGGCGGCTAAAAGATACCTGCCTTGGTGTCGAGAAGTTGCTGAAAAACTTGAGAAGGCTTGCGAGGCCATTTACGGTATCACTGAGAAGACCCCTATTGTTATCGTTCTTCAGCCTGAAGACACAAGTGTTAAAAAGGGTACGAAGTGCAGTTTCAATGTAAGGGTGTTAGATGATACTGATGTTACTTATCAGTGGCAGTATCTTGCTACTACTGAAGGTGCTACTTGGACTAACAGTGGAGCGGCAAGTGGAACTACGTATAGTTTGAGTTTTAACTCTAATATTGCGTATAATGGATATAAGTATAGGTGCAAGGTTACTAAGGGCGGTAATTTGCTTATTTCTGACGAAGTTACGCTGACCGTTACGAACTAATGAGGTGATGTATGGCTACCGAATACGGAACAGAAATAACATTATTAAGAGGTGTTCCGTTACACCCTGACTACAATGACACAGTTTTCTTTGAAACTGCAGCACAGCAGGAACTGTGGTTTGCTACTTTTACTGCAAAGAAATTCACGGCACAGCAGTACCAAAGAATAGGTCTAAACAGAATTAGACTTGAAGGTAATGCAGAAACATATAGAAATGTGAATTATTGTATGATAGAGAACAGCTCCTATTATGCGTATAATGAAGTTCCTAAAATGTACTATGCCTTTGTTCTGTCTGTTGAATATATCAATGACAATGTGTTCGAAGTATTATACGAAATTGATGTAATGCAGACCTATCATTTTAACTACACTATACCGCCGTGTTATGTTGAAAGAGAACACGCAGAGTTTGACGAGGTGGGTGATAATCTTGTTAGAGAACCTGTGCAGATTGGTGAGTATGTTGTGCAAGATGAATATGAGCCTAATAACACATCACTTGACAGTTTTTCCTACATTTTAGTTGACATTCCTGTTCAGATTTTACCTGACGGCGGTGGCGGCGGTGGCGGCGGTACTGTCACAGCGGCACTGATAGGTGCGGCAAGAGATGACTACGGCGACCCCGCGGCAGGAGATTTGAGCGGAAACGAGTGTTCAATTTATGATTGGTATAATGACACAAGTAACGGTGGTTGGAATTTATTAAGACCTAAAAATAGTGCTGATGCCTCAAAGCTATCATACGCTATGATTTCACTGTGCAATAATAATTATATTGGTTATGAATATAGTCCGGGGTCAGGCGGCTATACTACGTTAATTTCACTTGGCCCAGCCGCTAACTGGAATCCTAACAATATTCACACTAATTGCGTTACTAATTGTTCTCAGGCAGTATATTTCTGTTGTAAATACGCAGGAATAAATCCTGCAAGTATTTTTACAACGGCTAACGAGTATCAGGTACTTATGGACACAGGAGCTTTTGATGCTTATACTGACAACAATTATACTTCACAAGAATATAATATGAGAGTAGGTGACATATTAGTGACCAAACAGCAGGCTCATTCTGCAATAGTTGTTTCAGTTAATTAGGAGGAAGATATGCCTAAAAAATTTGGTTTATTTTCAAGCGCAAGATACAGAGCAATTCCTAATACGGCAGAGGGTATAGCACAGCTTGACGCTTGGTTATATGCTTACGGTCTGCTCGGATTAAAAGAAAGAGTGATAGGCGTTTTTGCTATGCCGACAAACCTTATTGGTACGGTTGACAGCAACGGTGTAGTAACGCAGACTTCCACTAATCAAAATCCTGTTGTTGTAAGGCTTGAATGTCCAAGACCGTCTAATTTCAAAACTGGTGTTGGGCCACAGCAAGCATATGAACCTAAAAACAATAAAATGTTCACCTATCCTTATGTTTTTGGTCGAGTAACGCTTGGTAGCCAAAAATCTGACTATGTGTATGAAAAAAGTGGTAGTCAAAGCGGCAAACTTTTATTCGACATTAGCGGTGTGTTTTCAAGCTCGCCAAAAGTACAGGTTATCCCTGTTACTTATGACCATGTAGCATACAATAATCTGTGCGCTATAACTGAAAGTTTTCCGCAATTACCTTCGGCCTCGACCTCGTTTATATCGCTGTTAGGAACTGATGGCGTTATGAACAAGCTATTACCGTTGGCTGTTGCGGCGGCGTTTCCTGCTACTACTGGAATAGCGGCTGAAACTGGTGCGGCAAGCACAGCTATTATACCGTATGAGGCTTCGGCACTAAACGGTGCTAATAATTCTCTCGGTGTAAATATTCAAAAAGTGCTTGATGACAGGCAGAATAAGGTTGCTCAGGTTACTTACGAAGATGTTAGAAATTGGGCATTTGAAATTCCTAATATTCTCGGTAGTGTTAAAACGGATAACTTTAGGTACTTATCTGCTGACCCTGAATGTCTTCTTGCTACTGGACACAAAAAGATAAGAGCATACGCTATGACAATTCGCAAAGAGGACGCTATTAGAATTGACACATTCTTTAGTATGTATGGGTATGCAACTGAAAGAGTTAAAGTGCCTAACCGTGATGTAAGACAGAAATGGTGCTTCACGAAAACAAAGAACTGTGCTATTCTTGGTAATGTGCCTGCCGATGCCGCTGATAAGATTTGCAAAATTTATAACAAAGGGATAAGGTTTTGGAAACACGATGCACCAGTAGGGGTGTATGGAGATTTCACCAATCCTATAACCGCTGTGGGGTAAATTATGAGCAGAAGAAAACGAACTAATTTTGAGGAAAGTCTTTGGAGCAATCAGCAGGCTTGGCATTTCTACGCTGACAGGTTGTGTGAGTTGGCTATCTCTATGTTTGAATGGAAAAACCTTCCTGACACCGTAGATGAAAGATACCTTGAACTAAAGCTGTTTTTGCAAGGGTCTGCTGTTTTCTTCAAAGATGAAGTTATGGGCTATCTTGCCCTTCCATGGACTAACAACGGGCAGTTATCTGTTTACGGTATTCCTCGCAAGCGTAGAGCGTATGCCGTAAATGGGTATCAAAGTGAACTGCTGAAAGAGGATAACAGCGTACTAATTTACAATAACCGTTTGCACACACCGAGTGTAAGAACGATTGAGTATTACGCTAAACTGCTTTGGGAGGCTGACAGGATTATTGCTGTCAATATAAGGGCGCAGAAAACACCTGTTCTCCTTCAGGGTAGTGAAGCACAGCGGTTAAGTCTGCAAAACCTCTATATGCAGTATGACGGAAATCAGCCTGTTATCTTGGGTGATAAAGCACTTGACCTTGATAAAGCTATATCTTCCGTTAAGACCGACGCTCCGTTTGTTGCTGATAAGATTTATCAGTTGAAAAATCAGTATTGGAATGAAGCACTAACTTGCTTGGGTATTTCTAATGTGAACTTTCAGAAAAAAGAGCGGTTAATCAGTGATGAAGTTATGCGTGGCCAAGGCGGTACTATTGCAAACCGTTACAGTAGGCTAACAGCAAGAAGACAGGGGGCTGAAGAAATCAATAGAGTTTTTGGTCTTGATATAGAAGTTGATTTCCGCGCTGACTACCGTGAAATGGACGATGAGTTTATGATTAACCAAAAAGAGGACGGCGAAGTTGGTATTCAGCCAACCGTTATGGATTTGAGAACTCGTTCTGCTAATCCAAATGCAAGTATTCTGTGAGGTGATATATGAGTAAATATACTACTGAAGTAAGATTTATATGTGAACACCTTGCAGGTCTTGATGAGAGCAAGGGGTATGATGATACCGATGATATTATCGAAGCCGCAAGGCCGCAGATTTTTGACTTTGAGTATCCGATTTTTGACGAAACCTATAAGCCTGTACTTGAGCACAAGATTTTAGACCATTACTATACAAGAGAAATTGGGCTTGAAACTTACGGACTTTGGAAACAGAAATTAAGAGCCAAAATGCGTGAGATTATGCCGTACTATAATAAGCTATATGAAAGTGAACTTATTGAGTTTAATCCTCTGTATAGTGATGACATTAAAACTACTGGTAACAGAGTTGGTTGGGGGACTACTGGTGGGCAAGATGTTGGTACGAGTGGTGGCGTAGACACAAGGAGAGATAACCGAAAGAATAATACTTGGGATTTATATAGTGATACGCCACAGGGAGCTGTTGCAGGTATCCTTGGAGCTGAACAGGACTATGACCCCGCTATTGGCAGACAAGGATATTTAACTAACGCCAGACATACTTTCGGTGATACTGACGGTAGCGTTGGTACTACTGAATATGGTAGAACAGACACAACCACCTATGGGAAAACTACCAATGACCTTAATAGCTATGGTGAACTCGTTCAGGGTTACAGGGGGCATAATCCTTCTAAAAGCCTTATGGAGTTTCGAAAGACATTTTTGAACATTGATATGATGATTATTAAAGACCTTGAAGAGTTATTCTTCTTATTATGGTGAGGAGGAAATATGAGTATCAATACTGAGTATAGTGGAGTAAGACCGTTCCGCTTTTGGTGTCAGAAAGTTTTGCCGCTTGTTTATGATAACAGCCTGAGTTATTATGAGCTGCTGTGCAAAGTGGTAGATTATGTCAATAATCTTATCAGTGACGATGTGATTATGCAGAATAATATCGACGAGTTAAATCAGAATGTTAGTGACTTGAGTGAAGAACTTACCGAGAGTGTGTCAGAACTTGAGGCAACTATAACTGAATTACAGGAATATGTCGATAATTATTTTGAAAATCTTGATGTTCAGGAAGAGATTGATAATAAGCTCGACGATATGGCTGAGAACGGCGAACTTGGGCAGGCTATTGCAGGATATGCTAAAACTGCTGTTACTCCATATATGTTCGGCGCTAAAGGTGACGGAGTTACTGATGATAAAGAGGCATTACAGGCTTGCTGTGACAGTGGACAGCCTGTACTGGTTAGCGACGGCGTTTTTGCTGTTACTATTACTACTGCTTATGGTAACGGTATAACTGTAAAGAGTAATAATCACATTACTTTCGATAACGCTACGATTAAGCTGTTGCCTTCTAATCAGGACGCTTATCAGATTATCGGTATCGGTCAGGGCGTTGATAATGTTATTATTGACGGTAACGGAATCATTATTGGTGATAGGGACGGTCATACAACCCAAACAGGTGAATGGGGTATGGGCGTTAATATTTATCAGTGCAATAATGTAAAGGTGAGCGGACTTACTGTTACTGATTGTTGGGGTGACGGTTTCTATCTGTCAGGTGCGAATGATGTTACTGTGAAAGATTGTGTTTCGGACGGAAACAGAAGAAATGCGTTTACCGTTATTTCAGGTGAGAATTATTTGATTGACAATTGCGAAGCGAAGAATACCAGTGGCACTAATCCGCAGGCAGGATTTAGCTTTGAAAGTAATACCACGCTTGACGGAATGAAAAATGTTGTTCTTCGGAATTGTTGGTCGCACGATAACGCAGGTTCTCCGCTGTATATTACTTGTAGGGCTGATACAAATAGCGTTACTGTTCAGGGTGGTGAATTTAACGGTGTAAGGCCGAGCACTACTTTCCTTACTGGCGGTGGCATTATTAGGTACTGCGATTGCATTATGAAGGTCGGAACGAGCGAACTTTTTGATGTAGGAATTGTTCCTGCAGGTTCTCTTGTAGTGTATGACAATGTTACTTTTGTTGGTGGTAGCAGTATTATCAGACACGATGGCGGCTCAGGTAGCGTTTTGAAGGGTCTTATTGTTAAGAATTGTGTTGTACTTAACGCTAATTTAAGCAGACTTGGAACTTGGTTAAGGTATGGTAGCGGAAGTGTTGAAGGTAATTATCTTGAACTCACCTTCGTAAACCCTACCATTACAAGTTTAACGAGCCATGTGTTTCTTGACCATTATAACACTGCTATTATTAAGTGTTCTAAATCGTATGAGAGTACAGGCGTGAATGTAGGGTCTGTTCCGTTTAACAATATTCTGGTTAACCCTGCTAATAACGGTGATTATCCGTTTAAGATTACA
>JAEEGL010144813.1_pt1 | contig 10803 bp, 10 predicted proteins | sample 9134231 | NCBI WGS metagenome assembly JAEEGL01 (sample SAMN16246548, study PRJNA631951) | gut metagenome | biome: gut microbiome; feature: rumen; material: fiber-attached | host: Bos | place: Iran: Karaj | collected 2018-10
GACGCCCTGATTATGGCGGACCTGCTGACGGTGCTGTACTGTGTCCTTGTGATCGTCCTGCTGATGGACGCCTTTTTCAAGCAGCTGCAATATAACCCCTACTCCTACAATACCATCTACTACATGGGCTTCGCCCTCTTTACCCTCTCGGTGCTTCTCACCCACGGGTATACGGTGCTGCTGGGCTTCCTGCGGCCGGGAAGCCTGGACGGGGGCCGGCTCCTCAGGATGCTGCTGGACTCGGCCAAGCACTATATGCGCCTCTCGGCCCCCTTCCTGCTTCTCTTCTCCGGGGCGCTCTTCATCTCCAACGTGTCCCTGATCCGCCACGAGGGGAAGCGCCTGGTGAACGTGCTGGGGATCATCCTCTCCTTCCTCCTCCTGGGGGGCGAGGCGGTGGTCTTCCTCCTGGACCGGGAGGAGGGGCGCAGCATCGTCTTCCAGCTGGCGCTGAACCTCTTCGCGGCAGGCTACCTCTACTTTGAGTGCATGCTCCTGGGGGCCATCGTGGCGGACGTCATCGCCGCCCGGCATGAGCCCAGGAAGGACAAGGACTTCATCATCGTCCTGGGCTGCGGCATCCGGAAGGACGGGACTCCCACCCCCATCCTCCGGGGACGGCTGGACCGGGCCCTGGCCTTTGCCAGGGAGCAGGAGGCCGAGAACGGGAAGGAACCCGTCTTCGTGGTCTCCGGCGGCCGGGGAGAGGACGAGGTGATCTCCGAAGCCGAGTCCATGCGCCTCTACCTGCTCTCCCAGGGGGTCCCCGAGGAGAGGATCATTCCGGAGGACCGGTCCACCGATACGGCGGAGAACATGCGCTTTTCCAAGGACAAGATCCTGGCCACCGGGAGGGAAGGAAAGATCGCCTACGCCACCACGAACTACCACGTCTTCCGGGCGGGGCTCAAGGCCCGCCGGGTCAAGATGCGGGCCGTGGGCATGGGCGCGTCGACCAAGTGGTATTTCTGGCCCAACGCTTCCGTGCGGGAATTCGTGGGGCTCCTCACGGAGCACCGGGGAAAGCAGGCCCTGGTGATCCTGGGGCTGGTTACGGTCTATGTGACGCTGACGGTGCTCGCCTTCTGAACACCGGCTGCGATCCGCATTCGTCCGAAAAAACGACGCGGTTTCCCTTGCCATCCGCCGAAAAAGATGGTATCATATTTAATAGAGTGCAATATTCTGGTTCTTTCCCGCTGACGACGGTTTTTCCCTCGGCGGCGGACCGGCAAGAGGGAGGCAGTATATATGGAAGCGAATTTCGATCTTCAGGCATACATGTCCCGCGGCGTGGAGAACCTGGTGGCCGGCGCTCTGCGGGCCACCCTGCGGAACCCCCGGCAGAGCGCCTACCTGGCGCGCTTTGCCGCCGCCAGCCGCCGGGCCTCCAGGAAGCGGGCCGAGGCGGAGCAGCGGGGCGAGCACATCCCCCCCTTCCTGATCGCCAGCATCACCAGCAGCTGCAACCTCCACTGCGCGGGCTGCTACTCCCGCTGCAACCACGCCACCACGGACGAGGCCCCCGTGAGTCAGCTCTCCGGCGGAGAGTGGAGCGACATCTTCGCCGAGGCGGACAGCCTGGGAGTCAGCTTCATCCTTCTGGCTGGCGGGGAGCCCCTCCTGCGCCGGGACGTGGTGGAGGCGGCGGGCGCCAGGCCGGGTATCCTCTTCCCCATCTTCACCAACGGGACTTTTATGGACGAGGACTGCTTCCGGCTCTTCGACCGCAGCCGCAACCTCCTCCCCATCCTCAGCATCGAGGGCGGGCGGGAGATCACCGACCAGCGGCGGGGCAGGGGCATCTACGACCTCCAGCTCAGGAACATGGAGGAATTAAAGCGCCGTGGCCTCATCTTCGGGGCCTCCGTCACCGTCACCACGGAAAACCTGCGGGAGGTGACTTCCCCGGAATTCCTGGACAGCCTGGCTCAGAAGGGCTGCAAGGCGGTCATTTTCGTGGAGTTCGTGCCGGTGACGGAGGAGAGCGCCCACCTGGCCCCCGGCGAGGAGGAGCGGGCATATCTGGAAGAAGCCCTGCTCCGGCTCCGGCAGGAGCGGGAGGATATGGTGTTCGTCTCCTTCCCCGGGGACGAGAAGAACACCGGCGGCTGCGTTGCCGCCGGACGGGGCTTTTTCCACATCAACTCCCACGGCGGGGCCGAGCCCTGCCCCTTCTCCCCCTATTCCGACGTGAACGTGCGGGACGTCTCCCTCCGGGGCGCCCTCGCCTCTCCCCTCTTCCGGGCCCTGCAGAGCGGGGAGCTGCTGGAGGGGGACCACGCCGGAGGCTGTGCGCTCTATGAGAAGCGCGCCCAGGTGGAGGCCCTGTTGGGCGCGGCGGTATAAACGAGGAAACCGAGGTAAGCTTATGACAAACGAGCATGACCCCCTCCCCCCGGAGGACTACGAAGAGCCCCGCTGCCTCCTGGAGGAGCCCTGGAGCGCGCCGAAGAAGATCCAGTCCATCCCCCAGCAGCGGGTCATGGACAAGCTGGACGAATACATGAGCCGCCGGGACTACGACGGAGCCCGGCGCCACCTCCTCTACTGGCTGGAGGAGGCACGGCAGGGCCGGGATCAGCGGGGCGAGCTGCTGGTCCTGGGGGAGCTGGTGGGCCACTACCGGAAAGCCGGGCTGGAAAAGGAGGCTTTTTCCTGCTGCGAACAGCTCCTCAGGCTGGTGGAGGCCCTGGAGATGGAGACAAGGCCCAGCGGGGCCACGGCCTATGTGAACGCCGCCACGGCCTACAGCGCCTTCGGACGGGACGAGGAGGCCCTCGCCCTCTTCCGGAAGGCCAGGGCGGTGTATGAGGCGGACCCGGGGACGGACCCGGCGCTGCTGGGCGGGCTGTACAACAACATGGCCCTCGCCTGCCAGAGCCTGGGCCGGTTCGGAGAGTGCCATTCTCTTTATGAAAAGGCCCTGGGCGAGATGGCCAGGGTCCCCGGCGGCGAGCTGGAGCAGGCCGTCACCTGCCTGAACATGGCGGACGCCAGGGCTCTGGAACAAGGCGAGGAGGCCTGCCGGGAGGAGATCGCCTCTCTGCTGGGCAGGGCCTATGGGCTCCTGCGAAGCTCCGACGCGCCCAGGGACGGGTATTACGCCTTCGTCTGCGAAAAGTGCGCCCCCGGCTTCGCCCATTACGGGTACGACGCCGAGGCGGCGGCGCTGGAGCGGGCGGCAAAGGAGATCTATGAACGGCCTTGAGCTCTCCCGCGCCTTTTTCGAGGAGTGGGGCAGGCCCATGCTGGAGCGGGACTTCCCTCACCTCCTTCCCCGGCTTGCCGCCGGACTCACAGGCAGCGGCTCGGAGTGCTTCGGCTACGACGACGAGGTTTCCCGGGACCATGACTTTGAGCCCGGCTTCTGCCTTTTCCTCCCCGGGGAGGATGTGGTGGACCGGCGCAGCGCCTTCCTGCTGGAACGGGCCTACGCGAAGCTCCCCAGGGAATTCCGGGGCTTTCGGCGGCCCGTCCTCCAGCCCGTGGGGGGCGCGAGGCGGGGCGTCCTGCGCCTGGGGGACTTTTTTGAGGAAAAGACCGGCTCCCGGGACGGCGCCCTGACCACGGAAGGGTGGCTGACGGTGCCGGAGGCTTCCCTGGCCGAGGCGGTGAACGGGGAGGTCTATTTCGACAATTACGGCGAGCTGACCCGCCTCCGGGAGGCGCTTCGCCATTACCCGGAGGACATCCGGCGAAAGCGCCTGGCGGGGCAGCTCCTTCTCATGGCCCAGGCGGGGCAGTACAATTACCCCCGCTGCCTGCGGCACGGGGAGACCGGGGCGGCGCAGCTGGCGGCGGCAGAGTTTGTGAGAAGCGCCCTGTCGGCCTTTTTCCTGCTGTACCGGCGCTACCAGCCTTATTACAAATGGGCCTTTCGGGCCCTGCGGGAGCTGCCGGGACTATCGGGCGAGGGGGAGGCGCTGGAGCGCATCCTCTCCGCAGGCAACGGCGAAGCGGAAGCGAAGGAGAAGGCGGCGCTGATCGGGTCTGTCTGCCGCAGCGTGTCGGACCGCCTGTCCGAAGAGGGCCTCAGCAGGGCTTCTTCGACAGAGCTGGAAGCCCACGCCTACGCGGTGAACGACCGGATCGCGGACCCGGCGCTGAGGACCATGCACATTCTGGCCGCCGTGTGAGGGCGGATCAATGAGAAAACAGGAGAAACGGGAATGCAGTATCGGAGATTGGGAAAGACGGAGCTCCGGGTCAGCGAGATAGGCCTTGGGGCGGAGTGGCTGGAGCGGCACGACGAGGCGGAGTGCCGTGCGGTGATCCGGAGGGCGTCGGAGCAGGGCGTCAACATCCTGGACTGCTGGATGTCCGAGCCGGGAGTGCGCACGAACATCGGCAGGGCCATTGCCGGGGAGCGGGAAAAGTGGATCATCCAGGGGCACGTTGGCTCCACCTGGCAGGGCGGGCAGTACGTCCGCAGCCGGGAGACGGAAGCCTGCCGCGCCGCCTTTGAGGACCTTCTGCGGCGGCTGGACACCGATTACATCGACCTGGGGATGATCCACTATGTGGACGCCCAGGAGGACTGGGAGGGCATCCTCCGCGGGCCTTACCTGGACTACGTCTTCTCCCTGAAGGAGAAGGGCGTCATCCGGCACATCGGCCTCTCCACCCACAATCCCCTCATCGCCATCCAGGCGGCGGAGAGCGGCTTTGTGGAGATGCTGCTGTTCAGCGTGAACCCGGCCTTCGATCTCATGCCCCCCACGGACGACATCGACAGGTATTTCGGGGATTATGAGGACGAGAGCATGGCGGGCATCGACCCGGTGCGGACGAAGATGTACAAGCTCTGCGAGCAGAGGGACGTGGGGATCACCTGCATGAAGCCCTACGCCGGGGGCAGGCTCTTCGACGAAAAGCGCTCCCCCTTCGGCGTGGCGCTGACGCCGGTGCAGTGCATCCACTACTGCCTCACGAGACCGGCTGTGGCCTCGGTGCTCTGCGGCTATGACACGCCGGAGCAGGTGGACGCCGCGGCGGCCTATGAGACGGCCTCCCAGGAGGAAAAGGACTACGCCGGCGTCCTGGCGAGGGCCCCGAAGCACAGCTTTGCCGGGGGCGAGTGCACCTACTGCGGCCACTGCAAGCCCTGCCCCATGGACATCGACATCGCCATGGTGAACAAGCTCTACGATCTTGCGGTGATGCAGCCGACCCTCCCCGCCTCCCTGCGGGAACACTACGCCGCCCTCCCCCGCCGGGCCGGGGACTGCGTGGGCTGCCGGGGCTGCGAGGAACGCTGCCCCTTCGGAGTGAAGGTAGCCCGGCGGATGGAGAAGGCCAAAGCGCTGTTTGGAAGCTGAATCAGCAAAAAGAATACCGGGGAAGCAAAGCGGATCGCCTTGCCTCCCCGGTCGTTTTGTCCGTTCTTACGTTTTCTTCCCGTCCATCACCTCGCTGGCCGCGGCTGCGCCGATGATGAGGACGGCTCCCGCCCAGCCCGCCGGGGACATGGATTCCCGGAGGAAAATCGCCGAGCAGAGCACCGAGACCACCGGCTCCAGATAGCCCAGGATGGCTACCGTCTGCACCGGCAGCGCGCCCATGGCGCTGAAATAGAAGACATAGGCCAGGCCGGTATGGACGACGCCCAGCATCAGGGTCAAAAGGGCGGAGCGCAGGTCCGGCAGCAGGGACTGCCCCCAGTTGTTTGCAAAGAGGTAGGGAAGGATGGTGAGGGCCGAGACGGCCAGCTGCACCACCGCCCGGTCGAAGCCGGAGATGTCCTTCAGCTTCTTGTTGCAGACTACGATGGCGGCAAAGCAGAGGGCCCCCAGGAGGCCCATCACCACCCCGGAGGCGGTCCCGCCGCCCCGCGCCCCGGTCACCAGGAAAATGCCCAGCAGGGCCGCCAGGATGCAGAGGAGCTTTTTCCCTTCCGGCTTCTCCCGGAGCAGCAGCGGCGCGGCGGCCACCACGAGGATGGGGGCCATGTAGTTGCAGAGGCTGGCGATGGCCACGGTGGTGCGGAGGTAGGCCTGGAAGAGGAAGATCCAGTTCAGGCCCAGGAAAAAGCCGGAGGCCAGCAGCCAGCGGAGGTTTTTCCGGATGGCCGCCCGGTCCGGCAGGTGTCCCTTCATGCGGAGATAGAGCAGGATGGAAATGGCGCCGACGCTCCCCCGGCAGAAGGCCACCGCCTCGCTGGGCAGGGCGATATGGCGCAGGAACATGCCGATGGTGCCGTAGAGGACCACCGCGGCGATGTATTTCAGCTTTTCTTTTCTCGCTTCCATGTACAGTCTTTTCAGCCCTCCGGCAGGCTTCGCCGGAGGGCTGACGGTCCCTTTACCGCTTTCCGGGGATCCACTCCTCCCCGGTCTCCAGGCCCCATTTGGCGAACATATCGTTGTAGAACCTGGGGCGGGCATAGTCGGCCTTCAGGTCGTAGGCCAGCTGCCGGTAGCTGAAGCCCTTGGCGATCAGGTCCCGCACGGCGCCGATCAGGGCCTCCAGGTCCTCCCCGGCGAAGGTGAAGATCATCTCGTTCTCGGAGCAGAGGCCCCGCTCGAATTCCCCCGCGTCGGGGATGGAGACGTTGTAGGGCTTACTCCCGTTCAGCACAGGCACCAGGGCAGCGCCGCAGGAATCGCAGGTGTCGAAGGAGGCCTCGGCGATGTTCCCCGTGTCGTACTTGCAGGCCATCAGCAGCTGCCTCAGCTGGGAGGGCTCGCAGTAGATCATCACCGCCTGGGGTTCAAATTCGCAGTCCGTCAGCGGAGCGATGACCATGCCGCTCTTCTTTTTCCCCTCGTCGATGTAGGGGTATTCCCGGCGGAAATGGCGGCGGCTCACCTCCGGGTCCCGGATGAAATAACCGCTGCCCAGGTAGTCCTTGTCCCCCTCGTCCAGCTCCCGGAGCCGGAAGTTGATCACCGGCCAGAGGCACCAGTGGTCCTCGCTGAACATGGCCAGGTGGTTTTTGGTCCTGCGCACGAAGGACAGGGCCTGGCAGAGGGCATAGTGCTTCCCTTCTTTGGAGGGCCGGACGCAGCCGGGAGGCACCTCGTCCTCGTTCACCAGACGGATGGCCAGAGGGGAAGTCTTCAGGCAGAAGGCCCGCTCCAGCTCTTCCCCGATCCCGTGGATCTCATTCAGTGTCAGCATGGTCGTAATCTCCTTTGGCGTTTTTGCCCACGGGCTTCGTATCCACGCTCTTTCCGAAGACGAAAAAGCGCTGGTACAGGAACTCCGTGACGAAGTTCAAAAGCATGTTCAGGGCGGTGACCAGGTACTCGTTCCAGCCCAGGACTCCGGCCAGCAGATGCTCCAGAGCGCCGGTGAGGGGTGTAAACACCGCGTAATAGGCCGCCACCTTCAGCATGGCCACGGGTACGTTGGCGGCGGAATGAAAGGTGAAGCGCCGGTTCAGGGTAAAATTCCACAGCACCGAGAGCACCAGGGCCAGGACATAGCTCAGCCAGTAGGGCCAGTGGAAGAGCTCGTTGAAGAGGGCGAACGCCCCCATCTCGATAAGCCCCGCGCTGGCGGAAAAGAGGGTGAATTTCACCACGCGCCAGAATTCCTTCACTCTACACGTCCCTTTCCAGCCAGGCCTGGAGTCTGGTCTTTCCGCCGGGGAATCTGCCGTAGACGATGTATTCCGCCAGGAGCCCAAGGGGGATGGCCGCCAGCACGTCCACCGCGGAATGCTGCTTCACAAAGGTGGTGGAAACGGAGATGAGCACCGCCATCACGATGATAAATGCCTTGAAGGGCCGGGAGGCGTCCTTGGAGCGGCCCCACACCGAGGCGATGCCCATGGAGTAGGCCACATGGAGGGAGGGGCAGACGCCGGTGGGGGTGTCCGCGGAGTAGATTAAGGCCAGGAACCGGGTCAGAAGGTTATCCCTGGGGAAGACCTCCGGCCGCATAAGCTGGATGCTGGGATAGATGATATACACGGCCATGGCGACGACCTGGGTGACGATGATGTAGAACTGCAGCTTTTTGAAGCTGGGGATATCGTAGAGGAAGAAGTATAAAAGAGACAGCACCAGATACACGTACCAGAAGCAGTAGAAAACGAGAAAACCCTCATGGAAAGGGATCAGCTCGTCCAGAGCGCAGTGGATCACGTGGCAGTTTTCCGCAGGGATCAGGTTCTCCGTGAGAAAATACAGCAGGAGATAGCCCACCCAGCCCAGCAGCAGCCAGAGGTGGGAAAAGCGTTTCTCCCGCAGCCGGGAAAGGCGAAACTCGCTGTAGCGGACGACGGGCTTTCTCATTCTGCTTTCCTCTTTCACTTCACTTTCATTGATTATAGGGATAGAGCTTTTTCGGCATGGGGCGGTAAGGAACGACCCGGTGCCGGGGCAGGGCGCGGGCAAGGCCGGTGATGGCCTCGGTGAGCCCCAGGGCGATGCGCTCCCGCTCGGCGGCGGCGTCCGAAGCCGGGTCAAAGCGCAGAGGCTCCCCCAGGTACAGGGTCCGAAAGGCCGGGGCCACATAGAGGGGAACGAAGAGGAGCTTTTTCCCCGTCTGCCGGTAGAAGAGCCGGGCCAGGTCCACGAAACGGTCCTGAAGCTCCCAGAGAAGGCCGTTTCCGGGCACGTCGTGCTCCGGGAAAATGATGATCCGCTCCCCCGCCTTCAGCTTCCCGATCGTCTCCCGGAAGGTGGACATGATCCGCATGTCGTGGTAGACGCCGATACAGCGGGCGTTGGTGAACACGCAGACGGAGATGGGGGCGATAAGGTAGGAGAAAATGCGGAAGAGCCAGCGGACGCTCCGGGGCTTATCCCGCCAGAAGTCCTGAAAGGCATAGGCCGGGACCTCCCTGAGCTGCATCATCTCCCCGGCGCACCAGGTGGAGTGCGCTCCCGGGAAATAAAGCTCGCAGGCGATGGGGCCGTGCATCTGGGCGTGGTTCCCCACCACGACGCAGGGCTCCTCCGGTAGAAAATCCAGGCCCTCCACCCCGGTTTTGGGATAGAAGACCCATACCATGAATCGGATAAAACGGTAGAGGACGGCGGAGATCTTCTTTTTCATTCCTTCCGTCCTCCTTTCCGGCGGGAGCCGGGCGTATGGCTGCGGCTGTTTTCCGCTTCCGCTCCGCCCCTTCCCCGCCGATCGAACTATAGCATACGGTAGCACAGGCGGTGAATTCTGTCAAGACAGGCGGAGGGAGCGGCTGCCGGAATGGGGCGGCGCGCTTCTGCCGGAGCCGCTGCGATCCTTCCGGAGCGAGGGCGCCGGGCGGATTGACATAATTTGTCATACTCTTTTTCTTGCTATTCCCGAATTCCTGTGGTACATTAGGAGTGCGGGGCGGAGCCGGACGCCGGCTCTTCCGCAAGGAACCCCTGCCGTGCTCGTGATGGGCTCTTTTAGAACCCACATCTCTTACCAGGGATGCCTATCTCCCGCCGCGAATTGCAGGCCTCCCTCCCTCTCCCGACTTCGTGCCGGAGAGGCGAGGATGTTGGAAGCAGAGAAACAGCGGGGCGGCGACCCACCTGCCGTCTGTGCAGGTTATATCAGGGCTCACACGGCATTCGCGGGGAACCTCCAAAACCCCAAGAAAGTACCTGAAATGCGCGGGAACGCGGTGTTTCGGGTACTTTTTTTGCTGTAGTGATCGGGCATTTGAAAAACGCGCTCTTGACTATTGCCCATCTTTGTGTTAAGAATGGACACAGGAAGACTTGGCGCCTCATTGAGCGCCTCCGTTTGCGGAGGAAGAGCCCCGACAGGCGCAAGCCTTCCTTTCTTCAAAGGAGACCTCCGCTTATGAAACGGATCACCGTTTTCCTTTCCGTGCTGCTTCTTTTCTCTCTTCTGCTCCTTACCGCCTGCGAAAAGCAGCCGGAGCCGCCCCTGGACGGGGATGGGATGATCCGGGAGCTGGGCTATGAGCAGATCGGCCAGGAGGAAGCGAAACGGATGATGGCCTCTCTTGAGGACTGCGTCCTTCTGGACGTCCGGCGGCAGGAGGAATTCGGCGAGGGGCACATCCCCGGCGCCCTCTGCCTCCCCAACGAGGAGATCGGCGCCGAGCCGCCGGAGCTGCTGCCGGACCGGGAGCAGACCATCCTCATCTACTGCCGCAGCGGCAGGCGCAGCAAGGAGGCCGCGCAGAAGCTGGCGGACCTGGGCTATTCCCACGTCTACGAGTTCGGCGGCATCCTGGACTGGACCGGAGAGATCGAAAAGGAGGAGAGCGGAGAAATGACAGAGCAGACCGTGCCCCCTGCGGCGGCGCCCGAGCAGCCCGAAGCCCCCGATCCTGCAGAGGCGACCCGGCCGAGGCCGATGCTGCTGATCCGGGCCGGCGACAGGACCTTCTGCGCCTCCCTGGAGGACAATTCCTCAGCGGAAGCCCTGGCCGAAGAGCTGAGCAAGGCCCCTCTGGAGCTCTGCATGCGCGACTACGGCGGCTTCGAGAAGGTGGGGGATCTGCCCTGGGAACTGCCGACGAACGACGAGAGCATCACCACGGTCCCCGGCGACGTGATCCTCTACCGGGGAAGGCAGATCACCCTCTACTACGCCGGGAACACCTGGAGCTTCACCCGCCTGGGGAGGATCGGGAACGTGAGCGGGGAGGAGCTGCTGGAGGTCCTGGGCGGCGGGGACGTGACGGTGACCTTTTCCGTGGAATGGAGCGAGTAGACGCAGATAAAATACGGGCGGCGAAGCGCGGGGAGCTCTCCCCTGTCTTCGCCGCCCTTTTTCACTTTTTCAGCTTCAGGGCCTCTACGGCGCTCTTTTCCGGCGTGATGAACAGGGTCTTCTGGTCCGAGTAGATCACCATGCCCGGCCTCGCCCCCGCCGGCTTTTTCA
>JAEEGL010435517.1_pt1 | contig 10803 bp, 9 predicted proteins | sample 9134231 | NCBI WGS metagenome assembly JAEEGL01 (sample SAMN16246548, study PRJNA631951) | gut metagenome | biome: gut microbiome; feature: rumen; material: fiber-attached | host: Bos | place: Iran: Karaj | collected 2018-10
AAGTCATTTTTTTGATAACTTGAATAAATCGATTTAATAACATTCAAACTTATTTTTGCATCAGAAAAATCAAGATAATTTATAATTTCTTTTTTATATGCTGGAGTGAAAGCATCAACAAGTGAAACTTTCCCGTCTAAAATATCTTGTTCATCTATTCCCAAATTTTTAAGATAATCTTTTGAAGTGATTTTTGGGTTACCGTGCAAAAAATATTTTTTGTCTTGTTTCTCATATTCAGTTTGCTCCGCTAGTGCAATTTGATTTTTAACCATAGTTTCATAATCACTCAAAGAAAGATTTTTGTCCGCAACCGCCAAAGCCAAACAAGATGAAATCAAATCAAACACTGTTTGCACTCTTTGATAACCTCTGTGAGCAAAATCTTTGTCGTTCACATTCACCGAACTTATGTCGTGGTCATCATTTGGAATCTTCTTGTGAATTTTTAATTTGTTATCCAAAACTCTTGAACCATAAAAACTATCTGTCACAAACACTAAGTTGTTGTCTTCCAAAAATGTTTTTCCAACTCCAAAATAAGCACCGTCTTTGTTATATTTTTCTTTGATTTTGCTTCCAAAAACATCATCATCTAAACTATAGAATTTTATGTGTATGCCATATTTTGTTTGAGCGGTTTTATCAATATGTGGAGAAAATGAAATATTTAAAACCTTTGATAAAATTTCTTTTGCGTCTTTTTCAGAAAATCCACATTTTTTCATTTCACTTGCTGTAAGGTTCAAAACAGATGCAACCTCTTTCATTCCGTGGCAGTGAGAGAAAAATGTGAGTTTTGAAAAATTTTCTTTTGCCTTTTCTTTTGAAACAATTTTTTTGCCATCTAAGAAAAGTGGCGTCATAACTTTTTCAACAAATTCTTCAACTTGTTTTTTATTGAATCCAACTGAGAATTTGGTTCTATAATTTTCTTGCAAGTTTGATTCAATAAACTGTTTAAACCTTTCTTTTTCTGTTGGAGGTTTATCATAATAAAAAGAGTAAACATTTGACATATCTTTTGAAATCATGTCTTCAACCATTTTGGCATAATAATTTGCCTGCCTTGGTTCAACTGCTCCATCACCAGGAAAACAAATCACACAATTTTTTGATGTGTCAATCTTTTTAGGTTTCAACTTTTTGATGCCATATTTATTTAGTTTTGTTTTCTTGGTTTTTTCCAAAACTGCCATAACATTTTCCTTTTTATTTTTTTACAACAACTCCACCATCGACCAAATATAGGTGGTGATTTAAATTCATATCAAATTCAGTGCAGGTTAAGATGCACTGCATATTGTTTAGATATTTGCAAAGTTTTTCTCTGCGGTTTTCATCAAGTTCACTCAAAACATCATCTAAAAGCAGAACTGGATATCCACCATATTCACTTTTAAGTATTTCAAGTTCAGAAAGTTTGAGTGACAAAACAACTGTTCGCTGCTGCCCTTGGCTTGCGTGCTTTTTCACATCTTTTTTGTTGATTTTAAAAACCAAATCATCATTTTGAAGACCATAAGATGTGTAACCCAGCAAAATGTCTTTTTCCAAATTGTTTTTCATCTCTTCCAAAAAATTTGAAATGTTTTCATCTGTTATTTGGCTTGTGTAAATGATTTCAAGTTCTTCTTTGCCTTCTGTGAGTTCACTGTGAATTGGTTTTGAAATAATGTTTAGTTTTTCAACAAAAGTTTTTCGCTTTTGATAAATCCTTTTTGTGATTGATTCCAAACTTTTGTCCCAAACAAAAACTTGCTGTTTTGAATTTTCTTGTTTTAAAAGAGCGTTTCGCTGAGCCAGTATTTTTTGAAACGTTTGCAAATCTTTCAAATAACTTTTGTCTTGCTGACACAAAATGATGTCAACAAAACGTCTTCTATGGCTTGGACCAGCTTTTATAAGATTGAGTTCTTCTGGTGAAAAATAAACCGAACCAAAGTTTCCAATAACATCAGAAAGCTTTTTTAACTTCACCCCATTTAGAAAAACACTTTTTTGCTTGTGTTTTATGTCTAGCTTTATTGTTTTTTCAATTCCCAAATGTTCAAACTTTAAAAAAACTTCCAAGTGCCCATGCGAAAAAGCAATCATTTCACCATCTTTTCTTGTTTTTGGGCTTTTTCCAATGGTAGACAAATAAATGGCTTCCAGCGTGTTTGTTTTGCCTTGAGCGTTCTTGCCACACAAAACATTGAGCCCGTCACAAAAATCTATTGTCTGTGTTTGAAGGTTTCTAAAGTTTTTAACGCCAAGACTTAGTATTTTCAACTTTTTGTCCACCTTTTAAAGGTTAAAAAAATAAAAAATTATATAATTTTTTCACCTGATCAAATTATATCACAAATCCCCCAATTTAAGCAACCATTTTTGCCTAAAATTTTAACTTTTTATTTATAATAAATAAAACCCTCAACTTTTGACATAAAATCAAAATTTTAAGCGTTTTTTGGCATATTTTAAAAATTAACCCAAAAATAAACCTTTTGGGCACACAAAAATCTTAAATCAACAAAAATAAACAAAACAAAAAACCGCCAGTTAAAAATATGGTGGTTTTGCTTTGTTTTTTGAAAAATATAAAAAATAGCCCAAATTTTGCTTAAAATTTTTTAAATGAATAAATTCACACAAAAAACCCTAAAAAAGAAATTTAGGCTATTTTTAGGGGGTAAAACACGGTGGTTTTTAATATTTTTAAATCCAAAAGTTTTGTTAATGAACAATAACATCTTCAAGGTCTTCAATCATTTTTCTAATTTCAGCATTTTCTTTAATGAGGTCAATCACCTTGTCTCTTGCGTGAATTGCTGTTGTGTGGTCACGGTGAAAAATTTCTGCAATGGCAGAAAGTGGTTTGTTTAAGTTTTTCCACATGAGATATATGCAAATTTGCCTTGGCTCAACAAGTTCTTTGTTTCTCTTCTTTCCAAACAAATCTTCGCGTTTAACATTAAACTTGTTGCAAATTGCATCAATAATTTTTTCTTGAGTTACAACACGCCCAACACTTTCATCAAGTTCTTGTGATTTTGAAAGCACTTCACCCATAACTTCTTCATCAACAATAAAATGACCGTGAAGTTTAGCATAGAGGTCAAGTTTGTTTAAAACACCTTCAATTTCACGAATATTAAACTTTTCCAAACGCTCAGCAAGCTTTGGAATGATGCTTTCCTCAAAATTATAACCATTGAGTTCAATTTTTTTGCTGATAATCAGCATTCTTGTTTCAAAGTCTGGTTTTTGAATGTCTTGAACAAGGCCAGAAGCAAACCTTGAAGTTAGTCTTTCTTCAAGTTCACTAAGTTCTTTTGGGGGCCTATCAGACGCAAGTATAATTTGTTTTCCTGCTTGATATAAATCGTTAAAAGTGTGGAAAAACTCTTCTTGAACAGATTTCTTTCCACGAATGTGTTGAATATCATCAACCATCAAAACATCTGCTTGACGGTATTTTTTTCTAAATTCAATTGTTCCCTTATCTTTCCCTGAACGAAAAATATCAATAAGGTCATTTGCAAATTTTTCTGCAGACACATAAATTATGCTTTTTTGACCTTTTGTCACTTCCCAAATATAGTTTCCAATAGCGTGCAAAAGGTGGGTTTTTCCAAGCCCAACTCCACCATAAATAAACAGTGGGTTAAACCTAGAACCTGGGTTTTCAGCAACTGCTCTGGTGGCAGCATAGATCACTCTGTTTGTTGATCCAATAACAAAGTTAGAAAATGTGTAACGTGGGTTAAATGGGTTTTCTGGGATTTCCTCATTTGTGATTGCTCTTGGAAGGCTGTCTTTGTTTTGATCCAATAATTTATGCTCTTTGATGTAGTCTTCTTTGTTTGAATCCAACACAAAGTCAAATTTTGAAAGTTTAAAGTTCTTAGAAATGGTGTCAATAATTTGTTTGGTGTATCCACGGATAATAGTGTCTCGAACCATTTCGTTTGGTGCAATAAACATAAGGGTGTCATCTTCAATGTTTATTGGCTTTATTTTTTTAATCCACAAATCAATACCAACAGAAGAAATTATGTCTTCCAAATCATTTAAGCAGTCATTCCAAATCTTATCCAAATAGTTTTGCATACATTTTCTCCTTTTGTTATATTTTGTGAAAAAAACCTTTAGCCCAAAAACTTAAGCTAAAAATTAAAATTTTTATTAAAACAACTATAACACCAAAAACACTAAAAAGTCAAGCGATGGCGACACAAATTTTTAATATATTTTTTATTATATTTATTATCACATAACTTAAAAAACTTTAAAGCTTAAATAAAGTGAAAGTAAGCCAAAAGTGCGATATAATAGGCAAAAGTCGCTATATTTAAAAGCTAATAAAGTTTTTGGATCTTATACTAAAAAAACCACAAAGTCTTTGTTTGTTTTTTAAATTTTTGAAATAACTAATTTAGAACATTTAAGATTTCAAGAAAACTTAAATAAATTTGTGAGTTCAATTTTTATTCTTATTGAACTAAATTTAGTTATTGTGAATAAGTGGAAAACTTTTGTTGAAAAACCACAAAAACTCACTTTATTAATATATGCTCTTGATTATTTTTTAAACATAAAATAACTAAATAAAGTTTTTTAAGAAAACAAAAAAATACTTAAATATATTATGAGATATTTTTATATTCATAAATAACTCACTGATTTTTTTAAATATGCTTAAATTAATTTTTCAGTTAAAAGTTTTAGATAAAATAATTAATAAAAAAACCAATAAACTTTTTTTATATAATAATATAACAATAGTAAGTTATTTTATTTTTATTAAATAACTAAATATTGTTTTTTATAAAAGTTATATACAAAGAGAGAGTTATTTTTGTGTTTTTATTTTGAGTTTAAAACTAAAATATATCCTAAACCGCTTAGCCTGTTTTTCTTTAAAAAAACATTTGTCCACCAAAATTTAGCCATTATACACAAAATCAACTGTTTTGTTCACTGTTTTTCCACCCAAACTTTCAACTTTTCCACTTTTTTAATTTTCTCAAAACCTTATAAATAAAAGCTTTTTAAACAAAACATGCCTAACTTATCCACTTTTTCACACAGCCTACTACTAATACTACGATTAAAAATATTAAATTAAAATAACTTGTTGATGCTGGAAGCAAAAATATTTTTTGTTTGGCTAAAAACCCTTTTTTATAGCTTATTTTATCTTTAAAGTTAATATAAGTTTTGTTATTATAAGCTCAAAAATAAATAAAAAGTAGTTGAAAAAATTTGTGTTTTGTGATATAATCAAATAGACTAAACTTAAGGAGAACCACAGTTATGAAATTTATATGTCAAGGCCAAGAATTAAACGATGCTGTTTTAAAAGTTTGCAAGGCAGCAGCAGCAAGAACAACAAACCCAATCTTGGAGTGTGTGAAACTAACCGCTCAAGATGACACATTAACACTTATGTGCACAGATTTGGAACTCACAATCATAAAAACCATTAAAGCAGATGTTAAAATGGAAGGAAGTTGTGTTATTCCAGCAAAGTTCTTATCTGAATTTGTTAAAAAGATTGGAGCTGAACAAATAACTTTTACCAAAATTGACAACGCTATTGAAATTTTGTATGGAGAAAACCACGGGCTTATTCAATGCCAAAACGCAGACGAATTTCCAATGCCAAAAGAAATTAATGAACCACAAGTGTTTAATGTTAAAGCAAGTGACCTAAAAGATTTGGCAATGAAAGCAAGTGTTGCTGTTGCTCAAGATGATTCAAGACCAATGCTTAGAGGAATACTTTTAGAAATTGTTGGAGATGAACTTAGAGGAGTTGCCCTCGATGGAGTTAGAATGGCAATCATTTCTAAAAAACTAGACAAAGTTGAACAAGATTTTGGAATTGTTATCACAGCAAGAGCACTTCTTGAAATTGTTAAACTAATTCCAGAAGATGACACAACAATTTCAATTCAAATTCAAGAAAACCACCTAAAGATTGATTTGGGCGACACAATATTCATCACAAGGCTTTTGGGATATAAAAAAGATTTTGTGAACTATGAACAAATAATTCAAAAAACATTCAAAACATCAATTGTTGTGAATAGAGAACAACTATACAACGCAATTGAAAGAGCAAGTCTTCTTTCTTGGACAGAGAGAAACCACATCATAAAATTAAATATCAAAGGAAACAACTTAACACTAAATTCATCAACAGATCAAGGAAACATAACCGAAAACATGCAAATTGAACATGATAACAACGACATTGTGATTCATTTTAATGGAAGATTTTTGATTGATTGCCTTCATGTTATTGGTGATGAATTCATAAAAATTAACTTCTGTGGCGAAATGGGCCCAGCCCAAATTGTTCCAAATGAAGACAAAAATGATTATTTCTATTTGGTTCTTCCAATGCGCCCATAAGTTAAATAGTTTTTAAAGAACTCTAATTTTTAGAGTTCTTTTTTTATGTGTTAAAACAAAAGGGGGTATTGACTTTTTGGGGGAAATTTTATATAATTTTATCACAAGAAAGAAATAGAAAAGGGATAAGTTATGTTAACGGATCAAGATGCAATAAACTTTCAAGAAATTGGAAGACATTCCAGAAAAAAAGATTCAACTTCTGGAGAAAAATATTACACACAAAACCCTGAAGAGCACTCATACAATGAAGTTTGTTTTGCATACAACTTGCATGCAATTGTTTTTAGAAGTTTGATTAATGAGCGTGAAGACAAAATTGTTCCAAAAGAAGTTATGCTTGAAGAAATTAAAAAAGCATGCAAAACACTTGATTACATTTTTTCTGAAATGGATAAAAACATTAAAACAAACAAAGAAACAGAATTCAACTTTTTGAGTTTGGAAAAAGAGATGCCATACAAAGATGAAATTATTAGATGTTTTTTAACAAAATATAACAGGTTGGAAGCGTTTTTAGATTTTTATCAAAAAAATCATAGGCAAAAAGATGAGAAAATTTTGTTAAATTATAAACTTGGAAAAGCAATTTCTATTGTGATTTATAACGAAGAAAATCCACAATTTTTGGATTTTGAAACAAGAAATTTTGAAAAAATGCAAAAAAATAGATCAAGAATTTTGCAAAACCTAAATGTGTATTATAATGAAAAGCCACATTTTATTGTTTATAAACCACTTCATTTTTTCAATGAAGATGATGCTAAAAAATTTATTGAACTAGAATGTGAATATTCCATACAAGAAACAAAAAATGGTGTTAAGATTTATGAAAACTTAACAAATGATGAAATTTTAAAAAATGACAAAAGATATGATGAAATAATTCTTTCAAACATCTTTTTGGGTGCAATCAAACAAGGCCTAGAGGAAATTGGGCTTTCTGTTTACCCTAAATTACTTTTAAAAGAAGCACAAAAAAGTGGAATTAAAGCACTAAACAGTGCTTGCAATAATATTGTGATTGGTTATGACAAAACACCAATAGATAAAGTTAAATATATGGTTAAAATGCAAGATGAACTCAAAAAACACCCATCTGTTGTTAAAAACATTTTAAATCCAAAACTAAAACACTACAATATCCTTCTTGACGGAGATGAGAAAAAAGGCGAAATAAAACCAACACGCCTTATGGGACCAATGCAAAGACCAGGAACTTTGGGCATCACTGAACCTGAAACAGAACAAGAGCAATCTTTTTGATGGATTGTTCTTATTTTTTTATATAAACAAAATTTTTAGTCTTGACAAAACCCTTATATATATGATATAATCGCCATACAGTATTTGATTATAATAATACGAGTTTAAAGATGGAGAGCGAAAAATTATGAAAAGAACTTATCAACCAAAGAAACGCCAAAGAAGCAAAGTTCACGGTTTTAGAAAAAGAATGCAAACAACAAGTGGCAGAAAAGTTTTGAAACGTAGAAGAGCAAGAGGTCGCAAACAATTATCAGCATAAATAAAGGATTATAGTTATGTTACCAAAAGAAAATCGCTTAAAAAAGCGTAAGGAGTTTGCCTACATCTACAAAAATGGGAAAAAACTAAACAGCAAAAACTTATCAGTTGTGATAACACCAAGCAAACTTAATCTCACAAGAGTTGGTTTTAGTGTTTCAAACAAAGTTGGAAAAGCTGTTCAAAGAAATAAAATCAAAAGGCAACTCCGTTCGATTGTGAGAAAACAACTAAATAATTTGCGAATTCATCAAAATTTCGTCTTAATCGCACATCCAACCATTATGGAGTGCGATTTTTCTAAAATAGAGGCTGAAGTTAATTATTTATTAAAGAAGGGAAACTTATATAATGATTAATATACTAAAAATAATTGCTTTTCCGTTTAAGTGGACAGCAATTGGTCTTATTAAACTTTATAAAGTGACAATAAGTAGAATAACACCTGCTTGTTGTCGTTACACCCCAAGTTGCTCAACCTATATGATTGAATCAATTCAAAGATTCGGACTTTTTAAAGGTTTTATTTTGGGAATGAAACGAATTTTTAGATGCACGCCAAAATATGAAGGTGGACTAGACCCAGTTCCAGATAACATAAAAACAAATGTTAAGTTTTTGGTGTGATAAAAAATTTGCAAAAGATTTAAAATTTAACAATTATTTTCATTATAAATAATATTAAAGAAATATATTTATATAAAAAGGGGTAAAAAATGCTTTTATATCAATTGGCTGGCTGGACGCAAGACATGTGGTCGGCAATAATTGGGCTTTTCAGTTTTATTCCAAACTGGGGATTCATGATAATTGTTTTCACAATTATACTAAAAATTGTTCTAAGCCCACTTGACTTCTGGCAAAGAAAGATGGCAAGAAAAAATGCACTAAAACAAGCACAAATGCAACCTGAGCTTGAAAAGATTCAAAAGAAATATGGAAACAATAAACAGCTTTTAAATCAAAAAACAATGGAACTATATAAAAGAGAAAACTTTTCTGTTATGGGTTCCTGCCTTGGAATGCTTGTTAACATGGCAATAACACTGTTTATATTCTTCACGCTGTTTAGTGGACTAACTGGAATGAGTAACTCTGAGGTTACAAAGCAATATCAGAGTGTTCAAGATGAATATAACCAAAAATTTATGGAAACATTTAGTGTTTCAGAAGATCAAATAAAAACAACACAAGATTCAATTTTCAACCAAGCAGTTAATGAAGCAATGGCTGAAATGGGTGTGACTGAAGTTAGTGACAAAGTTTATTCTCGTGCTTTAGAAATTATGTATAACGCAGAAGAAGGAACAGACTACAATAAACTAAAAACAATTCAAGATGCAACAGCAACAAAATATGACAAAGAAATAAAACAAAGCTTTTTGTGGGTTAAAAACATGTGGAGGCCAGACACGGCATCAAGCGTGTTTAACGACTTCTCATCATATCAAAGCGTTGCAAACATTTGGAAGTCAGAAGAATTCTTAAGCGAACTCAATCCTTTGATTGAAGGAAAGAGTGAAGAAGAAATAAAAACAATCACAAAAGAATTAAAAAAGACATATGAAAATAGATATAAAACAATAACATATGGAATCAATCAAAAGTATAACCACACTTGGAACGGATACTTTATCCTGGTTGTTTTGGCAGGAGTTATCACATTCTTCTCAATGAAGTTATCACAAATGCAAAGTTCAAAGAAGAAAGACAAATCTGTTCCTCAACAACAAAACAAAGCAATGGGCTTTATGAAGTTCTTGCTCCCAGCACTAATGATTGTGTTCACAATTGGTTATAGTGCAGCATTTAGTTTATATATCGTAACCAACTCAATCATGTCAACAATCATCTCATTTGTGCTTCTAAAGATTTTTGAACACCAAGAAAAGAAAAACAAAAAACCTGGCAGCATAACAATTTCACCAGCAGCACCAAAAAATAGGCCATCATATAGTAGAGAATTTTTAAGCGAGGACAACAAATGATGGAAAAAAATGCAAAAAAAGAGTGTGAAAAAGTTGGAAATTTTGTGAAAATAGAGCAAAAAAGCAGTAAAATCACTCAAAAAACCAATGAAGAACAAGTCGCAAACGAATCAACTTTTGCGTCTCAAACAAGATTAGAAGATTCCAAATTAATAAAAAATGAAGCAAAAACTGCTGATATAATGGAAAAAAACACTCAAAAAGTTGTTGAGTTCGTGAAAGGTTTATTAAATTTGGCTGAAGTTGATGCTGAAATTGAAATAAAAGAAACTGAAAAAGCACAAATAATTGAAATTAGTTCACCTGATTCAAAATATTTGATTGGTCCACATGGTGAAGCAATGAACGCAATTCAAGTTCTTGCAAACAATTTTATAACTCAAGGCAGCAAACTTTCAAAGAAACTACTCATTGATGTTGATAATTATAGAGACAAACAATTGGAATTACTAAAAAACAAAACAAAAGGTGCAATTGAAAAGTGTTTACAAACAGCAAAACCTGTTAGCCTTGATTATATGAATGCTTATGAAAGATTTATTGTTCACGAAATAATTATGAATGATGGCAGAGTTATTAGTGAAAGCTTTGGAAAAGAGCCAAGACGTTTTGTGAAAATCTTTATAAAATAAAGCAATCTTTATAAAATAAAGCAAACTTTATAAAATAAAACAAAAAAGAAGTTATTTTTAACTTCTTTTTTTATATATCATATTGACAAAAAACATAAACGCGGTTATTATTTTATAGAAATATTTTTGGAGGGCTGTTATGAAAACATTTTATCTGTTGGAAGGTGAAGATAGAAAAATATTGGTTGAATAGCATTTTTTATATCTATATTTGTTTTCTAGAAAAATGGATTCTTTTCAATTTATTGCTG
>JAEEGL010458647.1_pt1 | contig 10803 bp, 9 predicted proteins | sample 9134231 | NCBI WGS metagenome assembly JAEEGL01 (sample SAMN16246548, study PRJNA631951) | gut metagenome | biome: gut microbiome; feature: rumen; material: fiber-attached | host: Bos | place: Iran: Karaj | collected 2018-10
AAGAAGATCATCGCCGGAGGCTGCATCGCCGTGGCCGAGGGCGCCAACATGCCCTGCACCATCGAGGCCGTTGAGCTGTTCCATGCCGCGGGCATCCCCGTGGGCCCCGCCAAGGCGGTCAACGCCGGCGGCGTCAGCGTCTCCGGCCTGGAGATGACCCAGAACTCCATGCGTCTGAGCTGGAGCTTCGAGGAAGTGGATGAGAGGCTCCACGGCATCATGCGCAGCATCTTCAACGCCGCCTACGACGCCTCCGTGGCCGTGGGCAAGCCCGGCAACCTGGTGGTGGGCGCCAACGTGGCCAGCTTCCTGAAGATCAGCGCCGCCATGGTGGCCCAGGGCGTGGTGTAACAAACAACAAAAAAGAGCCGCCTCGGGCGGCTCTTTTTCATTTCGGGCAAAAAGCGCCCGCCCCGGCTGGTCAATTCCGGGGCGGGCACTTTTATGTAGGAAGCTCAGATCACTTCTCGATGATCTCCAGCACGTCCATGGGGCAGGCCTTGGCGCAGATGCCGCAGGCGGTGCACTTGGAGGCATAGGGCTTGTCGGGGGCCTTGACGATCAGGCCGAAGGGGCACACGCCCACGCACTCGCCGCAGCCGTCGCAGAGCTTGCGGCTGATCATGTAAACGCCGGTCTTCTCGTTCTTGGTGATGGCGCCCTTGGGGCAGTTGCGGGCGCACTTGCCGCACTGGATGCAGGTCTGCGGCGTGGCCTTGCCCTTCTTGTCGATGATCTTGATGTTGGACTTATCGGGATGGAATTCCTTATAGTAAGCCTCGGAGCAGGCGCGCACGCACTGCAGGCAGGCCATACACTCGATGGTTTTGCTGGCGGTCAGTTTCTTCATGTTTCTAACTCCTCCTGTTAAAATCATCCCTTGGGGGCATAATCAATGGTATTATATTTGTTTTTTGCGACAGATTCAACCGGAAAGCTGGAAAACCGACGGTTAGCCTCTGCTAATTTTTTAACCGTCTCCGCTCTCGGGCCGTTCCAGCGCCTTGATCTGCTTCTCAAATTTCTGCCGGGAGCCCATGACTTCGCGGCCGCAGCCCAGGCACCGGAGCTTGAAATCCGCCCCGATGCGCAGCACCTGCCAGCGCTTTTCCCCGCAGGGGTGGGGCTTTTTCATGGTGAGGATGTCGCCCACGCGCACGTCCATACATAATCATCTCCCTTTCGGTAAAGCTTTGGTTGAGGTGAGGCTTGATGCCGACTGCAAACGTGGCGGCCCGTTTCGACTCCCCGGAGGCGCTGGAGACGGCGCTGAGCGATCTGCGCCGTCTCGGCGCGGTGCGCTGCGCCGGCGCTCTGGGTCTCCGGCCGGGGGAGGCGCCGACGGTGCTCCATATCAGCGTCCGGCCGGGGGACGCTTCTCTGGCCCGGGCCATCCTGCGCCGGGCCGGCGGCGCTATTCTTTCCCGCCCTTGATCTTGTCCCAGTAGGCCTTGGCGGCCTGCTCGGTCTTGTTGTCTCCCGGCTGGTAATATTTCGCGTCCTTCAGGGTGTCGGGCAGGTACTGCTGCCTGACCCAGTGGCCCGGGAACTCGTGGGGGTACAGATACCCCTGCTCCCGCTCGAAGCCGGTGCCGTCGGCGTGGACGTTCTGCAGCTCCCGGGGGATATCCCCGCTCTTTCCGGCCCGCACGTCGGCCAGGGCCGCGTCGATGGCGCAGACCACGGAGTTGGACTTGGGCGCTGTGGCCAGCAGGATCACCGCCTGGGCCAGCGGCAGCCGTCCCTCCGGGATGCCCAGCTGCAGGGCGCTGTCCACACAGGCCTTGACGATCTGGGCGGCCTGGGGGTAGGCCATGCCGATGTCCTCGCTGGCGGAGCAAAGGATCCGCCGGCAGGCCCCGGCCAGATCCCCGGCCTCCAGCAGCCGGGCCAGGTAGTGGAGGGCCGCGTCCGGATCGGAGCCCCGGAGGGACTTCATCAGGGCGGAGACCACGTCAAAGTGCTCGTCCCCCTCCCGGTCGTAGCGCATGGCGCTGCGCTGGGTGACGGCCCGGGCGTCCTCGGCGGTAAGGATCACGGCGTCCTCGCTGCGCCTGGCCGCGGCGAACAGCAGTTCCACCGCGTTCAGGGCCTTGCGCACGTCCCCGCCGCAGCCCTGTGCGATGAGGGCGGTGACCTCCGGCTCGGGCCTGGCCTCCAGCCCCTCCCGCTCGGAGAGCAGCCGCAGGGCCCGGAGCACGGCTCCCTCCGCGTCGGCGGGGGAGATGGCCTTGAACTCGAACACGGTGCTCCGGGAGAGCACGGCGTTGTAAACATAGAAGTAGGGATTCTCCGTGGTGGAGGCGATGAGGGTGATGGAGCCGTTTTCAATGAACTCCAGCAGGCTCTGCTGCTGCTTTTTGTTGAAGTACTGGATCTCATCCAGATACAGCAGGATCCCGTTGGGGGCCATGATGGTGCCCACCTCGTCGATGACGGCCCGGATGTCCGCCAGCCCCGCGGTGGTGGCGTTGAGCTTGCGCAGCGTGCGGTTGGTCTTCTCGGCGATGATCCGGGCCACGGTGGTCTTGCCGGTGCCCGAGGGGCCGTAAAAGATCATGTTGGGGATCTGGCCGCTCTCGATGATCCGGCGCAGCAGGCCGTCGGGGCCCAGGATATGGCCCTGGCCCACCACGTCGTCCAGCTCCGTGGGGCGCAGCTCGTCCGCCAGCGGGCGGTATTTTTCTGCCATCCCTTCTCCTCCTCTCCCGGAAATCGGCAAGGGTTATTTCAAGATCCAGCCCCTGGGCGGCACGGTGACACCGAAGCACTCCACAGGGCTGCGGCCCCGGTTCACCAGGGCGATAAGGCTCTCCTGTCCGTTCCAGCGGCGGCAGCCCAGCACGTCCCGGCCGAAGGAGAGGGGCTCGTACTCCCCGCCGCGCAGGGCCGGGTGCTCCCGGTACAGGGCGGTGAGCCGGCGCAGGACTTCGGTCAGGCCCTGATCCTCCCGGCCCCAGGGGAAGGTGCCCCGGTTGTAGGGGTCGGCTCCGCCGGTCATGCCCGCCTCGTCCCCGTAGTAGACGCAGGGCACTCCGGGCAGGGCGAACTGCAGGAAGAAGGCCAGCTCCAGCTTCGCCTTGTCCTTTTTCAGAAGGGTCAGCGTCCGCTCCCGGTCGTGGCTGCCGATGAGGTTCATGGCGGCGTGAAGGTTTTCGGGGGGATAGTGCTCCTTGATGGTCCACAACCGCTCGGCGCTGTCCAGAGCGTCGTCCCGGCGCAGCAGGAAGTCCAGCACGATGTCCCGGAAGGGATAGTGCATGGTGGTGTCCAGCTCATGGCCCAGGAAGTACTCCCGCAGCTCCCCGTAGCTGACCTTGTTGGTGGCGTCCTCCCAGACCTCGCCCATCAGGACGCTGTCGGGCTTTTCGGCCTTCATGGCGGTGCGGATGTCCCGGATGAAGCTGTCGGGCAGCTCGTCCGCCACGTCCAACCGCCAGCCGGAGGCCCCGGCCCGGAGCCAGCGGCGGACCACGCCGTTCTCTCCGCAGATGAACTCCCGGTAGCTGGGCTCGTTCTCCTCCACGTTGGGCAGGCTCTCAAAGTCCCACCAGCACTCGTAGCCGTGCTTGTACTGGCTGCCGAAGCGGAACCAGTGGCGGTACTGGCCTTTGGTGCCGTAGTTGCCGTAGGCGTCGAAGTACACGCTGTCGTTGCCGGTGTGGTTGAACACCCCGTCCAGCACGATGCGGATGCCCAGCTCCTCCGCCTTTGCGCACAGCGCCCGGAAGTCCTCCTCGGTGCCCAGCAGAGGATCGATCTTCGTGTAGTCGGCGGTGTCGTAGCGGTGGTTGCTCACCGCCTCGAAAATGGGGTTGAGGTAGAGGGCGGTGATCCCAAGGCTCCGGAGGTAGGGCAGCTTTTCCTCGATGCCCCGGAGGGTACCCCCCCAGAAGGGCCAGGAGGACACGGAGTTGTCCGAGGCCCGGGGGTAGAACACTGGGGTGTACCAGTCCCGGATCAGGAAGCGGTGGGTGCCCTTGTGGTAAGCGGGCTCCCGGGGCTCCCAGGCGGCCTCCCGGGCGAAGCGGTCCGGAAAGATCTGGTAGACCACCGCGTCCTTCCACCAGTCCGGAACGGGCGCCTTCTCGTACACGGTGATTTGCCACCGGGACGTCTCCTCTCCCGCGGCCAGGAAGGAATACCACAGCACGCAGCCCTTTTCGGGGGCGGTGATCGTGATGGAAAAGCGCCCCTCCCGCTCTTTTGTCATGGGGAGAAAGCGGTCCTCCCCGGTGAAGGTGTGCAGTCTCAGCTGCATCTCCTCCGCGCCGCCGCGCTCGGCGGCCAGATAGATCTGCGCACAGACTTCCGCCGCCCCAAAGGGACGGCGGAAGTCTGCATTTCGGGATTCATGGACGATCATGCAAACAAACTCCTGTACAGTGCACGGTATTGCTTTGCCGAGGCCTCCCAGCTGAAATCCTGGGCCATGGCCTGGCGCTGAAGGTTTTCCCAGGCGACGGGGCTCTGCGTACACAGGCGGCAGGCCTCCTGCACGGTGAAGAGCAGCTCGTGGGCGTTGAAGTTCTGGAAGGCGAAGCCGGTGCCCTCGCCGGTGAAGCGGTTGAAGGGTTCCACGCTGTCGGCCAGGCCCCCGGTCTTGCGCACCACGGGAATGGTGCCGTAGCGCATGGAGATCATCTGGCTCAGGCCGCAGGGCTCGAAGCGGGAGGGCATCAGGAAGATGTCGCCGCCGGCATACATCCGCCGGGACAGGGGCTCGGAGAACAGGATGCTGGCGCTGAACCGGCCGGGATGCTTTTCCGCCAGCTCCCTGTACTTGTCCTCGTACAGGTTGTCCCCGGTGCCCAGGATGGCGATCTGGCACACGTCCAGCATCTCCTCGGCCACGGCGTTGAGCAGGTCGAAGCCCTTCTGCTCGGTGAGCCGGCTCACCGCCACACACAGGGGGACGGACGGATCGACCTCCAGCCCCAGCTCCCGCTGGAGCTCCGCCTTGTTGATGGCCTTCCCGTCGGGCTCGGTGTAATTACAGGGGATGGCGGGGTCCGCCGCCGGGTCGTAGCTGCCGGTGTCGATGCCGTTCAGGATGCCGGAGAGGATCTCCTGCCGCTGGAGGAACAGATCCTGCAGTCCCTCGCCGAAGTAGGGCGTGCAGATCTCCCTGGCGTAGGTGGGGCTGACGGTGGTGACACGGTCGGAGTAGCACACCGCGCCGGCCAGGTAGTTGACGCACCGCCCGTTGTCCCGCAGGAGCTGGTCTCTGGCTGCCGGCACGTCGTGGAGTCCCAGGATGTCGCCCAGGATGAAGGGGTCGTATTGGCCCTGGAACATCAGGTTGTGGATGGTGAAGACGGTCTTGATATCACCGTAGCCCGGGGCGTAGCGGTACTGCTCCCGGAGGAACACCGGCGCCATGGCGGTGTGCCAGTCGTTGCAGTGGAGGATGTCCGGGAAGAAATCCGGGATATACCGGCAGCACTCGCACACGGCCTTGGAGAAAAAGGCCATGCGCTCGCCGTCGTCAAAGTAGCCGTAGGCCGCCGGCCGGTTGAAATAAAACTCGTTGTCCAGGAAGTACCAGGTGACGCCGCCCCGCTGCAGCTCGAACAGACCGCAGTACTGGCTGCGCCAGCCCAGCGGCACATAAAACGAGCACAGGAAGCGCATCTGCTTTTTGTACTCCTCGCCGATCTGCGCCAGCTTGGGCAGCACCACGCGGACGTCCATGTCGGGACACTGGACCGCCCCGGGCAGAGCGGCCGCCACGTCCCCCAGGCCGCCGGTCTTGATGAAGGGGGCCGCCTCAAAGGAGGCGAAAAGGATGTTCAGCTTTTTGTCCTCGGTCATATCACGCCGCCTTTCGGCAGGATGCAGGGGCTTTTCGGCGTGCCGCAGATCACCGTGTCGGCGGTGACGGTGACGGATCTGTCGCAGATCACGTTCTCCAGCCGTGCGCCGGCCTTGATGACGCACTTGTCGTAGATGACGCTGTTTTTCACCACGGCGCCCTTCTCGATCTTCACCGAGCGGAAGACGATGCTGTTTTCCACCTCGCCCTCGATGATGCTGCCGGAGGCCACCATGGAGGCCCGGACTTTGGAGCCGTCGGCGTACAGGCCGGGGGCGGTGTCATGGACCTTGGTGAAGATCTGCCGGTCCGGGTTGAACAGCTCCCGCCGGATATTCCGGTCCTGCAGTTCCATGCTGGCCTTGAGATACTCCGCGGCGGAGCCCATCTCGGCCACGTAGCCGTCGAAGAAGTAGGCGCCGATGTGCAGGCTGTCCTTTGCCAGCTCCAGGATGTCCATCAGGTCCAGGTGGCTGAGGGTGGCGAAGTCTCTGGCCAGACGCAGCACCAGGGTCCGGTCGATGATGAAGCTGTCCAGGAACAGCACCTCTCCCTGGTCTCCGCGGGTGATGCCGGTGACCTTGCCGTTTTCGTCCAGCGTGATATAGCAGCCGTTTCGTTTCTCGCCGGGGCGTGTGCGGTGGCACAGGATCGTCACATTGTCGCCGGTGAGCTCATGGCGGGCGATCATGGGCTGGTAGTCGATGTTGCACACCAGGGTGCCGCTGCTGGCCAGGATGTAATCTCCGTCGCCCCGCTGGAAATAGGTCAGATTGTTGATGATGTCGCGGAACAGGAAGCGGCCCTCCATGTCCCGCAGACCGTAGGCCGAGCCGGGAAGCACGTACAGTCCCCCGTCCTTCCGGTCCAGGCCCCACTCCTTGCCGGCGCCTACGTGGTCGATGATGCTCCGGTAGTGGTACGGGGTGATGAGTCCCACGGTCTGGATGCGGGAGTTTACGAGATTGCTCAGGGCAAAGTCCATCAGCCGGTAGCGCCCGCCGAAGGGGACGGAGGCGGCGGCCCGCTCCTGGGCCAGCTCCCCGAATTTGCTGATGGAGTAGTTGGTGGTGATAAGACCTATGGTACGATTCATAGCGGCCTCCTTACTCTTCCACCACCATGGTGTCGCTCACGCCCACCACGGTGATCTTCCCTGCGCCGCCCAGCTTTGCTCCGGGGGCGATGGCGGCTTTTTCGTCCAGGATGGTGCGCTCCGCAACGGCGCCCTCGCCCACCACGGAGTCGGGCAGGAGGATGCAGTCCCGGACCACGGCGCCCTTCTCCACTCTCACGCCGGGGGAGAGGATGGAGTTGTACACCTGGCCGTGGATCTCGCAGCCGTTGCACACCATGGAGTGCTCCACATTGCCCTCCTCGCCCACATAAGTGGGGGCGTGCTCGTTCAGGTTGGAGAGGATGTGCATCCTGGTGTCGTGGAGCTTGAACTCCGGCTCGCTTTTGAGCAGGTCCATCTGGGTGTAGTAGTAGCTGGGGATGGTCCCCACGTCCGCCCAGAAGCCGGAGAAGACATAGGCGAACAGGTTCTTCCCGTCGGCCAGCATGGCGGGGATGATGTTCTTGCCGAAGTCCTTTTCGCTGTCGGGGTTCACATGGTCCTTCAGCAGAGCCTCCCGCAGGGGCTTCCAGGTGAAGATGTAGATGCCCATGGAGGCCAGGTTGCTCTGGGGATTCTTGGGCTTTTCGGTGAACTTGGTGATGTGCATCTCGTCGTCCACCACCATCAGGCCGAAGCGGCTGGCGTCCTCCCAGGGGACGGTCTTCACCGCCACGGTGAGATCCGCGCCCATGAGCTTGTGATAGTCCAGCATCAGGTTGTAGTCCATCTGGTAGAGATGGTCGCCGGAGAGGATGATCACGTACTGGGGCTCGTACTCGTCGATGAAGTCGATATTATGGTAGATGGCGTCCGCCGTGCCCTCGTACCACTCGCCGCCGGTCTGGGTGGCATAGGGGGGCAGGATGTGCACGCCGCCCCAGGCGGCGTCCAGGTCCCAGGCTGCCCCGGTGCCCAGATACCGGTTGAGCTTGGTTGGCTTGTACTGCACCAGCACGCCGACCGTGTCGATGCCGGAGTTGACGCAGTTGGACAGAGAGAAGTCGATCATGCGGTACTTCCCCCCGAAGGATACGGCAGGTTTGGCGATCTTTTCCGTCAGAACGCCCAGCCGGCTGCCCTGGCCGCCCGCCAGGAGCATGGCAACGCATTCCTTCTGTCGCATGGGCAATTACCTCCTTATGATTCTTCGGGCCGGGAACCGGTCCCGTCCCCCAGATACTTGATAAACGTGCCTCCCAGAGGAGGAACGGTGACGCGCAGAGAGAATTTCTGTCCCTGACTGGGGATCTTTGTGGTGTGGATGCGGCGGGGATTGCGCTTGCCGCTGCCGCCGAAGCGGGTGTCGTCCGAGGAGAGGATCTCCTTCCACACCCCGGCTTTCGGCACTCCCGCCCGCCAGTTCTCCCGGCTCTCCGGCCGGAAGTTCAGGATGCACAGGATCATCTCCCCGTCCCGGCTTTTGCGGACGAAGGACAGGATGCCCTGTTCGGCGTTGTCCGCGTCTATCCACTGGAATCCCTCCCAGGTGTGGTCGTCGTCCCACAGGGCTTTTTCCTTCAGATATGTGTGGTTCAGCTCCCGGACGAAGCGCTGGACCCCCGCGTGGGTCTCGTAGGAGAGCATTTTCCATTCCAGGGATTCGTAGTCCCGCCACTCGATGAACTGGGCGAACTCGTTGCCCATGAAGCTGAGCATGCCTCCGGTGTGGCAGGCGGCGTACATCTGCAGCAGTCTGGCGCCGGCGAACTGCCGCCACCAGTCGCCGGGCATCCGCCCGATGAGGGAGCGCTTGCCGTGGACCACCTCGTCGTGGCTCAGGGGCAGGATGTAGTTCTCGCTGAAGGCGTACATCATGGAGAAGGTCAGCAGGTGGTGCTTGCCCCGCCGCCAGTCGAAGTCCTCGGAGAAATAGCGCAGGGTGTCGTTCATCCAGCCCATGTCCCACTTGTAGTGGAAGCCCAGGCCCCCCTTCTCCGGGGGATAGGTCACCAGGGGCCAGGCCGAGCTCTCCTCGGCGTAGGTCTCCGCCCCGGGGCACAGGGCCCCTACCGCGGCGTTGACCTCCTGCAGCAGGGAAATGGCGCCCAGGTTCTCGTCCCCGCCCCGGACGTTGTATTTCTTTCTGGATGGGTCCTCGATGCCGAAATTGAGATACAGCATGCTGCTGACCCCGTCCACCCGCAGGCCGTCGGCGTGGTAGACCTGCAGCCAGAACATGGCGGAGCTGATGAGGAAGGAGCGCACCTCGTAGCGCTCGTAGTCGAACTTGTATGTACCCCACCCGGGCATGTCCCCGGCCTCGTAGAGGGCGGTGCCGTCAAATACCCCCAGGCCGAAGGTGTCCCGGCAGAAATGCCCGGGCACCCAGTCCAGGATGACCCCGATGCCGTTTTGGTGGAACGTGTCGATGAGACGCATGAGCCCCTCCGGCTCTCCGAACCGGGCGGTGGCGGCGAAGTACCCGGTGCACTGGTAGCCCCAGGAGCCGTCATAGGGGTGCTCCGTCACCGGCAGCAGCTCCACATGGGTGTAGCCCATGTCCTTCACATAGGGCACAAGCTCCCGGCAGAAGTCGTCCCAGCCGTAAAAGGAGCCGTCCTCATGCCGCCGCCAGGAGCCCAGATGCACCTCGTAGATGTTCCTCGGCCCCTTGAGGCTGCGGCGGTTGTTCATCCAGTAGTAATCCCCCCACTGGTGCCGCAGCTGCCGCACCCGGGAGGCGGAGTTCGGGCGCACCTCGCCGCTGAGGGCGTAGGGGTCGGCCTTCCAGCGCCTGACGCCGTCGGCCCCCTCCACAACATATTTGTACAGCTCGCCTTCCCGGATCTGGGGGAAAAAGCCCCGCCAGATCCCGTTGTCCTCTCTGTTCAAAAACAGGCCCTGCTCGCCCCAGCCGCAGAAATCGCCGGTGACGGCCACGCTGCGGGCGTTGGGCGCCCAGACTGAAAACTCTGTGCCGTCAGGGGAGGGGTGGGAGCCCATGATGGTCCAGGCGTCATAGAGCTTTCCCGCGGCAAAGCGGGCGAGCTTTTCACTGCGGCTGTCCATGATCGTCCCTCCTTCGGGTTTTGATACACAGTTATTATAACATACAAATCTCCCCGTGAAAAGAGGGATTCCATTAATAGTTTTACACAACCGGTTTTTCTCCCGCCCTCAATCTTTCGTCATCCGCGCACAAAAAGCCATTTCCGCCCCGTTGGTTATGCTTGACAAATGCTTTCGGGGATTTTAGGATAAGATTTGGCAAAGCGACCAAATACATCCACTGACAGGAGGGTAATATGGCAAGTTTCAAGGATCTTGACAGGCTGCTGCAGGGTTTTGTGGACAGCGGCGTGCCCGGCTGCACGCTCCACGTCACCCAACACGGCAAAATGATCTACGAGGGCTGCTTCGGATGGGCGGATATCGAGAACCGGATCCCCGTCACCAACGACTCCGTTTTCCGGCTGGCGTCCATGTCCAAGCTGCCTCTGTATACCACCATGATGATGCTCTACGAGCGGGGCATGTTCAACCTCACCGACCCGGTGGGGAACTATCTGCCGGAGTGGAAGGAATCCTTCAAGGCCGTGCGCAGCCCCACGGGCCAGGTCTCCCTTGTCCCCACGGCGCGGCCCATCAACATCAGCGACGTGCTGAGCATGAAGTGCGGCCTCCCCTACTGCAATTCCAAGGCCCCCTCGGACGACCCCACGGTCCAGTCCATGCAGGAGTGCATGAAGCCCCTCTGGGAAAAGGGCCACTACACCGTTCAGGAGCACATCGCCGCCATGAGCAAGGCGGTCCTGGCCTTTGAGCCCGGCACCCACTGGCTCTACGGCTTCTCCAGCGAGATCACCGCGGCACTGATCGAGGTGCTGTGCGGCAAGCCCATCGACGACGTTTTCCAGGAGATGATCTT
>JAEEGL010729315.1_pt1 | contig 10803 bp, 15 predicted proteins | sample 9134231 | NCBI WGS metagenome assembly JAEEGL01 (sample SAMN16246548, study PRJNA631951) | gut metagenome | biome: gut microbiome; feature: rumen; material: fiber-attached | host: Bos | place: Iran: Karaj | collected 2018-10
AGAGCGGTCCGATATACTGAGAAGGCGTAACTACCTTCTTGAGAAAGTCATTACAACTCCGCAAAAGTTGGTAGATTCAATGCCTTCGGCCGTCGGCACCCACTTCCAGGGAGAGTGGGCGATTTACTCGACATCTATGCTATCCACGGCCATTGTGAATATCGCAAAACTTTACCCAGAGACCCAGATAGATGCCGCAGAGAAGATTGATAGTTTGATTCAGATCACCCTGTCCACGGAGCTCCGGGAATATGACGCTTCCTCCTGGGGAGAAGATCCTCTAGACAGTCTCAGCGGAAACAATAGCCATATATCCTATCTCAGTCTCCTGGCCTGGATGATCAGTGGGTACAAGACAGTGGGAGGAGATGGGAAATATGATACGTTGTTCAACAAGCTTTGCTCAACCATGGCAAGGAGAATCATGGACAGTCCTGACTTCAATCTGCCCACTTTCCCGCAATCCTACATTTTTGTTCCGGATATGCTCGTTGCTATCGTCGCGTTGGCGAACTATGCGAAACTGAACGGAGGCAAGTATCAGGAGGTCGTTGACATTTGGCTGGCGAACATGAAGGCGAACCACATGGACCCGGATACGGGTCTTATCACATCCTATTACGACGAGACGCAAATCGCCAAATCCGTGCTGGGGTCCTACTCAGCCCTCAGTGTCTATTACCTGACATATATCGACGAAGACTTTTCACGAGAGCAGTACGACCTGTTGAAAAAAGCTTTTTTGAAGAAAACGCCCTTCACGGGATTCAGAGAATGGGTCAAAGGAACACAGGGTGCTGAATTCGTCATGGACTCTGGCCCTGTCATCTTCGGCCTGAGCCCCACAGGAACGGCCTTCGGGATTGGTGGGGCCACTTATTTTCAGGATTCCAAGTTAAGGAAACGATTCCTCCGAACCGCAGAATGGGCGGGCTTCACCATCTCTTCGAAACGCTCCCGCCACTATCTCCTGGCTAACTACGTTCCTGTCGGCGAGGCAATCACGCTTGCTATGAGAACGGCAGTGCCGTGGTATTAAAGCTCTGTAAATATATTCGTATTCCTCTATTTCGACCTTATCCTACTCTTTAGTGGAATTCACCTATGGCAACTAAGAAGATTATCCGTATTACAGCAGGTTCTGTGATTGCGTGCTTCATTCTGTGGAGAGCTAGTCTCTGCTGTGGCATTATTCAAACCATTCCCAAAGCTTGGGTCGAATATAGAAATAACTACACTCGGGACTCTGGCCCCAGTATTCTGCCAAGTGGTGATGTAAGATGTCCTTTATGCCATAGGCATGTTAAAGCTTTATACGGCGGTATTGCTGAAGACTACTACCGGGATCGGATTTATAATCAAGCTGGAAATAAAGTCTGGAAATGGGAGGGGTGTGTCCTTGATGCCTTTTGGGAGTGTGAAAGATGTGGCAAAAAGTTCGACATAAAAGGGAGGGCAATTATGCGTTTCAGCCGCTCCGATGAGAAGGATTCCTGGTTTGATAATTTCGATTAGGTGTGTCTCTTTATTATCTTTCTCGGGTTCACAATTGTGATAGTTTGTAATTAATCATGAAAACTAAGAAACCTACATCTAAAACGGTTGACAAGTGGACAAGAAGTCCTGAAGAAATCTTCAGAGAACATGGTTTAACCATAAAATGGGGCAATAAAACCGGTAGTCGCATCTCTCCTGCTCATAGAATTAGACTGAAAGATAAATAGAAATAATGAAACAGCAATCACAGATTCATCCAAAGAATTCCCAACATCTCGAGAGGCAAAAGGAGAGTAAAACTCTTATGCAAGCAATCGAACAGGTGCTTCGGAAAAACGGCTTGGAACCAAAATGGGACTACAGCAAAGCCGGTCAATCTGCCATTATACCTACTAGAAAAAAGAATGATGGGAAATAATAGTACAGGTATCTCTCTATTTGTACCGCCCTTTGGCTCATCTCGTCCCTACCTTTACCGCCGAAATTGAAGAAACCTTTATGAAAGCCGATCATTTAAATATGGATAAACGATTCAGGTGTGGGACGCCGTTTCTTCGGGCGTTGCATAGAGCTGTCAAGAAATTTGAAGATGAAGAACCGATTGGCGTGGGATTCACAGTGGATTACGTTGAAATGACTGTTTTGGATGACTGGGAAATGGTGGGCTACTATTTAGGCACTCCAGACCAAGAAGGTGTTGAAATATATGCGCCTTTAATCTTAGTCAATGGTGAAACTGAGCGACTACGGGGTGATGATAAGATAGAAGGGATTAATCTACTCCGGGGCCATGAATACAAAATGAAGGTCAGGCGCATCTATCTAACCCGAAATCCATTCTATCACAACTACAAGATGCTTGAACTTATCAGCGACAAAGCAACGCAACGGTAGAAGCACGCAGGAATGAAAGAATAGATTATCGGAAAGGATTGATAAAGAGAATGAGATCGTATAGTTTTGCTCCCATCGCTGCCCGAGAGTATCCCTCGGTTAGAATCTTGGACCACCCTTATATTTGGGGTGGTGTTCAATTCTGCATTAATGTATCTGAAGAGCCCTACCCTCCCGAATTGGTCGAAGCGATGAAAGAACACAATATTGAATGGATTCATCTTCCCGTATCTGAAGACTTGGGCTCGGATTGGACTAAAGCTTTGGAAACAGCTCTCCCGAAGATGTACGAAGCGTATAAGGCGGGGAAAAGACAAGTTGTCCATTGTGATTTTGGAAACAATCGAAGCCGAACCTTCATTGAGGCATTCTACTTCCTGCTCAAAGGCGAACAATTCCAAGATGAGTACAAAGGGGAGGTCAATCATCTTATCTACAACTGCAAGAGAGGGCATTTACCTTCTTTGAAAGAAACAGATAATATTATCACAGAACTAGTAGTTTATTAGCATTGACACTTCATGCAGCCGATAAGACCATTTCCTAAAAAGGAAGAAACTGATTCTATTCATGCTTCTGAAAATCGGAATATGAAAAAGGGATTCAAAATACTGCTCAAGATTATTGCATCAATTACAATTGCCATAATCGGATTATTTCTATTGCTTCTGTTGATGATGATACCTCATCCGCCCAAACCAACGGTTAAGGAACTTGAAAATGCCTGTGGTGTTCATTTCCCTCCGTTTCAAGTCATTTCAAAAGAACGCATTACTGGCAACCGAGACAATTATACTTATAAGATTCAATTCAAAGACGGTTTAGATCAAAAGACGATTGACCAAATTGAATTCTTATGTAATTCTGGCGAGCTAATTTATAATGATGTTTATGGTGATCATAATCCCTGGACAAAGGAAAATGGCATATACAAATTTCGTATTGATGGAATGTTTGACGACATGAGCAAGTCATATTTCCCACCTTCAGGAGCTCGCTGGTTTTATTTAACTCTTAACCCTAAATCAAATGCAATGACACTTGAGTACGGGATGTTCGACTAAATCTCCTCACTTTGGCCATATCCCAGTTTATCTTCGCCTCCGATATGACCACTTACTACTGCCATAACCTTGAAGAAGCATTGAGAGGAGCCCTAAATGAATACTATTTCTCATCATTGCCGGTGAGAATTACTTTGATTCTGTTGGCCGGGCTATCGCCACTTTTGAAATAACGTCGGAGTATAAATAAAAAGCGACTTGACATTTATAACCAAATCGCTTTCTTGTGCATGAGGTATGATATTATTTGCTACTATTGCCCCATAGTTTACGTTTTATTTTTCTTGCAAACTTAATCGGAAACGAGAAAACAGATATTAGAATATATATAATTATTGCTACGACATAAACTATTGGAGTGATTATCTTTTCAAGGGGTGTTTGTTCTACCGGGATCATACTGCTGAGTTTTCACAAATATAGCGTTTCCCTTATTAAACTTCAAGTGCTTCTTCATTATCGATTATTACTTCTTGTAAGGGTCAAGTTTGTTTATCTCTCCGCGACGCAGATCTAGTTGGAATAAACCTCCATGAAGCAAGACAGATTCCTTCTTGGCTTCTATGGAAGAAACAACATGCGTATCCTTCTCGCCGTTCTCCATCTTGATACTGAAGACGGGGGAACCCTTTACACCGTCAATCAAGTTCAACTTACCTTTGTTATATTTTACTATGAAACCAGATGTCTGCATGATTTCTCCGTCTTCGTTTTTTTGTGTTACGATCAACAAGTCGCACCCGTTCTCGGAAGGGAAGAAATCCGCCTCAACTGGATAGAAGCCAACGTCCTTAGGACACAGGAATACACCGTTGTACTGGTACGACCGGAAATCGTTTTGACCGCATCCGATAAGACAGATAGCACCTAACAAAAGGATGATAATTCTTTTCATAATAATGTGATTATCATAACGAAACAAAGGTATTCATTCTCGTTTATTTTACAAAGTGCAGACGATTATTATTGACTATTATTGATTAGTGTTCATGCGTTTTCCTGTTGCGCGCTTCTCCAAGATTAGTTATCTTTGTTTCGCCATGATTCTATTGTACATTTTAGTTGGCTAAATTGCCTTTTATCTTATCGCCATGATGCTAACTTTATTGTATTCCGGCGGAAACATTCTTCATGCTCTGTTTAGCAAAAAAGAGAGTAATACAAGTAATCTTAAAAGGAATGAAAAACCATGATTGATTTAAACAATTTCTTCGAGGGTTTTCGTATTGGCGTATTTGCTTGTGTCATTATTGTTTTGTTTGTGGTCTTTTGTGCAATTAAGAACGAAATCAAAGCGAAACGAAACAAAAAAAGACAGGAGTGATTTTCCTGTCTATTTCTTTATCAAAACGATCACCTCGTCTGTAATAAAACGGTTTATCCAATACGCTAATTCTCTGTCAATCCTGGTGATCATTATTATTCTCCAATTTTTCAAGTATTGGAACTAGTCATTCAAGACAACTAATTCATATTTGTCGGTCTCTTCCACCACCGGCAAAAAACCGCCTCTCCAACCACTCCATTCACGGGCGGAATCTATATCGGCTCTTTCATCTGTACCCCACCTTAGCACATCGCCGGCCTACCTTTGCCGCCGATATGACCACCTACTACTGCCCGAACATGGAAGAAGCCTTGAAGAGAGCCAAAGCAGCCGAGAAAAGACCTGGTTGTCATTTTGGTGGGATTGTCTTGAGGTCAGGGAAGAAGGGGTTTGCAATCCACAGAGTAGGGAAAGGTGATTGAGCAATATAGTGTGATTGGGAGATAATCGCTATATTTAGGCAGAAATAATAATGGAAGAGATGAATAAACGAACACGAAGCTTTCACCCCACCGCTGGAATTCTGGGTATCTTCTTGGCCGTTAGTATGCTTTGCCTTTTATCATGCAATTCGAATAAGAGGCACACGAGCGTCATCTTACCTATTGGAATTCCTGAGGGCGAGCCAATGGATGAGGGACCACTTTGGCCACCTGAGAAGAGAAGTGTTCATAAAATCTATGATAGCCTGATGCAGGTGTATTCGGAAACTGACTCCAATAGAGTGATTAATGATCCTGGTTCAATACTTATCGAGGCAATAGAAATAGATTCAGAACGGAACAAGACGGAATAGTTAAAAATGTCCAGTTAGTCACACTATGAAAAAGCCCATCAAAATCATACTTATAATCCTTGGATCCATAATTGCTTTGATTCTGGGCCTATATTTCCTCCTCTTCGGCAACCAAGCAACCACCCCAGACCAAATTGCCCGAAAGGTGGGATTAAGGTTGCCGGCATATCAGATTACCAAGGCCGATGACAATATGGATCGAACGGCCTCTTCGTGGTCGGACTATTACTACGAGATTGAGTTCCAGGAGCCGTTATCGGAAGACTATCTACAGAAGATCGAGAAACTCAAGAACTGCACTCACGATGGGAACACATACCAGATTGAGAAAGAGGTACCCGATGAGTGGGCTAGTTATATTACGCTTTATCCAGAAGAGAACAGAGCGACCTTGGAATACACATTTAGGGATGGGATGTTCTAATAATAACGATTGTACACGTTTCTGCAAAGAAACAAGGGTTAAGGATCCAGGTCCGCTACAATCTTTTTAAATCTGAAGAAGAACCGATAATTGTCATTATTGGATAAACTGAGTTCTGTCCCTACTGGAACGGATAGAGTTATCTGCCATTTTCTTTCTACACCTGCACAATATAAAAGATCTCTGATCTTAGAAAGGGAATCTATATGAACCTCAAGTCTTATAAGATTTTTGCAACCTGCCATTGCTCCTGTATGAATTCTGGTGACACCAGATGGAATTGAGATGCGTTTAACGCCTGTACAACCAAAAAAAGCCCAATGATCAATTTCGGAAACATTCTCGGGAATGATTACTTCTTGAAGACTGGAGCAACCATTTAACAAACTCAAACTGATTGTTTTTAATTGTTTTGGGAAGTAAAAATTGGTGAGTCCAGAGCATCCCGCAAAGGCAGATTGTTGTATTTCCTTGATATTTGGAGACATCTTAATAGAAGATAGGTTTTCACACCTCTCGAAAGCAGACATTCCAACCTCGGATATACTGTCTGGGATTATAATATGCGATAGGCATTTACAATCTGAGAAGGTACCTAAAAGAATCTTTGTTAGTCTATTAGAAAGCTGCACACTTTTGAGGCTTTCGCACTTCCTGAATGCTGCATATCCAAGCTCCGTGACGCTATTCGGGATTGTCACATCTTTAAGACTGGTACATCCTTCAAATGCACGGTCTCCTATTGTCTGTACGGTATCTGGGATTACAACTGTTTCGATTGACGTGCAGCCCCAATAAGCATTACGCTTGATCTCAGTAACCCCATGAGGAATAATTACTGTACTTCCTTGAATGAACGATTGGTAATAATCCCTATAGTTTTGGTATTCGATATAGGATTTCGGTATGTTGCCCTTGAGACACTGATTTCTATTTATGCTCATCACTCTTTATATAATCAAAGATTACCTTCCTATAGTATAGCCGTTTCAGGTTGTATTCATTAATAAAAGTCTCAAGGTTCTGTTCAGGGAGATTCGCCAAAAGATTTTCAAAATACTTCAATGGCCAAAACTTGTTGATCTCCCTTTGTAAGGCCAATCTCTGTTGTGTTGGAACGATAGTATTGTATAAGAGGAAGCAGAAGTGTTCTTCCTTGTCGTATTTCTTCAATGCTGATTCTATAGCCTGCTTTTCTGCCTGTGTATCATGTTGGTAGTGTAGCTCTTCATCCCCATAGGAGTAGATCCAATCAAAACTATTCTCTTTCATCGGAAACAGTCCACGTATATACTGGTCCTCCGTTTCAATGGAGGGGACATATTGTCGATATCGCTCGTCGGAATGATTTACAATGCGTGAATCATTTACTATAACCTGATACGTTGAAAAAATGCTTTTGATATCTAGGCCGTTTACATACTCCCAGATTTGCGAGCTCTTTTTGTTTAGGTCCATATAGGAGGATAATGTCGCTTCTGATATCGGCGGTAATAACGCGTTTCGAAGCAAAACGGATTCTCCTTCAGACGAACAAAAGACGCATTTCCAAAAATCATCATAAAGTTGTATGGTATCCCCTTTTATCGAATAAGTTAGGCGCTTCATGGAATGGCTATAGCCGCGAGTCTTTCCATCTGTTGTAAAGGGCTCAAGTTCAGAGAACAAGACAAACTCTGGTAAAAGGGAATACTTGACTTGTGCTGATTCTCGTTTCCAGAACGATTCATCTTGATTTCTTTCTTGTTCATCTATAAAAGGAGAGAGTGTCGGTTTGGAATTCGGGGAATCCAAAAACAATTCAAAATCATCCAATTTAGCCTCCTCATCTTCATCTTCTCCAAAAGGGACATACTCTTCGATGTTATCGTCTTCCGGTTCAATATAATATCGATGTGTCTTGAAAACGATTATATCTCCTATTTTAAGTATTTTACCTTTTTTTTCTAACTGATAAAGGTTGCCTTCATCATCAATAAACGAGAATGAGGATTCGTCTTCCTTTGAACGGCAGACTAAACCAACTCCATAGAAGTCATCGAACCTCGGCATCTGCTCTATTGGTTCAATGAATTCAACATAGATTTTTACGCTCCAAGAACTGAGGCCGTTCTCGTCATAAATGGGTTCACTTTTTTCAATCTTAATTATGTTACCCAAGTCATTTGCGATTCGTCTTAACAATTCATTGAGCCTACCATAAAGGCTCTCCATCGTTTCGTTGTCGCTTATGTAATGATTAAGACTGGTTACCGAATAAGGAACTGTATAGTATTTGCGAATGAAGAGTGTCCTTATGCGATCTAAATCATTGAGAGCATGGTACTCGTTCGAATAAAGAGAATAACTTTCCGGTTCTTTTTTGCAATACTTGATTCTGAAACAGCAGGTACTCGCTTTCATATCTTCTCCATTTGCCTATTGGAACGAAATACAATATGTTTTGATTTTCAGGCAGTCATTCCTTATAAGATCGCTGACAATCTTTCCGGCGAGGACCCGGAACACCGTATTCCCAGTTCGAAGGTTGACTCCGCTAGGAATGGAACATGACTGAAACATGGCTATATTTGGAGACAAAGAGTATCCCCAAAGATATGCTTCAACGTCTTGTGATTTACCGTTAACTACTACGGGCCTAAACAGAGCAAAATAAGTCTTACCGTTCTCGATTACTTGTGACCATCCGAAACAGTTCAATTGATTGAATAGTTCCTCTTCATTGAGATTGCCTGTGATTTCAATTATAATGCTCATATCGCACAGTTTTAATGCTTTGGACAAATATAGAAAAATAGAATATGTCTATCAAGTTTGTATTGTATCCATTCTAATCCGACAAATAAAAAAGAACCGCCCCACCCATATTCCTTCCTTGGTGGGCCTAGCGGTTCTTTGTTCATGTCATATATCCGGCTACATCAGAGGGTCGGGTTTGGCAATGTTACAACTTGAGTGTCCTGCCTCTCCTTTCCCGGCTCCTGATGTTGTCCTGTCCTCTTCGGCTCAGGCATCAAGGGCTTTTTCTGGTGTCCGGTTGTTCTATTTCATCTTCTACAAGTAAGGGTTTGACTATGTTTCCAGGCGGTATATTCTGGGAAAAGTGTAAATTTGTACATGAAGATTGAAGAAGCCATAGTCTTTGTCCTTGCATCCTCTAATCACGGGATGAAGACTGAACAAATAGCTAAGGAGATCAACGAGAAAGGCCTGTTCACAAGATGGGATAAGCAGCCGGTAGATGGGAGGATGATCTATGCCGTCGTTATGTCCCACCCTGAAACCTTTGTGAAGTCAGATGGTCTAATACGGCTGATGATCTAATAAAGCCAGAAAGAATCAAAGCCCCAATATCGCTTTGCAGACAATGAAAATGCCGATTAAACTAGATAGCACAATGATAGTTACAACCGCCGGGATTGGTAGCTTAATATTGTCTTCTTCGACATCTTCAGTAATCGGCGACTTAACTCTTTTCTCGTATTCCTCAGGAGTAATCATTGCGTCGTGTATCGTTGTGCTTACAAAGATAATCTTTATTTCCGGTTGATTTGTCAGTCGAATGTTGTACCTTTGACGGACACAAAACACTTATTCACTAATAACTAACTAAACTCTGAGAAACTTGGCAGGACGAACAATGAAGTGAGTCCTGCTTTTTCATTATCTTTGTACCTAGACCACAACCTTCCGCACCATGAACAGACTGACTAAACTCCTTCTTCTCTTTATCCTACCGCTCCTTTTTGCTTGCACCCAGAAAGAACCGGAAGTGCAAGAGGTGCGAGTCGAATCGGTAACTCTAAGTCAGTCCTCAGCGGAAATCGAAATCGGCCAGACACTTCAACTCAACGCCACGGTCTCTCCCTCAACGGCAACCAAGAAAGATGTCACCTGGTCTTCCACTAAGTCTTCCGTGGCATCTGTAAGCTCTTCTGGTCTAGTTACGGCGGTCAGTGAAGGAACAACAACTATAACAGCCTCTGCCGATGGAAAGAAGGGAGAATGTACGGTGTCTGTGATGAAGAAGGCCATAGCAGTATCCGAAGTAAAACTGGACAAGACGGAACTGACTCTCTACGAAGGTGAAGAGGAGACTTTGACCGCCTCAGTTCTGCCGGAAGATGCTACGGACAAAACGATTACCTGGACATCCTCCGACAAGTCCATAGCGTCCGTAGAATCCGGCAAGGTCAAGGCGGTCGGAAAAGGGACAGCAAAGATTACGGCTTCGGCAGGTGGAAAATCAGCATCTTGTAATATCGAGGTCCTAAAGCCGGTCAGTGGGATTAGCTTGGATAAGACGACACTGAAAATACCCCTCGAAGAATCTGTAACCCTTCTCGCCAGCATAATTCCGAAAGATGCAACACCAAGGGAAGAAATCACATGGTCCAGTTCTAATACCGATGTTGCAACGGTGGAAGGTGGGAAGGTGACGGCGGTAGGAATTGGAACTGCTACGATAACTGTCTCTCTGGAAGCTTTCAAGGCAGAGTGTAGCGTCACCGTGAAGGGAATGGAGTATGCGAAGATTGCGATAACTGATATTAGGCCGGTTGATATCTTGCCGGTAATTGGACAGGTCAATCAAGGTGATATAAGTGTTTATGACCATATTGAGCATTTACGGCTAGCGGAGGCTACAAGAATCCGAGACATGATGTGGGAATATGGGGCCGGCAAGCATTCTAAGGAAGAATATCAGGGTCTTATGGGAAGACTGATTCCTGGAATGATGCGCGAGATACCCATCGGTTACGATGATTTTGAGATTATTGGTCCAGGTGCCGGTTTTACA
>JAEEGL011401044.1_pt1 | contig 10803 bp, 11 predicted proteins | sample 9134231 | NCBI WGS metagenome assembly JAEEGL01 (sample SAMN16246548, study PRJNA631951) | gut metagenome | biome: gut microbiome; feature: rumen; material: fiber-attached | host: Bos | place: Iran: Karaj | collected 2018-10
AGAGCCGCTCCATGTCCCGCTCGAAATCCGGGTCCGGCGTTCTGGCGCAAGCCCAGATATTCGCGCCGTTTTGGGCAAACAATTCTACTACAGCTCTGCCGATGCCCCGTCGCGCGCCTGTAATGATGGCGTTTTTTCCGCGTATGCTTCCATCTGTCATTCTGCTTACCTCAACCGCTGGTTCATGGAATCCATCTTCATTTCAGTCCTTCAGCTGCCCTTGTATCGTTTCAGCAATCGAATCCGCTGTCAATCCGCACAGGCTGTTCATATACTCGTGCTTCCCGGCTTTCATAAAAGCGTCCGGCATACCGAGTCTCAGAAGCCTTGGCATATTACCCGTTTCCGCCGCCACCTCGGCAACCGCAGTTCCCAGACCGCCGCAAATACTGTGTTCTTCCACCGTGACGATCATCCTTTTTCCCCGAGCTGTCGAAATCAGTAGTTCGTCATCAATCGGATGGATCGTGTGCATATTGAGCACGGTTGCGGAAATACCCGCCTGCTCCAGCGTCTTCGCCGCTTTCAGGCTTTCAAATACGGGAACCCCGTTGGCAACGATCAGGACGTCCGTGCCTTCTTTCATCAAGATTCCCTTTCCGATTGCAAACGGATAGTCTTCGGTATAGATAATGGGAACGTTTCTCCCTCCGGTCAGGCGAATATACATTGGCTCCTTGTAGTCCAGCGCAGCTTCAATCGTTTTGACGATTTCAGCGCAATCCGCCGGCGTTACTACAGTGATATTGTGCATCAATCGCATAACCGCGGCGTCTTCCATGCCATAATGGGAACAACCAGAAAGGCCTGCTTCAAACCCGGCACTTAAACCGATCAGCTTGACCGGAATGTGCATGTAACCCAGGTTCATTCTGATTTGATCCAGACATCTTTCGGCGATAAATGGCGCAAAGGAGGTGGCAAAGACCGTTTCACCCTCCGCAGCGATGCCAGCGGCGATTCCTATCAGGTTTTGCTCGGCAATTCCGACATTGATTAATCTGTCAGGGCAGTTCTCACGGAATCTCTTTAATCCAGAGGAGATGGCCAGGTCGGCGGTTGCAATACAAAAATCTTTGGTCTCCGCAAGTATTTGCATAGCCAAGCCAAATGTTCCGCGTGCGCCAAGGAGCGACCATGTCCGCGCATTTCGCCTATTGACCTCCATCTCGATTACCCCTCAATTCATCAATCGCCTGAGCGTATTCTTTTTCTGTCATCTGTCTGTGGTGCCAGTCATTGTCATTTTCCATGAAAGAAATGCCTCTTCCCTTCACGGTGTTTGCAATGATGACCTTAGGTTTCCCGTTGGTCCAGTCGATGCTGGAAAAAACGCTGTCGATCTGTGCAAGGTCGTGGCCGTCCAGACACCATGTTTCCCAGCCAAAGCTGTTCCATTTGCTTTCGAGATTTCCCAATGACATAACATCGTCATTGGAACCGTCACTTTGTAATCCGTTGTGATCAATAATCGCCATCAAATGATCGAGGCGGTAGTGGCTGGCGCACATCGCCGCTTCCCACACAGAGCCCTCATCACACTCCCCGTCGCCCATCAGCACAAAGCTTCGGTATGTTCGGTTTTTCTTGACGGCAAAAATCTGGCTGCCAATCGCGAAGGAAAGCCCCTGACCAAGGCTCCCGTTGGAGGCTTCCATGCCCAACGCCAGGTTCTTGACCGGATGGGAGCTTAAATCCCCCTCGTTGCGCTGAAATGTGCTGAGCGTATCCGCATCGAAGAAGCCTGCCATGTGCAGCGCCACATAGTAGCTCAAAACGCCGTGTCCCTTGCTCAGATAGAATCGGTCTCTTCCTGCCCATTCCCGATCGTTCAAATCATAGTTCATTTCATTGAGGTAAAGATAGATTAGAATTTCAACGGAAGACAGAGCGGTGCCATAGTGAGCCGTGTAATTGGATTCATATCCTGTTTTGAGGATCAGGATTCTTGCGACATCCGCCGCTTCTTTTAATTTCTGAATGCTATTCACTCTCATTTTGAACCTCCATCCACACGGATCACCTGTCCATTGACAAATGAGGCTTGATTAGATGCCAGGAAAAACGCAACATTTGCAATCTCTTCCGGCTGGCCCAAGCGGTTCATCGCGCAATTGTTCAAAAGATTGTCTCCGACTTTTTCTTTTACCTGTGCAACCATATCGGTCTCGGTCGGGCCTGGCGCGATCACATTCACCCGAATTCCCTGCTCGCCCACCTCAGATGCCAAAATCCTGGAAAGAGAGATCAAAGCCGCCTTTGAACTGCCATAGGCACAATTCGTCGGATTTGCGTCCATGCCGGCAATCGAAGCGATATTGACAATACTGCCCTTCTTTTGCCGCAACATCAGCTTTAACACCAACTGCGTAAAATACACCGTCCCAAAGAAATTGGTTTCAAATACTTCTCTCAGCTTCTTGATTGAGGTCATGAAGAACAGATCCGTGTTGACGACGCCGGCGACATTGATCAACGCATCGATCTCGGTTTTGCATGCTCTGATTTGCTTTACTGCGTTCATGATCTCCTCTTCATTTGTCAGGTCAAAGAATATCGGCCTGATTTCGCAGCCGTATCGGGCGGAGAGTTCTTGGATCTCCTGCAAAAACCGCTCATCTTCCTTTCGAGCGCAGGCCCAGATCATCTGATATCCGCCTTCGGCAAATCGTTTTACCATTTGACTACCGATGCCGCGGTTCGCGCCGGTAATGATTACGCTGTTTCCCATGTGCTTTATACCTCTTTATTTGCCGAGATACCTCGTCAGGATATAGTTCATGTTGTCAATTTGATAACCCAGCAGTTGATTAGCTTTCAGCACGCTTGGATTATTGGATGAAACATGTGCTATGATTCTTTTCGCACCAATTGCTTTTGCTTCTTCAATCATAAAGTAACCTAGGTAGATGCCGACCCCAGGGTAGCTACGTTTGTTCATAAGCCCGGATAACAGGCCGACCATCTCATTATTGTCATTCTTTTTCATTACAGAAAACCCGGCAGCCCTACCCCCAAAGCCAATGATATACGGGCGTGCCCCGTTGTTGGAAATCTCCTCGCGTATCCAGTTTCCGTACCGCCGCGCGGCAATAGCGGGGCCGAATTGCGGATTGAGGGAAATCTTGTCGGTATCAAAAACGGTACCCCCATCCACGGCTTCATAAATCAGTATGATTTCATTCGTGGACGCACGGTGAAAAGAAAACTCATGCAGATGCCGCTTATATCCCTCGGGTAACGCGCTTATCGGTTTCATCGATTGTTCTATCGCAACCTCCGCAAATCGAAATCCGCCCGAAAGGAGGCTGTTCACCAAATCGATCCGGTTCATGGGGATGACGGCTTCTTGATAGACGTAGCTTCGATTGTCAATGATTTCCGGCAATACTGCTTGATCGTCGTTCTCTTCCAGGTGAAACACCGCACTGCTTTCAACACCGAGATTCTTTTTCTCCCAAGGTGACTCCTGGATCCACATGTCGAATCCTCCCCGTCAAAGTATTACTTAATTACTATTGTTCGAGTCAGCGCTGACGGAAGGTGATATCCGTCCCAGATGAGGTCAAAGTCCATTGTCCTGCCCATGGGCACGATCCGGTCGATGCCGGTGATCCCTTCCGCAAGCAGAGGCGCAAACATACGCCGATCCCCGAGGTAAGCGATGGTCTGGCATCGCCGGTCGTCGCATAAGCTTCTGAGCTCCGAAATGTCGCGGCATTCACACTCGAAGAAAAAGCCGCTGTTGTCCCGGTATTCCAGCAGGTTTTCCGTATTCAGGGGAACCGCGATGCGAACAATCAGATTGTCCTCCTTCGGTTCTGCGTGTGCTCCCGGCAGCTGGACCGCAGCAAGACAGCCGCTGACCAGCTTATTTACCCCCTGGATCGGCTGAAAGCGGTATTTTTCCTTTACCAGCCTGTGGGCATTGTTCCAGAACAGAGCCTTTGCCTGCGGGATGCTGTGTCCCGTCCAAACCACGACCCTTGGGCTGGTGCAGGCGTTTTGATCCGTCAGAAACGTATCGTTGTAGAAATCTTCAGCTATCCGCGTCTTGTCTTCGGCGGCAAGGTAGCAGTCGGAATCCAGAACCGCCAGGGAGTATCGGTCGGCAAAGGTGATCTCGGAAGAGCGGGGAGGAAGCGGGGACTGCCTCAGCTCAGCGATCGTTTGATCTCCGCCCCAGACAATCCGGATATCCGCCGCGGCCGAGAACCAATCGTTCACTGCACGATCCCGTGGATAGCGTATCAGAAGGATGTATTGCCGCATCTCCGGGCAGTCATCCAGAGCGCTGTTCACCGCGTCCGTGATGATCTCCACCTGAGGAAACGGATCAGAGGGCACTCGAACCGCATTGGCGTTGCCTGTGATGAGACCAGCAGCCAGGGAATAAGCAAAGTTTACGGGGACATTGGACGGCGCAATGTGGAATACCACGCCCCGCCCCAGATGCGCATTCTCATCATGCGATTCAAACCGTTCCTTGAGCTGCATAAGCGAGGCCTTCCGGATCCAGAACGCGTAAGTAATCACATCCGGATAAGCCTTCGCTGCCGTGTTTCCGATCAACCGCTGTGAAACATCGTTCAGAAAGCTGAGTATTCCCGAATCGAAAGGCATCCGGGCTCGGATATGTGCAAGCCCTTCCGCGATCCTTTCATCCCCCACCAGATAGGTGATCCCGGCGGGGAGATCAGCTTTTGAAACGTTCTGCATAAGTATCGCTGCACCCCCTGATCTCAGCCTCTTTCAGCCTACCAAGGACCTTGAAATACTTGCCCTTTCTTCCGCAGGGACAGTCATCAATCCCAATGACCACGCCCTCGTCCTCGGTCAGCAGGCTATGCCCCGGATATGATTCCGGGATAGAAGACACCACCTGCAGGATTCCCGCTTCACCGACATCGCACTCGGAGAAGTCAAAAGGCCGTCTGACGATCACATCCGATAGGATACTGGCGTGAAGGTGACCGTATTCGCATTCCATGTAAATGCAGCCGGTTTGTTCTACCATTCCGTAGTAATCATGGATATGCTCAAGCCCGCACACATCCCGCAGACTGCGTTTAAATACATCGGGGGTGACAGCGTCCGAAATGAGCTTTTTCCAGCCGCCGCCATGAATCAGCACGCCATTGGACAGGTCTAACACGACCCCCTGTTCCTGTAAGCGCAGCAGTTCCCGATAGAAGTGTTGCCAGACCATGAAGGTGAAGCCGAACAGCAGCACACGCTGCCCCCGGAAGCGGGAGAGAAAATCCTGCAGCTCGTCCACGTTCAGGCGCATATCGTCGTCCAGGGCAAACATGCGCTTGGTGCCGAATATGGAAAACCCCAGGATTCCCGCGCCGCGTGCGGAAAACAGATTTCTGTCCTTGATGACGCTCGGGCAGTCAATAACGATCATCGGCATACGCCCCGTACCGGTGAAGTCCGAAACGATTCGTACCAATGCTCGCTGCTGATTGGCAGAGGTCAAACGATCCAGATAGATTTTGCTGACGGATTGGCCTGAGGTACCGGAGGAGGTCATGGTTTTGACTACTTTGTCGTCAGGCACGGATTTCAGCGACAGCTCTTTGAACAGCCGTACCGGCAGAAACGGCAGCATCCGGTAATCCTGTACCGGCTCCGGCGGCACGTCAAAACAATCTAGGATAACGGAATACTCCGGGCAGTTTGCCCGATGATGCTCCGTCAGCGTGTTCAGGCGCTGTGTCAGGCGTATCTCTTTCTCCGGCTGTGTCAATGAATAGGTCGGCAGCGAAAACAGTTCCTCAAACGTCATTCGTCTCCCCCCAGCCTGTCCCGAATCATCGCGGCCATTTCCCGGAAATGCTCCCGAATGAAAAAATGTGTCCCCGAAAAGGAGCATAATGCAAAAGGACCCACAAAAAACCGGCGCCATTGCGCCATGTGCGCTGAAGGCGTATCTTCCTCTGAATAGAAGATGGTCACGGGAATGTCAGTTTCATATCGGATATCCTCAAACCGATACTTGCATACGAGGTCATAATCAGCCCTATACAACGGAAGATAGACCCGCCAAAAACTCCGGTTATCCATTAAGCGGTCGGGAACTGCGCCAAAACGGATCGTCCGCTGCTTTACCCATTCGTCCGATTCCGTCTCTGAGAAGCCGAGCAGTTCCTTCTTTACGAAGGGCTCATGAGCGGCAAGGAACACATGGCGAGGCCGCGTAAAACCGGAAGCGCTGATGCGCCGCAATACTTCCAGCACGGCGATCGATCCCATGCTATAGCCAAATAACCCATAGTGACCTCCGGCGTAAGCTGCTTTTATCCGGGAGAACATATCCTCTGCCAGCGCGCTGAAATCCGCATATACCGGCTCTCTGTGCCTTGTGCCATGTCCCGCATATTCCAGCTTCTCGACCCGCAGCATAGGCAATTCTCTTTCGATGTCGTCAAACAGGGCGGCCCTGCCCCCCGCGCAGGTGAAGCAGAATAGCTGTCTTTCACGGTCCATTATTCACTTCCAGCGCGCTGTACAGCGTCTTTCCGGAGTCGTTCTTCGGAATACGATCAATATGAACGACCTGGAAAGCAGAAGGGTTGAGCCGGGTAACTGTGGCCGCGTAGTCCCGTACCGGCTTCATGAGCGTTTCATCCGTGATGAAAACCGACAAGTGGTCGTCTATGCCGGTACAGGCAGCGTCAATGCTGAATCTGCTCCGAATGAGCCGCTCCATTTCATCTAGGTTGACACGGTTTCCGTAGATCTTCAGAAAACGCTTTTTTCTTCCGCTGATGTAGAAGAAGCCGTCCTCATCGAAATAGGCCATATCGCCGGTTTCCAGCACACCGCAGCGTTCATCTCCGCGGCTCAGGTCCGCGCCGCATTCCGCATAGCCAAGAGTGACGTTATTCCCCTCATAGATCAATTCGCCAACGGTATCGGGCTCGGTGATCTCCCGGCCCTCGCCGTCCATTAAACGGAACCGCCCGCCGGGGATCGCTATTCCCATGGAGCCCTTTTTCGCCAACGCCATTTCCGCGGGCAGGTAGCCCATTCTGGCCGTGGCTTCGCAAGCCCCATACATGACGATGAACCGCTTGCCGTTCTCAGCAGCATACCTTGCAAACTTCTCTTGAAGGTCAGGCAGTATTTTCCCGCCGGCCTGCGTCATGGTGCGCAGCGAAGGCAATTTCATGCGATAAAACCGCATGCGGTCCAGCATTTCGTAGGTATAGGGCACACCGCCGAAGGAAGTAGCGCCGGTTTCCCGGAAGAAGTCCCAGAAGGCTCTCTGCGTAAAGTCCTTCTCTGTCACAAGGATCGCAGCTCCGACAAGAAGATGACTGTTGATGATGGAAAGACCGTATGTGTAGTTCATTGGCAGAGTGGTGATCGGCCGTTCCTCTGCGTCCAGCTCCAGATAGTCAACAATGGATCGGGCGTTGCAGATGATATTGTCATAGGATTGACGCACGAGCTTAGGAGAGCCGGTCGAGCCCGATGTGGTCAACAGCAAGCCCAGGGCATCATGAAGGGGATAATTGCTTTCCTGCGTGGTCTTTATCAGGACGTACCCATGCGCAGAATACACCTTTTCCATATCTGAGAATCGCTCTGACTGATCCTTAGGGACCCACAGATAAGACGGGGCATAGGTGTCAATCAGGTTTTGCAGGAGAAAATCCTCCAGGCGGCTGTTCAGCAGCAGCGGTACGATGCCATGATTGACGAATGCGGTATAACCCAGGATCGAACCGATCTCATTCCTGCATAGCGCGAAGACAAGGCACCGCTTGCCGACAGCGGCGGCCAAACGGTCTGTCTCTTGCTGCAATTCTTCGTAGGTCATGGTGCTGCCGCGATCATCACATAGAACGAGTCTGGATCCTTGGACGCTGAAATCCCAGATTCTAGCCATCAAAACACTACTCCGTATTCCTCTTTGGAAAGGATCTCTTTACCCTTTTCATAGGAATTGAAATCGATAATGTCCTCCGTGTCCATCATGATATCGAAAGCATCCTCCAATGCCGCGATCAAGGTCATGTGCCCCACGGAGTCCCATTCTGGTATGTCTTGGTATTTGAGCTGCTCCAATTGATCCTCGGCAATCTCAAACGTCGAAATGAACGCATCATTGTACTTTTCAAGGCTACTCATGTTACTTCCTCCGTTAATGCTTCAGTCATGTGTTTTTGACTTGTTCTTCTTGTTCGGTATTCAGGGTCTCTCGCACAACGTATTGCGGGGAACTGTTCAGGCTGATATAGATTCGCCCCAGGTATTCTCCGATCATTCCGAGGATCAGCATAATGACCCCCGAGGAAAACAGTTGGATCGCCATGATCGAGCTATATCCCATAGGAATATCCGGGTTGTGGAGTCTTCTAATGATAACGATCAAACCATAGACGAAACCGAGGAGCGCAAATATCACACCAAGGATCGACGCAATGCGAAGCGGTTTGACCGAAAAAGAAGTCAGTCCGTTGATAAACAGTGCTATGGATTTTCTTAAGGTAAAGCCCGTAGCTTTTTCATCCCCGCGCTCTCGCTCCTCCATGGGAACCATCTTGATGTTATGCGTTGCGCGCAAGACCAGACCCGCTACGTAGGGATAGGGGTTGCCGTATTTCAGGATCTCATCACAAACAAAGCGCTTGAATACAGCGAAGTTTTCCAGAACGACTCCCTTTGGCGGCTCGATGAGCATATTCACCATTGTTATGTTGATTTGTCTGCCCAATCGTTTCCACAGCGACTCTTTTTTCTGAGTATACGCCGCTGTTGCGCAGTCACATTCGCCTTCTGCAACCGGGGTCACCAATTCCCACAGCTTGTCCATCGGGCACTGGTAGTCATCATCGAGATTGACAACAAATTCCCCCTTGACGAATGAGAGACCCGCCATTACTGCGCCGTGCTTCCCAAAATTCTTAGCCAGATTGATTACCTTAAAACAAGGATCAAGGCTTGCCAATTTTCTCAACACGGTCAATACGCCATCGGGCGAGCAGTCGTTTACGGCGATTATTTCATATGTATACTCCGGCTTCTGAGCAACCATTTCAATGATCTCTCGATAGACTTTTTCAATCGTCTGTTCGCTACGATAGCAAGGGATGACAAAACTCAGCAGATTCTTGATTTCCTCACGTTTTCTATCGATCGTGCGCATTGTCCTTATCCCCCATAATGCAATACGGAGTCTCATTTGTCTCTAACTGTTTCAGAATCACACGGGTGATAAATCAGGGAGATTATGAAGAATCAAAAATAGCACATTCCATTATAGCTTATAGCATTATACCAGATGACTGAACATAAATTCAAGACTGCACAAGAAGGAAACTGCAAGGTATTGAGGCACTGCCTGGAACCTAGGCTGATGGAGATGTATTCGCCCCTGGTATTCCTGCAGGCCCGGAGGAACTCATGCCCTTCTAACGGCGTTATTTTTGAAGAGAGATCTGATGAACTGTTCGACTTGCGGAAAAGAAATTACTACCAGAAATAACTCCTGGATTTGTTGTTTTTCCGGGAGCTGAACCGTAAGAATATATAGAAGTATCCGTAAAACAGAGAAAGCGAGGCTTCCGGAGGGGGTGCATTATCAAGACTGTGCAGGCGAATCTGGGCCATGCCACCGCCAGCTTCACCCTGGATGTTTATGGCCATGCCTCCCAGCGAATGCGGCAGCGGTCCGCCGACCGGATGGAGCGATACATCCATGAAGTCTTGGACAATTAGGCCGAAATTAGGCCGAAAACAAACCGGAGAGCCCTGAAACCCTTTAGTTTCAAGGCTCTCCGTGGCGGAGAAGGAGGGATTCGAAGTCTCCGCCTATGAAATCATCCAGCGCTTTGCGTGTTTTTGAAGAGTGTATAGTACAATTCTCGTGCCTTTTTGTATCATTCAGTGCGTACAGTTCAGGCACAGTTCAACGGGTAAAGGGCAGTCAATGGGTATACAATGGGGAAAACCTCAGTCAGCCCCGCCAGCCTTGAAGTTGTAGATCGGCTTCAAAAACTCGTCGATAGTTAAGGTATCGGTAACGGCGGCCTGCATCTCCTCAAGGCCTCGGTAGGCAAAGGGCGCTTCATCCAGCGTGTCCGCGCCGATGCTGGTGCTGTAGATGCCCTGCATTTCTTTTTTGAACGCGGATACTGTGTAATTCTGTTTCACTTCGCTGCGGCTCATGATCCGCCCGGCTCCGTGCGGCGCCGACTCGTTCCAATCGGGATTGCCTTTCCCCGTTCCAAGGATCACGCCATCCCGCATGTTGATGGGGATGATAAGCTTCTCCCCGGCCTTGGCAGAAATAGCGCCTTTCCGAAGGACCGGCGTTTCTCCGGAATTGTCGATGTAATTGTGGATGCAGGAGCAGGTCTCCTGCATCTTCCATTTCATGCCCCGGCACAGCTCATCCAGCATTGCTTCCCGGTTGAGGGCGGCGTATTCCTGTACGATGGCAACGTCATGGATATAATCGTCCATGAGCGCCCCCTCCAGAGGCGTCAATTCATATGGGACGGTTTCGCCCTTGGCTTTCCAATACTTCCGTCCTTCGTTCAGGTAATACTCGGAGACTTCTTTGCCCAGGTGACGGCTGCCGCTGTGGATCACAACGCGGAGTTCACCGGCGTCGGACCGGTCCAGCTCGATAAAGTGGTTGCCGCCGCCCAACGTGCCCAGGCTGTTTTCCGCTTTCTCACGATGGATATGCCGAAAACAGAGGAGCCGGCTGAAATCAAAATCGCCTGCGAATCGGTGCGGCGTCCTGCGGATACGGAAACCGGAAGGAACCGCATCCCGGATAAC
>JAEEGL011437366.1_pt1 | contig 10803 bp, 6 predicted proteins | sample 9134231 | NCBI WGS metagenome assembly JAEEGL01 (sample SAMN16246548, study PRJNA631951) | gut metagenome | biome: gut microbiome; feature: rumen; material: fiber-attached | host: Bos | place: Iran: Karaj | collected 2018-10
TTGACCACGGTGATTTCGGATTTGCCGATCAGTTCGCGCACGTCGGGAATCTCCAGCTCGTCCATCTGATCGATGGTATCGTAATCGGCTTCATTGACGAAGGTCAGCGGGACGATGCCGGCGTTGACAAGGTTGGCAAGGTGAATCCGGGCGAAGGATTTGACGATGACCGCCTTGACGCCGAGATAAAGAGGAACAAGCGCGGCGTGTTCTCTGGACGAGCCTTGTCCGTAATTGCTTCCTCCGACGATGATGCCCTTGCCCTCGGCGCGGCAACGCTCGGGGAACTGCTCGTCACAGACGGCGAAGCAGAAGTTGGAGAGGAAGGGAATGTTGGAGCGGTAGGGGAGAATTTTGGCGCCGGCGGGCATGATGTGGTCGGTGGTGATATTGTCGCCGACCTTGAGAAGCGCCTTGGCGTCGATGCTTTCCGGAAGCGGATCGCTGGTGGGGAAGGGCTTGATGTTGGGGCCGCGCAGAATCTCCACGCTGTCCATTTCCTCCACCGGCGCGGGGGGGATGATCATGTTGTCGTTGATGAGGAATTTCTCCGGCAGGGGAATGTCCACCGCCTCGCCCAGCTCCCTTGCGTCGGCAAATACGCCTGCGATGGCGGAAACGGCTGCCGTTTCGGGGGAGACAAGGTAGATCTGGCCGTCCTTTGTGCCGGAACGCCCTTCAAAGTTGCGGTTGAAGGTGCGCAGCGAAATGCCCTTTGAATTGGGCGACTGACCCATGCCGATGCAGGGGCCGCAGGCACATTCCAGAATTCTTGCGCCGGCGGCGATGATGTCGGCGAGAGCGCCGTTGGCCGCCAGCATGTTGTAGACCTGTCTGGAGCCGGGGGCAATGCCGAGGCTGACGTCGGGGTGAACCGTCTTGCCCTTGAGGATATGCGCCACGCGCATGAGGTCGAGATAGCTGGAATTGGTGCAGGAGCCGATGAGCACCTGATCAATCTTCTGTCCCTTCAGCTCGTCGATGGTTTTGACGTTGTCGGGCATATGGGGAGCGGCCGCCATCGGGCAAAGCCCGCTGAGATCAATGGTAAGAATTTCATCGTAATGCGCGTCCTCGTCTGGCTTCAGCTCGACCCAGTCGGCTTCTCTGCCCTGCGCCCTGAGGAACGCCCTTGTGATTTCATCGGAGGGGAAGACGGAGGTAGTCGCGCCAAGCTCCGCGCCCATGTTGGTGATGGTGGCTCTTTCCGGAACGGTCAGGGTGCTGACGCCCTCGCCGCCGTATTCGATGATCTTGCCGACGCCGCCCTTGACGGACATCCTGCGCAGCACTTCGAGAATGATGTCCTTCGCCGATACCCACGGGGAGAGTTTGCCGGTCAGATTGATGCGCACCATTTTGGGCATGGTGATGTAATAGGTGCCGCCTCCCATGGCGACGGCGACGTCAAGACCGCCCGCGCCCATGGCCAGCATTCCGATGCCGCCGCCGGTGGGCGTGTGGCTGTCGGAGCCGATGAGGGTTTTGCCGGGAATGCCGAAGCGCTCCAAGTGAACCTGATGGCAGATGCCGTTGCCGGGACGGGAGAAGTAAATGCCGTGCTTTTTGGCGACGCTCTGGATGAAGCGGTGGTCGTCGGCGTTCTCAAAGCCGGTCTGGAGGGTATTGTGGTCTATATAAGCGACCGAGCGCTCTGTTTTGACTCTCGGCACGCCCATTGCCTCGAATTCGAGGTAAGCCATGGTGCCGGTCGCGTCCTGCGTGAGGGTCTGGTCGATTTTCAGACCGATGTCCGTACCCTGTACCATCTCGCCCTCGACGAGGTGAGCCTTGATGATTTTTTCAGCTATCGTATAACCCATTTGCGTAAATCTCCTTCGCTGATTTAGTTTCATAAGCTATTATCCCTTATTTCCGTCGATTTGTCAATGTTTTAACGAAAAAAATCAAAAAACATGCATATCCCGGACATGGCATGAATAACTATTGGACAGAATTCAAAAGAAGTGCCGGAAAACAGGTACTTCCTCAAAAGGAGAGAAGCGCATGGAATGTAAAGCTGCGGGCGAGCCTGTATTCGCCAGGGAAGTCTTCTTCGAGGGAAATTGCGAGCAGGCGGTGGATACCGAGCTGACGCTGCCCGATTACTGCCCCGACATCGGCAGGCTGCTCAAATGCCGCCTTGTGCCGATGATCACATCGCGCCAGGTGAATTTTGATTCGCTTGCGGTGGAGGGAACCGCCAGAATTTCGGTGATCTACCTCGATGACCGGGACAAGAAGATCCGCTGCTGCGACAGGGATTATCCCTTTAAGGCGAGCGTTCCCTATGACGGCGGCACAGAGAATGTCAGGCTGCTTGCCGAGGCGCGCGTCGATTATGTCAACTGCCGCGCCGTCAGTCAGCGCAAGCTGGATATACACGGAGCCTTTACGGTTCATATGACGGCGGTCTGCCGCAAAGAGAACGAGCTTGTCACCGGCGTGGAGGGGGAGGGTCTCCGGCTGCGCATGGAGACCCGCGCAATCAGCGATCTGGTAAGCTGCGCGCAGACCGGCTTTGACCTCAGCGAGGCGATCGAGCTGAACGAGGGCAAGCCCCCCATTTCCTCCATCATCCGCAGCGGCGCGGTCATCTGTATGGAGGAAATGCAGATCATTCCCGGCAAGCTGACCGTCAGGGGCAACGCAATCTTCACCATGGTCTATTGCACCGAGCAGGATGCGGCGCCGGAGCGTCTGGAATACGTCATTCCCTTCAGCCAGTTCTTTGATATTCCCGGCATTGACGAGGACTGCAAAACCGACGTCTCTCTCTGCTGTGATATGCTGGAGGTTTCCCCCCGCACCGATTCCGACGGCGAATACCGCCGTGTGGATGTGGAGCTGCGCGTTTCAGCCGACATCAGGGTCTACCGCGACAGGGAGGTTTCGTGGGTCAGCGACGCGTATTCGGTGGATTACGAGCTGAACTGCGTCAGGAAGCAGGTGCGTCTGGAGCGTCTCTGCGATACGGCGTTCGACACGGCGGTGATCCGTCAGACCGTGGACGCAGGCGACATAAAGATTGAAAGCGTCAGCGACCTCTGGGCGGGCATTTCCGACAGCCGTGGCAGCTGGCGCGACGGCAGGACGGTCATTACGGGGAATATGGCGGTCTGTATGATTCTCCGCGACCCTTCCCGCGGCGCTGTGTATTTGGAAAAGAATCTGCGCTTTGAATGCGGCGTTTCACAGCCCGTTTCAGGACAAAATTTGCGCCCTGAGATCGGCGTGAATGTAAAAAGCTGCGGCTACACAGTTACAGGTGACAACAGACTGGAAATTCAGGCGGAGCTGTGTCTTCACATCTCACTCTATGAGGATATTCCTGCCCGACAGATCTGCTCGGTCGAGCTGGACGAGAGCCGCCCGAAGTCTCCGGAGAATCGTCCGGCTGCCGTGCTGTATTTTGCCGATGAGGGCGAGGAGCTGTGGGACATTGCCCGCGAGTACAATTCCTCGGTGGAATCCATCCGGCTGGATAATGACATCGAGGGCGATACCGTCGGGGAGAGCCAGCTGCTGATCGTCACGGCATAAGAAGCGCTCACGTCGGCTTGCGGTCTTCACACGTGGGACAGCAAGCCGCATCATGAAAAACTAAAAAATAAGCCCCGGAAGGAGAGCACAGAAAAAAATGGGAGACAGCAAAATCTACCGAGACATCGCCGAACGCACCGGCGGCGATATTTATATAGGCGTGATCGGCCCCGTCAGGACGGGCAAATCCACCTTCATCAAGCAGTTCATGGAGACCCTCGTCATTCCCAACATGAGCAGCAAATACAAGGTGGAGCGCGCGACGGACGAAATGCCGCAGTCCGCGGCGGGACGCACCATCATGACCACCGAGCCGAAATTCATTCCCGAAGAGGCGATCGAGATCGATCTCGACGATGCAGCGTCGTTCAGGGTGAGGATGATCGACTGCGTGGGCTACATCGTACCGTCGTCACTCGGTTACATCGAGAACAATGCCCCTCGCATGGTGAAAACCCCTTGGTACGACGAGGAAATACCCTTTAACCTTGCCGCCGAGATCGGCACGCGCAAGGTCATCACCGAGCATTCCACCATCGGGCTGGTCGTGACGACCGACGGGAGCATCAGCGACATTCCCCGCGAGGAGTATGAGGAAGCCGAGGAACGCGTCATCAACGAACTGAAGGAGATCAAAAAGCCCTTCGCCGTGCTGCTCAACTGTGCAGACCCGGCAAAGGAGGAGAGCAGGGCGCTTGCCGAACGGCTCACGGACAAATACGGCGTGCCGGTCATGGCGGTCAACTGTCTGGAAATCACCGAGAGCGAAATTCAGGGGGTTCTGTCGGAGGTACTCTATGAATTTCCCGTGCGTTCGGTCGCCATCGACATGCCGGGCTGGATCAATTCGCTCGACCGCGACCACTGGCTGAGAGCCGACGTGATGGGGACGATCCGTTCGGCGGCCAAGGGCATCCGCCGCATCCGGGAGATCGGCAGCCTTGTGTCCGCGCTGTCGGAGAACCAGTATGTGACGTCCGCCGCCACCCGCAGCATTGACCTTGGCACCGGCAAGACTCGCGTTAAGGTGGAGCTGCAGCCGGAGCTTTTCTATAAGATCATCGGGGAAAAGACGGGATTGCAGATCAAAAATGAAGCCGACCTGATGAATTCGATTGCCGGTCTTGCCGCTGTCAAGAGCAAATTTGACAGGCTGAGCGACGCTCTCGATGAGGTAGAGCGCACGGGATACGGCATTGTCATGCCTTCTATGGATGAACTGACGCTCGAGGAACCGGAGCTGATGCGGCAGGGCGGCAGGTACGGTGTGCGCCTGACTGCCTCCGCGCCCTCGCTGCACATCGTCAAGACCAACATCACCACCGAGGTTGCGCCCATTGTCGGCTCGGAGAAGCAGTCGGAGGATCTGGTGAAATACCTGTTGCGCGGCTTTGAGGAGGAGCCGTCGTCCATCTGGCAGTCGAATATCTTCGGGAAATCGCTGCACGAGCTGGTCAACGAAGGGCTGCACAACAAGCTCAGCAAGATGCCGATGGACGCCCGAGATAAAATGCGTGAGACCATCGAGCGCATTATCAACGAGGGCTGCAGCGGATTGATCTGCATTATTCTGTAACTATCAGCCAATTCACCTTTATGAAACGCGACGGAGGTCAGTCAGAGCCGGTTCAGGCGCTTTGATTGCGGAACCACCGCCGCGTTTTTTTGTCGGAGGACATGGCCTGTTATTGTGAAAATGCACAAAAGCGGGAGCCGTGCCGAATTCGGTCACTCGAGAGAAAAAACGTCGATTTTCCGTATTGTAAAATTTATCAATGATTAATTACAGTGCTTGATATGTCTGAATTATTTCATTTTTATGTCTGATTTGAATATAAATCCCATTCGACATAAAATTCTCTACCATAACAAACAGATAAAATACACTGGGAAATTTTATGACAATTATTCAAGTGGCTGTTTTTATAATTGATTAATTTCACAAGTTAATGTGAAATTACAAATTTATAATATGTAAAATCGACTGAATTTGTGAGGAATCCGCATATTTCGAATAATTGTTGAATAATACAAACTTTTGCAAAATTGGCATTTTTCACTCGAAAATGATTGAAAAAAGAGTTTTTCTGTGTTAACATATTTCACGGTAGGATTCGTCGACGGAATATTACCCCATTATCCCCAAGAGACTCCGATTGCGCTCGGACTCAGATGACAACAAAATAATCTGTATGGAGATGAAAGTATGACCATGAGTAAAGAAATTATAACGTCTCATAAAAACAAAAGTATAATCATGTGCGGGTTGAATGAGAGCGGATATTCCGATAAGAACACGGTTATGGAGGAAGTGGAAGGCAGGATTATTCCGGTGCCGAATGACAGCGACTCTTTTATAAACGAGATTATGAAGCACCCGGATGCTCATGTGCTGATTGACATGCTGATCGGCGAGAAGGACGCCGTTTCCTTTATCAGGGAGGCTAAAAGAAGGCTGCCCCAATGCCGTCCGGTCTTTATTGTAAAGTGCGAATATGTGTCTTTTCGCATGGAGCGGGAGCTTTACGGCGCGGGCGCCTCCGCGGTGATCGCAAAGGACTGGTCCCCTGACACTGTTCTCTCTTTGCTGCGTGAGTACTTCGGCGTGAGCGGAGGCGCTTCCTCCGTTCGTGACAATGCGCCGGGAGAACCCGTTGTGGATCCGGTGGAGCTGGAGATCATGGTGACCGACATCATGCACAAGGTCGGCGTTCCCGCCCACATCAAGGGGTATCAGTACCTTCGCTGCGCGATCGTAAAGGCGGTCATGGAGCCTGAGATTATCAATGCCGTTACCAGGGAACTGTATCCCGGCGTCGCGGCGTGCTTCCTCACGACGCCCTCCCGCGTGGAGCGTGCCATTCGTCACGCCATCGAGGTGGCGTGGGACAGGGGCGACATCGATTTTCTCTCCACCTATTTTGGCAGCACTGTGAGGAATTCACGCGGCAAGCCCACCAACAGTGAATTTATCGCCATCATTGCGGACAAGCTCCGCATGACATTGCGCACGGCGTAAGCGCGCCCTATGATATTCTGAAAAAAACAAGCCGGACTGAGGAATTTCACGTTTCTGAAAAACCTCAGTCCGTTCTTATCGGAGGAAAACTAATGTCTGTACATACGCTTGCTGCCGCCCAGTCCGCAGCCGGCAAGCACGATCGCCGTGATGGAGATAACGGTACCCACAATTCCGAGGGACAGGGCAAATGCTGCCATAACATTTCTTCTCATAAAAAACAACACCACCTTTCAACTAAGACTATTATAACCCTAAAATTTGACTAAATTGTGACTACAATAAATATTTTAATAAAATTCAATACAAGATTCAATAATCTTTTCAAAAAATTATTGAATTTCCCGCAGAGATTGGTTATAATATAATTGCATATTACCATAGATTGGAGATAAAGAATATGGCAGACTACCGTATAGTAGACAGCGTGGAAGCGCTGGAAGAGAAGCTGGCAGAGGTCAGGGCGGCGCAGCGTATCTTTGCGACCTACACACAGGAGCAGGTCGATAAGATTTTTCTTGCCGCGGCGACTGCCGCCAACATGGCACGACTCCCGCTCGCCAAGATGGCTGTCGAGGAAACCGGCATGGGCGTTGTCGAGGACAAGGTCATCAAGAACAATTACGCGGCGGAGTACATCTACAACGCCTATAAGGACACCAAGACCTGCGGCGTAATCGAAGAGGACAAGGCGTTCGGCACCATGAGAATCGCCGAACCGATCGGCGTGGTGGCTGCTGTCATTCCCACCACCAACCCGACCTCCACGGCGATCTTCAAGACGCTGATCTGCTTAAAGACCCGGAACGGTATTATCATCAGCCCTCATCCGAGAGCCAAGAAAAGCACCATCGCCGCCGCGAAGATCGTTCTGGAGGCGGCTGTCAGGGCGGGCGCTCCCGAGGGCATCATCGGGTGGATCGACGTTCCCTCCCTGGAAATGACCAATCTCGTCATGAAGGAATCCGACATCATCCTCGCCACCGGCGGCCCCGGCATGGTCAAGGCGGCGTACAGTTCCGGCAAACCGGCACTCGGCGTGGGTGCGGGCAACACTCCCGCGATCATCGACAAGTCAGCCGACATCCTGCTGGCTGTCAACTCGGTCATTCACTCTAAGACCTTCGACAACGGCATGATCTGCGCGTCCGAGCAGTCGGTCATCGTCGACAAGGAAATTTACGACGCGGTGCGCGCTGAATTCGCTGCGAGGGGTTGCTACTTCCTCAAGGACGATGAGAAGGACAAGGTGCGCAAGACCATGATCATCAACGGCTCGCTCAACGCGAAGATCGTCGGTCAGAAGCCGGTGACCATTGCAGCTCTTGCGGGCGTTGAGGTGCCTGAGGAGACAAAGGTGCTGATCGGCGAGGTGGAGAGCGTCGACATCTCCGAGGAATTCGCCCATGAAAAGCTCTCTCCTGTACTCGCTATGTACAGAGCAGAAGATTTTGAAGATGCGGTTGCCAAGGCGGAGCAGCTTGTTGCCGACGGAGGCTACGGACATACCTCCTCTCTCTATTGCAACGCCCTCACCGAGAGCGCCAAGATCGCCGAATTCAGCGAGAGAATGAAGACCTGCCGCATTCTGGTCAACACCCCCTCATCCCACGGCGGCATCGGCGACATATACAACTTCAAGCTCGCTCCCTCGCTCACACTGGGCTGCGGCTCCTGGGGCGGCAACTCCGTCTCAGAGAACGTGGGCGTCAAGCACCTGTTAAACATCAAGACAGTCGCCGAGAGGAGAGAGAACATGCTGTGGTTCAGAGCGCCTGAAAAGGTATACATCAAGAAGGGCTGCCTCCCCGTCGCCCTCGACGAGCTGAAGAACGTCATGGGCAAGAAGAAGGTATTCATCGTCACCGACCAGTTCCTTTACAAGAACGGCTATACAAAGGGCATTACCGACAAGCTCGACGAGATGGGCATTATCCACGCGACCTTCTTTGACGTGGCGCCCGATCCGACGCTTGCCTGTGCCCTCGAGGGCGTGAAGCAGATACGCGCCTTCGAGCCTGACTGCATTATCGCGGTGGGCGGCGGCTCCGCTATGGACGCGGGTAAGATCATGTGGGTGCTGTACGAGCATCCCGACGCGGATTTCAAGGATATGGCCATGCGCTTTATGGACATCCGCAAGAGAGTCTACACCTTCCCGAAGATGGGCGAGAAGGCATACTTCATCGCCGTTCCCACCTCCGCCGGCACTGGATCCGAGGTCACGCCGTTCGCCGTTATCACCGACGACGAGGGCGTCAAGTACCCGCTTGCCGACTACCAGCTCATGCCGAACATGGCGATCGTCGACGCGGATATGCAGATGACCGCGCCCAAGGGACTCACCTCCGCCTCCGGCATCGACGCGATGAGCCACGCACTTGAAGCCTATGTTTCCGTTATGGCAACCGACTACACCGACGGTCTGGCGCTGCAGGCGATCAAGACCATCTTCGACTACCTGCCGCTCTGCTATGAGGACGGCAACAACCAGCCCTTCGCCAGAGAGAAGATGGCAAACGCCGCCACCCTCGCCGGCATGGCGTTCGCCAACGCCTTCCTCGGCATCAATCACTCGCTGGCGCACAAGCTCGGCGCGTACCATCACATCGCGCACGGCATTGCCAATGCCCTTGTACTGACCCATGTCATGCGCTTCAACGCTTCCGAGGTTCCCACCAAGATGGGCACCTTCTCGCAGTATGACCATCCCAAGACGCTGAGAAGATACGCGGAGATCGCCGAATACCTCGGCATTCCCGGCGCGGACGACAAGGAGAAGTTAGAGGGTCTCATTGCGAAGTTAGAGGATCTCAAGGAGAAGATCGGCATCAAGAAAACCATCGCCGACTACGGTGTATCCGAGGAAGACTTCCTCGCTACTCTCGACGAGATGAGCGAATACGCCTTCGATGACCAGTGCACCGGCGCCAATCCGAGATACCCGCTCATCAGCGAGCTGAAGGAAATCTACAAGAAGGCATACTACGGAGAATAATCTCGCTCGCATACGTTCGATACGTGAACAGATCATAGTGAATAACGAAGGAGCGCGTCGCGCTGAAGCTATTCCGTGACAAGGAGGATCATCAGAAATATGGAATTTGATACAAGCAAGATGGAAGTGCTCGCCCGCAGATCCAACAAGGTGATTTACAGATGCGGCGATTACACGATCAAGGTCTTTGACAAGGACTTTTCCAAGGCGGACATTCTCAACGAGGCACTCAACACCGCCAGAGTGGAGGAAACCGGACTGAACATCGCCAAGGTGCAGCAGGTCACGATGATCGACGGCAAGTGGGCGATTGTCTTTGATTACATCGAGGGAACCACCCTCGCCGAGCTGATGGAGCAGCATCCCGACAAGCTGGACGAATACCTCGATCTTTTCGTCAATCTCCAGCTGGAGATACAGAGCAAGAGGGCGCGACTTCTCAACAAGCTCAAGGACAAGATGGAGCGAAAGATCTCCGAAACCGGTCTGGACGCCACCACCCGCTACGAGCTTGACGCGCGTCTTGCCGGCATGAAGAAGCACGTCAAGGTCTGCCACGGCGACTTCAACCCCAGCAACATCATCATTACGCCCGAGGGCGAGGCGTATGTGCTTGACTGGTCGCACGTCACGCAGGGCAACGGCGCGGCGGACGCGGCAAGAACCTATCTGCTCTTCTCGCTGGAGGGCAAGACCGAGCTTGCCGAAAAGTACATGAAGCTCTACTGCAAGAAGAGCGACACCGCCCGTCAGTACGTTCAGCAGTGGCTCCCGATCGTCGCGGCTTCGCAGTCGGTCAAGGGCAAGCCTGAGGAAAGAGAATTCCTGCTCAGATGGGTCAACGTGGTGGAATATCAGTAATCCTGTTTTTCACACGCTGTTGCAACTGAATCAATAATCCAACGGGATATGAGGCGTTTTTCTCGCCGCATGTCCCGTTTTGCGTCGCAAGAAAACGGATGAAAAAGGGCGTATCTATTTGCGCCTTGCCGCACGAAAATTTTTTTCAGGGCTTGACAAAAGGGATGTGTTTATGCTATAATAAAAAAACATGACGTGAGCAAATGTAAATTTATTATTAATTCGTCAAATGCAATATTTTTACATTTTTACGCCTCTCTTTTTTGTGCCGAATGACTTTAAATCCGGCGCACCTATGGTTCTGTTGTCCCGGCGCATTGACGCCCTGACATAAATTTTTTATAATTTTATTCTATACGTATCGAGGTGAAATTAATGCCAA